>Ga0209415_10009181_pt1 | contig 17022 bp, 16 predicted proteins | sample PeaSoiSIISIP2007_FD_187696 | JGI IMG/M metagenome (GOLD analysis project Ga0209415, IMG submission 187696) | Peat soil microbial communities from Weissenstadt, Germany - SII-SIP-2007 (SPAdes) (version 2) | ecosystem: Environmental > Terrestrial > Soil > Wetlands > Peat | place: Germany... | reverse complement strand
GGTGCCGGCAGCGGTGCCGGCAGCGGTGCCGGCCGCGGTGCCGGCCGCGGTGCCGGCCGCGGTGCTGGTCAGCGTTAACGGCCTGGCAACGGCGCTCCCCGCCGGAACGACAACGCCAATGACGATCACGCGGTATCCGGCGGACGCCAGCTGCCGCACCCTGTCCAGCGACTCATCCCAGCCGCTCGGCGGCATGTCGAGCATGACCACGTCAGCGGTCCCCGCGGTGGTGTCGAGCAGATCCAGGACAGCCCGAGCGGTCCCGAGGAGGCGGACGTCATCGACCTTTGCTAACCACGCCATCAGGCCTTCGAGCAGTTCGTGAGCGTCGTCCACCGTCCGCGGTACGATCATTAAGCGCTCGAAATCACTGCATCACCTCAGTCCCGTCGCGGGCTGTGCCCATATCAGGTACCGAAGCGGCGGTCTTGGTGTCCGAAGCGACCTGCGTTGAGTCCGGAGTCTTCCGGTTGGCGGATGTATCTTCAAGATACGATTCTTGCACGTTTCAGGCGCAATCTCCGAGTTCCAAAGGACTGATTTGTCACGGGTGAGCCGCAGGCCGCCCCAGTGCCGTCAACCTAGAGTTACATGAGTGTAAGATCATCGTGTGGCGAGGGCCGGGCGGCTGGTGTCGCTGGACGGGACCACGCTGGATGTGCAGGATGCCGCTTCGGCGCGATCAGGCAGGCACCCAGCAACGTGGGGGTAGCGGGCCAGGAACGCGATCGTGTCATCGTCCTCGTAGACGGCGTGGTGCCGGTAGCCAGGATGCCCGTCCAGCAGCGCGCAGATGAAGCACGGCCCCTGCCGCGCACTTCGCCCGTAGGCCGCGACGTCGAACGGCGTCCTGGCCGGCGGCTCATAGTGCATTCGGAAGATTATCCCCGCCAGACTACCCTGGCCGACGTGCCGAGCCCGGGTGCATGCAGATGCACGCCTAAGCGGCAGATCCGCGTATTAGAGAATGGCCCGTGAGATGACACTCTTGGGCACGAAGCCGTGCCGTTCGTAAAAGCGCTGAGCTGTGTCGTTGGCAGCGTAGGCGGTAACGCTGGCTTGCTGCGCCCCGCGTTCGCGGGCCCAGGTCAGGAAATGCCGGACGAGAAGACTGCCCACGCCAGCACGGCGTGAACCGGGCGCGACCCGCATGCTCTCCAGCACGGCTAAGCAGTCGGTACGCAACAGCCCAGGGCCGCTCAGCTTGCCGACCAGATGCCCTACGACGCGGTCACCATCGCGGGCCAGCACGAGCAGGCAGGCCTGGTCCCCCACCAGGTCGGAGTAGTACGCGGCGCCCTCGCACGCCGGCCAGTCCAGGTTCACGGCGGTATCGTGCTGACCGGCGTCCTCGTTGAAGAGCGCGGCAACTGACGTGACGAGGGCGTCGATGTCGTCGTGAGTGACGGCGCTCACGGTAAGGGTCGTCATGCCAGTCGACGCTACCGATCTTGATAAATCATGTAAAGCAGCCGGTTGACGCATGACCGCAGGCCCGTTCGAGGTCATCCTGGAACGGCGGGCCCGCAAGAACCTCGCCACCCTCGACCCGCACGTCCGGCGCCGCGCCGCATCCTGCATCGATGAACTCACCGCTGATCCCAGGCCGCCCGGCGCCACCGAGCTCAAGGGCAGCTGGCCGCCCCGCCCGAGGCCAGCTTCCGCTCGAACAGCACCCGCAGCCGCCGCCCGGACAGAACCGACCGGATGAGAGTCCTGCTGGCGCCCATTCAATCTGGGACTGCAGGAATTTACGAATGGTGAACAGTCATCAGCCTGAGAACATGACGAAGTCGTCCATAACGCCGAGTATGCGCTGCAAGTCGATGGTGAATCTGCAACGCCTGGGGCGTACCGAATGTCCTGTCAGGGGCGGCATTTGCGAGTGTCACTGTTGGACGTCTGTTTTGGTTCGGGCCGGTCTGGTGGGCGGGTTGGGTGTCCGGTTCGGGTGGGTGGCGTGGCCGCGGGAGACGACAGTGCGGAGGTTGCGGATTGCCGTGATGCCGGTGGTCGGGTCGCCGCCGACGAGGAGCAGGTCGGCGTCGAGCCCGGTCCGCAGCCGGCCTGTGCGCTTCGCAGGCTGCAGGCGCGGGCGGCGAGTGCGGCGGCCGATGCGAGCGCGGTCGCCGGGGAACGCCGGCCATGGCGAGCTCGATGATCGCGAGCGGGAGCGTGCCGTGCCCTGAGCGGATGGATGCCCGGATCGGCGCCGCTGACGAGGCTCACGCCGCGGCGATGCAGCTCACCGACCTGTGCCAGCCGTTGCTCGATGGTGACGCCGCTGCGCTGGGCCGCTGCCGCCATCGCCGGCGGCAGCGGCCCGGTCATCTGGCTCAGGTCGTGGCCTAGCGTCGGGCAGACCGCGATGCCGGCCCACGGCGGAGCCTGCTGATCGCTTCCTTGTGCCCGTCAGCGAGCAGAACCTGGTGCCGGGGGTGAAGGCTGCGCAGCGAGTCGTTCACCTGCGACAGCTACCTGGTCTGGGCGCTGAGCATGCCCGCCGCCTGCGCGCGGACTGCAGAAGATGCCATTGGAAGTGGCGCCGGAGGATGCCCGACAGCTAAGTAATGCCGAGGGTCCAGCAACCCGAGTCAGCGGGGGGCCTTTCCTGGAATCCCCAACATGAGCGATCTGCGTCAGGACTCCAGTCGGGTACCTCTGGATAGTAGATCCGCATAGCCCAGTAATGTGGCTCCTCGTGGCGGATTATATCGTTCTCGTGAAACTCGTGCCAACCCCAGTGCCAATTTATTCTGGCCACAGCCTCTGCATGACTGATCCCGAGAGTGAGCACCATGTCATCGGCAATCTTGTCGAAGAACTCCTGGATCTTCGGAGCCGCTTTCATCACATACCGATCCGTCACAGCGCTACCTAACCAGAGAATCATCAAGGAGCTGGGCTGCCCTATCGCCGAAGAAGACTGTCTGATCCCCGAACAGCACAGGATCTGCACCATCCAGGAACTCTGACACATTACTCAGCATCGGCCCTGAGACCATCTCATAGCTATGCGATCCGCCGGTACGCATTGACATCAGGAAGTCCCGCAGCTCCGGACTATCACCTTCGAAGCTGAGGCTATTGAGGCTGTCAAGTGCACTTGCGGGAACTCTGAAATGCAAGACAATGGAACTGCCACCTCTCCAGACAGCCACCTTAGCGGCCCAATTTTCAGCGAGGCTGCGTTCTTGACTCGTGTAAAACCCGTTTCCGAAGTCGCGGCTCCTTGGTGCGTAGGATGGATCCACGCCATTTTTCAGTATGCTGTCCGCGCCTGCGCTGTTAGTACCATGGTACAGGTCCACCGCGTCTTCTGGGGCCGGGCCTGTTTGCGAGAGCATACCTGTTTGTGAGGCGGGCTCACTCAGGCTGGCGGTGTCGGTTGCTGCTGTGGCGCTGTCGGTGGTGAGGGCGGTGCCGGTGGTGAGGGCTGGGAGCTTGCTGCCGGCGTAGCCGAGGGCTCCGGTGGTGAGGGCTGCGGTGGCAAGTTCGGCGGGGTTGATGCGGCCGCGTGCTGGCGAGCTACGGTAAAAGACACCTCGTCGGTGGTGACCGGGCCGCTGGCCGCGCGCCGCCGCAGCGCACGCGCGGCGGCGGCATCGGTGGCCAGGGACGCGGCGGCGCTGGCGCGGACCAGCTGGGTGGCGGTCATCCAGGCCCAGAACCGGCGATGACCAGCCGCGGGGTGCCCGAGCGCAGCACCGGCCCGGACGTGCGGTTCCCGGCACCGGTGATGGTGGTCTTATCCTCCCCGAACGTGGTCTCCGACGCCGGCCAGCGCGACTGGTACGCGCCGCGGACCTGGTCCGCGCTGACCGCCTGGTGGTCCAGCAGGGTGGTGATCAGGGGTGCAGGTCTCGGAGACTTCCTGGCCGTCGCCGCAGGGCAGGACCGCGTTGTGCTCGGCGGCCCGGACCAGGCCGAGATTCTTCATGACCGCCCATTTGACCTCACCAGAAGCGATCGCCCTGTCAAATGCCGAAGTCTGCGGGGCGGCGGGTACAACACCGAGCCTTATGGCATCAGCCTCATCCAGGCCGAGACTCTCGGGCTCTAGGTTCGGAAACAGTTCGCTGCCACACGAGCCGGCCACCCGGCAGGCACGCAGCCCCCGCGACGTTGCCGAAAGAAACCAAGCCACGCCACCCGGCGGCCACGCACGGCAGCACAGCCCCAGGAGCGACCCTGATCGTCGTGATGCATAGGTGCGTAGGCGGAAGAACACGGAGGGAAATCGGGACAGAACCGGCAGCGGATCTGGCAGCAGGAGAGTGCGCCAGGGACGGACGGACAGCAAGATCATTATTGGCGGCCCGCGCGGAACGCCGACGGCGGCATCAATGAAAGCACCAGCGATCCTGACGAATCCCACGCAAGCGCCGACGCCCGATGACGCGCCAATCCAGCGAACACCCGGCGTCAACCTCATGCTGAGTCACGCGCAAGCGGCGGGCTAGCTAACCACCCGCCTTCTCAGCTCCGCTACTGCCGAGTGGCCGCCAGGAGCGCCGGCACATCCTGGCGTGCCTCAGCCACGAAACGGAAGATCGCAGACGGCGCGAGGTCCTGGCCGATCCACAGGTACATATCGGCTTCGCTATCGCTCTCGCTCACGCGGATGACGTCGCATCCGCCTATCCCCCCGTCAGACTCGATGAAGGCCGTCCAAGGGCCCGGGCTCGCCGAAGCAGCGCGGATGCCGATCCCGGCGGCGTCCTCGGCCGACAACTGGCTGCCGGATTCGAGCGCTTCAAGGAGACGGGGGATGTCCGAGAAGGCGTGCCCGACGAATAGGACATCACCATCACTGGCCGGATCCCCGTCCCGCGTGACGCGCAGTTCCGCCTGGCTGGCACCAAGCCGCGCCAGGATCTTGGCAGAGCCAGCAGAATCACTCGCGATTTCGATCGCGAAATCACGGACAGCTTCCCAGCGCGCCCTGATCTCATCGGCATACGGCTCGCTGATCATCAAGGCGGCCCCCACCCCAGATAACCGTCGTAGAACGGGTAGTTCTTGCCGCCGAACCTGAGATCCTTAGCCACGTTCGGAACCAGATCGCTCCATTGACAGGCCCCTGCACCCAGACACACGTCCACGTGCTGGTAGTTGATCTTCCCGACTATCGGGTTCAGTTCGGGAGCAGGCTCGACCGTCCCGCCCGCAGCCCGGATATCGCCCGCCGTGGCCCACCGGAACTGGCCATGAACGACACCTTGGCCCGCCTCCGCCACCGTCTGCCCCTGCGAACCGGAGAACACCTCGCCAGGCGGAGGGAAGACGGGATTCGTGCCTCCGCGCGCGATGATCGTCGAATCCGGTATCGAACTACCTGCGCCGGCTGCTTCTGGGGCCGGGCCTGTTTGCGAGAGCATACCTGTTTGTGAGGCGGGCTCGCTCAGGCTGGCGGTGTCGGTTGCTGCTGTGGCGCTGTCGGTTGCCGCTGCGGCGCTGTCGGTGGTGAGGGCGGTGGTGTCACCCTGGGTGGTGAGCTTGCTGCCGGCGTAGGTGAGGGCGGCGCCGGTGAGCATGGCGGTGGCGAGTTCGGCGGGGTTGATGTGGCCGGTGGTGAGGAGCTGGCTGGTGGCGTTGCCGGCGCCGCTGGACAGGGCGCCGGTGGTCAGGGCGCTTGCGCCGAGTTCGGCGGTGATGCCGGCGGTGAGGCCGATGGCGGCGCCGGTGATGGCGCCGGTGGCGGCGCAGCGGGCGATGGCGACGCCGGGCGGGCACATCATGGCGTTGTAGACGCCGCCGCCGGCGGCTGCGCCGGCGGTGGTGCAGGCGAGGGATCCGGCGCCGGCGGTGATGGCCTCGCAGCCGAGGAACACCGCGCTGCCGGCCAGGAGGGAGGCGGCGGTGGCCCGGAGGGCGGGGGCGTAGGCCTGCGCGACCTGGCTGGCGGTGTGCAGGGCGGCGGACAGGTCGGCCTTGACGGTGCCGGCGGCCTGGGTGACGCCGTTCCAGGCCTGGCTGAGGGTGCTGGTGATGCTGTCCCAGGCCTGGCTGGCGGTGCTGGTGAGGCTGTCCCGCGCCTGGGTGACGCAGTCCCACGGGTCGGACCAGGAGCAGTGGCCGTCGGGGTCGTAGGAGCCGGCCGGGTCGCCGGTGCCGTACAGGTAGCGGTTCAGCGTGGGCGGCGAGCTGAGCGCGCCGGTGATGGTGTCGATGGTAGTGAAGGTGCCGCTGGCGGGGTTGTAGGAGCGGGCGCCCATGTCGGTCAGGCCGGTGAGCGGGTCGGTGTACATGGACTGGAAGCCCAGGCTGGCCGGGGCGGTGCCGGTGGTGGTCGCGCTGCCGAACGGGTCATAGACGGCCGTCCACACGGTGCCCGCGCCGCCGAAGGCGGGGTCGGCGAGACGGGAGACGTCGCCGTGGATGGTGGGGCTGGCCCGCAGGGCGGTGCCGCCGGCCGGGGCCTCGGCGAGCAGCAGGCCGCCGGGGTCGCGGATCAGGTTGACGTGCTGCCGGCGGCCTGCTGCGCGGCCAGGGTGGTGCTGGTGCCGTCGTAGGAGAACGCCAGGGTGGCGCCGAGGTCGGTGCGGCTGGCGGCCCGGCCCAGGGCGTCGGGGGTGGCGGTCATGGTCCCGGCCGGGGTGGTGGCGCCGGTCAGGTCGCCGAACGGGCCGTAGGTGTAGCTGGTGGCCCCGGCTGAGGTGAGGTTGCCGTCGGGGTCGTAGCCGTAGGTGATGCCGGCGGAGTCGCTGGTGGCCTGGTCGGCGAGGTTGTAGCTGGTCGTGACGTCGGGCTGGCCGGTGACCGATACCCGGGTGCGGTTGCTGTCGGCGTCCCAGCCGTAGGTGGTGGTGGACACGGTGGAGCCGTTGCGGGCCAGGACCGCGGAGGAGAGCCGGCCGGCGCCGTCGTAGCTGAAGGTGGTGGTGTTGCCGGCCGGGTTCCCTGGCGGGCTCTGGGTCAGGGTGGCGATCTGGCCGTCGGTGTTGTAGGTGGCGCTGTCATCGCCGGTGCCGGTCAGCCGCCCGTTGCTGTCGTAGCTGAAGGACGGGTTGTCCTGGCCGCCGTCTTCGTCGGTGATCTGCCCGGCCTTGTTGTAGTACAGGCTGATGCTGACCGGCCCGCTGATGGCTGACGGCAGGCCCTGGGCGTTGTAGCCGATCGTGGTCGCGGTGCCGGCCGGGGGAGTGCGGGTGGTCAGGCGCTGCGCCGCGTCGTAGCCGTAGGTGGTGGTGCCCAGCGCGTCGGTGCTGCTGGTCATCAGGCCGCGGTTGTCGTATCCCCAGGACAGGGCCGGGGGGCTGCCGGGCTGGCCGGCGACGGTGGCGCTGGTGATCCGCCCCGCGTCGTCGTAGCCGAAGCTGCGCGTGACGCCGCCGGCGGTGGTGCTGGTCCGGCGGCCCGCCGCGTCGTACTGCGCCGTGACGATCCGCCCGGATGGGTAGGTCACGCTCGTGGGCTGGCCGGTGCCGTCGAAGCTGTAGCTGGTGACCGCGCCCAGCGGGTCGGTCTGGCTGGCCGGCCAGCCATCGGGGCCGTAGGTGTAGCGGTAGGCGCCGCCGCGCGGCAGGGTGAGCGTGGCTAGCTGCCCGGCGTTGTCGTAGGCGTAGTGGCTGGTGTCGCCGGCCCCGTCGGTGGCCGTGATGATCCGCCCGGCGGCGTCGTAGGTGGCCGTGGTGGCATGGCCGCTGGGCAGGGTCGTCGAGGTCAGCCGGCCGGCGCCGTCGTAGCCGTAGGTGGTGGCGTTGCCCTGGGCGTCGGTGACCGTCGTGACCTGCCCGCGCACGTTGTAGCCGTAGGTGGTGGTGTACGGATCGCTCTTCTGGGTGAGCCGGCCGGCGTGGTCGTAGGCGTAGGTGTAAGAGCCGAGGACGCCTCCCCATTGGGCGCTGGTCAGCTGGTCGGCCGTGTCGTAGGTGTAGGTCCAGGTCACTCCGGCGGGGTCGGTTGCCGAGGCGATGTTGCCGTCGGCGTCGTAGGTGGTCACCCAGCTCGCGCCGGTGGCGTCCCAGGTGACGGCGGGCCGGCCGACGGGGTCGTAGGCGGTGTGCGTCACCACGCCCGAGGGGTCGGTGACCGAGGTCTGCCGGCCATTGTCGTCGTAGGTGTAGCTGGTGGCGTGGCCCAGCGGGTCGGTGGAGGTCAGCAGGTGCCCGGCATTGTCGTAGCTGTAGAGCCAGTGGCTGCCGTTGCGGTCACCGTGATCGGTGACGTCGCCGGCGGCGTCGTAGGAGTAGGTGTCGGTGTCGCCGGCCGGGTAGGTGACGGTGGTGACGCGCCCGGCCGCGTCGTAGGCGTAGGTGGTGACGCGGCCGGCCGGGTCGGTCTGGGCGGTGAGCTGGTGGCTGAGGTCATAACCGTAGTGGCTGACCTGGCCGGTCGGGTCGGTCACGGACGTGATGTTGCCGTCGCTGTCGTATCCGTAGCTGGTGACCCCGCCGGCGCCGTCGGTCCGCGACACGATCCGGCCGGCCGCGTCACTGGTCACCGTGGACACCACGCCGAGGGGATCGGTGGCGGTGACGGTGCGGGCGGTGTCGTCGTAGGCGTAGCTGGTGGTCGTGCCCATCGCGTCGGTGCGGGTAGCGAGCCGGCCCGCGGCGTCGTAGGTCGCGGTCACCCCGTACGGCGTGTACGGGTAGTAGGACAGGGCACGCGGGCCCAGGACGGAGAGCACGTTCCCGGCCGCGTCGTAGCTGGTCTTCTGCACGCCGCCATCCGGCAGCGTGTACTGGATGAGGCGGCCCATGCTGTCATAGGCCCACTTCCGGGCCGAGCCGTCGGGGCGGTCGACCTCGATGACGTTGCCGTTGCGGTCATAGACGGTCTGGGTGATGGCCCCGGTCGGGTCGGTGACCCGGATCGGGCGGCCGGCCGGGTCGTAGGCGTAGCTGGTGACCTTCCCGTCCGGGTCGGTGCTGGTCGCGACCCACCCCTCCGGGGTGTAGGTGCGCTGGTAGACCGCGCCGCGCGGGTCGGTCATCGTGACCGGGCGGCCCAGCGCGTCGTAGCCGATCGTCCAGTTGCCGCCCAGCGGGCCGGCGGTGGCGGCCAGCCGGCCGCCGGTGTCGTACTGGTAGCCGGTGACCGCGCCGAGCGGGCTGGTGGCCGATACCGGCCGGCGGTCAGTGTCGAAAGCTGTCGAGGTGACGCCGCCGCGCGGTGAGGTGACCGTGCTGACGGCATCCCAGGTGGTGTAGGTAGTGTCGGTCTCGTGTCCCAGCGGGTCGGTGACCGAGGTGCGCCGGCCCTGCGGGTCGTAGCCGAAGTGCGTGGTCGCGCCGGTCTCGTCGGTCAGGGCGGTCGCGTCGCCGCTGGCGGCGTAGGTGACCGTCCTGGTCCGGCCGAGCGGGTCGGTCTGCCCGGTCACCTGGCCGAAGCTGTTGTAGGTGTAGGCCCAGGTCTTGCCGCGCGGGTCGGTCACCGATGTCATCCGGCCGCTGTCGTCATAGGTCCGGGACACGGTCGTGCCGTCGGGGCGGGTCGTCACCAGCGGCTCGTGCCGCGAGCTGGACGTCGTGGTGGTCACGTTACCCATCGGATCCGCGCTCAGGTACGGATCGCCCTGGCCGTTGTACATGGTGACATCGGCTGATGGCCCGTATCCGGTCATCGCCGCGCCGGGGACGCCGGTGATGCTCGCGACGACGTGCCCCTCGCCGTCGTAGACCACGTGCGTGCCGGTGGCGCCGAGGCGCTCGGAGACCAGCCGGCCGGCCCAGTCATACAGCTGGGTGATGACCGTGCCGTCGGCGAGGGTGATCGTGCGCTTGCCGCCGGCGTCGTCGTAGGTGAAGGTGGTCCGCCCGCTGCCGGCCTGCTGGATCCACGCGACGCGGCCGTCGGAGTCATAGCCGGCGGCGAGCCTGACCAGGCCGTCCGGCGCGGTCACCTTGGTCAGGTGACCGGCGGCGTCGTAGCTGTAGGTCTCGGTGCTGCCGTCCACTCCCGTCACCGAGCTCAGCAGGCCGCCGTCATAGTTCAGGTCCGCCTCCCGGCCGCTCTGGTCGGTCACCGAGGCGAGGTTCCCGTTGCTGTACGCATAGGCGAGGTACCGGCCCGAGACTCCGGTCACCGTCGATACGTGGCCGCCGGAGTGGTCAATGGTCAGGTGGTGGCCGGGGTCGCCGAGGTCCATGCCGGTCAGCTCGCCGCTCGGGTCGAACTGGTAGCTGACCTGATCCGGCGAGGTCACCGTCGAGCCGCCGGCGTTCGTGGTGTAGCCGGCCGATACGCCCGGTGCGGGGGTGTAGCCGGCCGCGGGGTCGGTGGCGAAGGGGACGCCGCTGCCGTCGGGCAGGTTCAGCGTCGCGGTGCCGCCGGTGGCCGACAGGGTCTCGTCGAACGCGGTGCTCCAGCCGGTCCCGGCGTCCCCGCCCGACAGCCGGTCCGACCGGTAGTCCGGCTTGCCGTGATGGTCTTGCCCGCGTCCTGCACGGCCATGTCGTCGGCCTGGTAGGTCAGCGCGCCGCTGTAGGTGTCCACCGGCCCGAACCGCGGTGCGGCCGCCTCCCGCAGCGAGGCGGGCAGGACCTGCGGCGAGGCCGGCAGCGCCGGCAGGACCGGCTTGCTGTACCCGGTCACCTGATACTGCCGGCCGGGCAGCCGCTGGCAGAGGCGGATACCGAGACCGCCGGCGTGGAACTGGCGGCGACGTCCGGGGTCCATGCAGGCCGGCAGCGCCGCGTTCGCGTCGTGGCCCCACCAGTTGTCCGACCAGTCGTTCAGCTGCTGGTCCGCCGCGCCGTAGTCGTAGATGCCGCCCAGCTGATTGAAGCGGACATCGGCCATCGCGCGGGTCACCGGGCTGGACCCGGCAGCCGCCGACAGGCCGTTCACGGTGTTGAACCAGACGCGGGTCTTCTGCGGATACAGCAGGAACAGCGCCGTGCTGCCCGACGGCATGTCGAACGTGTTCCCGATGACATCCAGCTCGGCGGGCTGCGTCGCGGCGACGCCCGTGCACGACCGGGCGATGTAGCTGTTGTAGATACCGACGGAGGGCTGGTACCCGGTTCCGACGGCGACCGCGGCATTGGCGCTATCGGTGATCGAGGAATCGGAAACGATCAGCTCCGAAGTCCCGCTGCCCCCAATGGCCCCATAGGCATGGCATGAACTGCCCCAGCCGCCGTACCGGACATCGGCGTAATCGAAGACCGCGACGCCTCCTGAGAACGTTGAGACGCTATACCAGTCACCCGCCGCCGGACTGGTCGCGTTCCCGTCACCATTGCTGTCGCCCATGACCGTGTCATCACGAGCCGACGTGATCACCACATGGTTGCCCGGGTCGCCCAGGACCAGCAGGGAGCCGTAGACGTTGATGCCCTGCTGCCAGGCCATCTTGACCACCGTGCCCGGCAGCAACGTCAGCTCCACGCCCGCGGGAATGGTCAGGCCGCTCACCATGTACGGAGACCCCTGCGGGCTCCACACCGTGTCCGCCGCCAGCGTCCCGCTGACCTGCGTCGGACCCGCCGTCGTAACGGTCGCGACCCTCGGCGCGGGGCTGACCGGCGCGGGCGGCGACGCCGGCGTTAACGCAACCGCCGCCAGCGCGCCAGCACCCGGCACCCCCAGCCCCGGCGGCACCAGCTCCAGCCCCAGGGTCACTACCGCGCAGGCCAGGCAGACCCGCAGCCACCGCGCCCAGCCGAGCCGCCTCCAGGACCGTGCACCGCGCCAGCCGGCCATAGAAACCCTCACGCTCGGACCCATTGCGTCAGTCGAAGAGTAAGGATTACGGCGAAAAGATGGAAGACCCTACAAGGCCACGGTATCCGGCATGCCCCCCACGACTGACTCTATGACAATAATTTTAGGTTTAATACCATTCAGCAGGTGTAAACCAGTCGCCCGCCACGGGGAGCGTCCACCTGAATGCCCGCGGCGGCCTGCAGGCCGGACGCTGCCAGCAAAAAGGCCGATCGCACGGCGGCAGATCACCATGCCGATTCCGTACGGCTGACGTCCGCGCTTTCAGGTTGATCGGCCACCGGGCGCACCGGCAGGACCCGCACGGCATCGCTGTCGCGGGGGAACCGGCAGGCCACCTCGCCGACGAGGACCACGTCGTGGAACTGGCCGACCAGCAGCCGGCAATCCCGGCAGGCCCGGTAAGGCCCAGCACCGTCAGGTAACCGGCGAGTCGGTCACGCATCCAGGCGACAATAGCCAGCACCGGCCCAGGCGCACACCGCCGGCCATAGCACCGGATATCGCGCCATCCCTGGCTCGCCCTGATCCACAGCCTTCCGGGTCCGGACCGCCGGGCGGGCCAGAACCCGGCACCGTCACCCCCCGGCCAGCCACAGCCAGGTCACGGTCCACGGGAAACTGCCGTAGTCGCCTGCACGCGCAGATCTACCGGATAAGCCGGTCCGAGTTGACCGGTCCAACTACGTTGATAATCACCCAGAACGGCGCGGATGCGTGCTGCGCCGAGGCGGAAGAAGGTCACGATCGGTGAGGTTATGGTTCTGCTGACGGCTGGCCGGGCGGCGGATGGAACTGATCGCTGATTGTGCATCCAGGCAGGGCAGCGGTAGAACGATCGCATGGTGCCGGCCGTGATCGTGATCGTGATCCTCAGCATCGGCTTGCCGCTGGCTGCCTGGCTGCTCAGCCATCACCTGGATATCCGTCGGCCGCCGCCGGCCGATGGGCTCGGGCCGCCCGTCGGCGGGGCCGACAGATGGCTCATGGAGCGGTACCGCCTCCCCGCTGTGCGGCGGTACCAGGTGCGGCAGGCTGTCCTGTACGGGCGTGCGCTTCGTGATCCGGAGTTGAGGAACGCCGCGCGCGATCTGGCGGCCGCCGCACTCGACGGCGAGATCACGATCGGGCGCGGCGCCCGGCTTGTGATCTGGATCCTGCTGGCGGAAGCCCTTGTGCTGTTTGCCGCAGGGATGTTCGTCGTGGTCCGCATGCGGAGTCCCGCAGGCGCAGTACCCGTGCTGCTAGGAACGTGGATGGCGGTCAAGGGAGTCGCCGGGCTGCGGATGGCTGGCAGCGGTGCCGAGCGCGCCCGCCGGCTCAATGCGCAGGCAGATTTCGGCGACCCACGGCCATCGTGACCTGGGTGCCCGTAGGGCGCTCTGGCGACGCCGGCTGCGGGCTGCCGCCGGCCGGAAGATTACTCGCGCTCGATCCTGCGCAGCCCGTGCGCGGCGGTCCACCACTCAACGACGAGCATCGTGGCCTGCTCGTTGAGGTGCGTGTGCACGACCTCGGCGATGTCGGCGCAGAACCGGTCGCCGCCGGATCCGGCGGTCAGCGGCCCGGCACAGATCGCCCGGCCGGAGATCTTCGCCTCACCCGGCCACCGCGCTTCCGCGCCCTGGACCGGGTCGATCGTTGCGCTGTGCAGCGCGAACCGCGGATCCCGGCCCAGATCCGCGCCCTTGCGCGCGCCCGGCATCGAGCCGAAGGTCAGCTCGCCGTCCTCGAAGGCCACCTCGATCCCGGAGATCCGCGGCGACCCGTCGGCTCGCACGGTGGCGATCGTCTTGTGCCGGCGCCTGTCGAAGAGCGCCCGCACGCACTGGGCGAACTCAGGCTCCGCGCGCTCGACATCCTTCCACGCCATCATCCGCCCAATATCGCACAGGCGGCCCAGGGCAGCCCGCCGGGACGAGCAAGACTCTCCGGCGCAACTGCCCGGCACGCCGCGCCCCGGCATCGACCCCGCGATCCGCTCACGCGGATCCGGACGTCCAAGGAGCCTGGCCGGGGGGTGAGGGCCTGCCAGACGGACCCTGATCTGCGCGCCATAGCTGATGAGCGCGAAGGCCATCTGGTCCGGCGATTCCTGCAGCGGCATGATCGACTGGGACGCCGCGGGCGCCGGATCACCAGGCATCGCCGACTTTCCGCTGCTGCACCTGGTCAGCGTCGCCACGTGTTATGGCAGGGTTGATTGCCTGCTGGAACGTGGCCGGCTCGGCTGGGAGCGGCTGCGCCAGGGCGCGGTCACCATCCCGGTGGCCGACGCCGGCGTCCGGGTGGTCGCCCGGGCCGATGCCTGGGCGCTGCGGCGTCAATTCAGGGAGTGAGCGCGGATGAGCGAACGCAGCGGCGTCGGCCAGGTCGAATGTGCCATCCTCGAAGCCCTCGACTTGCTGGGCGCCCGGCCGGGCCGGCGCCACCGCCGCAACGTGAGGGTGCTCGCGGGCGTCGAGGAACGGATCGGGCTGGCGCCCGGCTATGCCGCCCGACGGAACTCCGGCTGCAGGCCCGTGTCACGGTCAGCGCCGATCACGGCAGCGTCCTGCTCCAGAACCTCCCGCCGAACGCGAACCCCGACGAGACCGTGCAGAGCATCGCCAGCCAGGCAGCAGCACGTGACTGGGCTTCCCCGGCCGCTGCCCGCAATGCTCAGAACCTGGGCCGGGGCCTGCGCGGCCGAGGACCTGCTGACCAGCCTCGCGGCCCTGGAGGACGCCGTGCGCATCCAGTCAGCCTTCGGCTGAGCCAGGCTCGAGTCTGTCGACCTTGACCTTGATTCGGCGCGCACCGCGCCGGCCATGTCAGTCCTGGCGCAGCGCTTCGCGGTCGCTCGTGTGGTTTACTTCGGAGAGTTCACTTCCGATCATCCAGGGAGGGTAGATGCGCCAGGCGTTCATGTCCACCGAGCAGGCCTTTGGGACCTATTCAGAGGGTATGACGCATGTCGCGGAGAATGCTCAACCTGGGGATCCTGGCGCATGTAGACGCCGGTAAGACAACTCTCACCGAGCGGCTCTTGTACGCCGCCGGTGTTATTGACCAGCCTGGCAGCGTTGACGCCGGCACAACCCAGACCGATTCGCTAGCTCTGGAACGGCAGCGGGGGATCACGATCAAGTCTGCCGTCACGTCGTTCCCGATCGGCGATGTCAGGGTCAACTTGATTGACACGCCCGGCCACCCGGACTTCATCGCCGAGGTCGAGCGGGTGCTGAGCGTCCTGGATGGCGCGGTCCTCGTCATCTCTGCCGTCGAGGGCGTTCAGCCGCAAACGCGCATCCTGATGCGTACGCTGCAGCGCCTGCGCCTTCCGACGCTGCTGTTCGTGAACAAGATCGACCGTCCTGGTGCGGATACCGGGCGTGTGCTGCAGGCGATCCCGGAGCGACTAGACCTGACGATCGTTCCGATGGGATCGGCCCGGTCCCTCGGGACGCGGGATGCCAGCTTCAGGCCATCAAGCGCAGCTGACGCGGGATTCCGGGCCCAGCTGACTGAAGTGGTCGCCGAGCGCAACGACAGCATCCTGGCCGCGTATATCGAGGACGAAGAGGGCGTTCCCTACGAACGGCTCCGGGAGGAACTAGCGGCTCTGACGGCGCGCGCGCTTGTGCATCCCGTCTTCTTCGGTTCCGCGGTCACCGGAGCAGGCATCGGGCCCTTGATGGGCGGCATCGCCGAGTTGTTGCCTGCCGCCTCGGGCGATGCTGACCGGCCCGTCACCGGCAGCGTATTCAAGATCGAACGCGGGAGCAGCGGCGAGAAGATCGCTTACATCCGGATGGTCTCGGGAACGCTACGCACCCGTTACCGGCTGCGCTTCGGCGTCGACCTCGAAGACAAGGTGACATCCATCGCCGTCTTCGAGCGTGGGTCCGCGGTGCGGCGCGACTCGGTCTCCGCCGGCGAGATCGGCAAGCTCTGGGGTCTGGACGAGGTTCAGATCGGTGACCGGATCGGACAGGCCGGCACCAGCGGCACGCGCCATCAGTTCCCGCCGCCGACCCTGGAGTCAGTCGTCGTCGCCCGTCACCCCGCCGACCGGGCACGGCTCCGAGTCGCGCTCGGCCAGATCGCCGAGCAGGATCCGCTCATCAACCTGCGCCAGGATGACAACAGCCAGGAAACCTGTATGTCGCTCTACGGCGAGGTCCAGAAGGAGGTAATCCAGGCGACGCTGGCGCACGACTTCGGCATCGAGGTGACGTTCCGCGAAACAACGACGATCTACATCGAACGCCCGGCCGGCCGGGGCAGCGCCGTCGAGTTTCTTCAGGCGGATACGCATCCGTTTTCTGCGACGGTCGGATTGCGGGTCGAGCCTGCGCCGGCCGGCTCAGGCATCACGTTCCGGCTCGGCGTGGACCCGCGCGATGTCCCGATCTACATCTACAAGACCGCTGGCAGCTTTACTGACGCCATGACGCAGTACGTCCGCCGCACGTTTCAGGAAGGCCTCTACGGCTGGCAAGTCGCCGACTGCGCCGTGACGATGACCGAATGCGACTACTACATCGGAGACGGGCCGAAAAAGCAGGTACTAAGCACTCCGCGCACAACAGCCGCCGATTTCCGCAAGCTAACTCCCCTGGTTCTGCTGCATGCACTGAAGCAGGCTGGCACCGTGGTTTGTGAGCCTATGGCACGTGTCACCCTTGAGATCCCCACAGCGATGATGGGCGGCGTCCTGTCCGTCCTGGCCCAACTCGGAGCCACCGTCGAAACGCCGTTGGTGCGCGGTGAACTGTCTGTGCTCCAGACGGTTCTGCCCGCAGCGCAGGTTCACATTCTTCAGCAGCAGCTTCCCGGGCTGACCAGCGGCGAAGGAGTACTCGAATCCAGCTTCGGCGGCTACCAGCCAGTGCGCGGCACCATTCCTTCCCGGCCAAGAACCGACAACAACCCGCTTGATCCCAAGGAGTACATTCGCAAGGTCCTGTGAAGTCACAGTCAGCGGCAGGCGACCTCGCGGACCTTGCGTGCAGGCACCGCCCAGTGCCCGCAGACGGCCCGCGATCCTGCGGTTATGCTTCCTGGCCGCCGGGCCCGCACCTGCCGGTGTGGCAGACTGGAGGTCATGGCGAGGACCGTCACGCTGACCGCGACCCTCACTCCGGAGGAAGGGGGATTCGTCGCACGCTGCCTGGAGCTTGATGTCACCAGCGAAGGCGACACGGTCGAAGAAGCCCTGGCGATGCTCCGCGAGGCTGTGGAACTGTACCTGGAAGACGAGCCCCTCCCCGACCACCTGGAGCACCCGGTCGTCACCTCGTTCGACGTCACCGTGGCTGCCGCGTGACCGCGCGGGTCCCGCGGCTGTCGAGCAAGGAGATG
>Ga0209415_10009180_pt1 | contig 17023 bp, 19 predicted proteins | sample PeaSoiSIISIP2007_FD_187696 | JGI IMG/M metagenome (GOLD analysis project Ga0209415, IMG submission 187696) | Peat soil microbial communities from Weissenstadt, Germany - SII-SIP-2007 (SPAdes) (version 2) | ecosystem: Environmental > Terrestrial > Soil > Wetlands > Peat | place: Germany... | reverse complement strand
ATCGCCTCGGCGAAGCGGGCGAAGATGGCGTCGTTGTTGGCCCCGATCATGTATTCGCCGTCCTTGCAGCGATAGACGTTCGAGGGGGCAATGCCCGGCAGCACGGCGCCGGAGCGTTCCCGCACGATGCCGGCGACGGAATACTCGGGGATCAGGCTCTCCATCACCTGCAGCACCGCTTCGTAGAGCGCGGAATCGACCACCTGCCCCTCGCCGGTCTTCTCCCGGTGATGCAGCGCGGCGAGCGCGCCCATGCAGCCGTATGTCGCCGCCAGGCTGTCGCCGATCGAGACTCCCATGCGCGAGGGCGGCCGGTCGGGCTCGCCGACGATGGCGCGCCAGCCGCCCATCGCCTCGCCGATGCCGCCGAAGCCGGTGCGGCTCGAGTACGGCCCGTCCTGGCCGTAGCCGGACATGCGCACGACGATCAGGCCAGGGTTCTCGCGCCTGAGCGCCTCGGGACCCAGGTTCCAGCCCTCGAGCGCGCCGGGGCGGAAGTTCTCGATCAGGATGTCGGCCTTAGCGATCAGTCGTCGCGCCAGCTCCTGCCCTTCCGGAACGCGCAGGTTGATCGACACCGACTTCTTGTTGCGGGCGATCACCTCCCACCAGACCGGCTCGCCGCGGCCCCAGACCCGCATGGGATCGCCGGCCCCCGGCGGCTCGATCTTGATCACCTCGGCGCCCATGTCGCCCATCAGCTGCCCACAGAACGGCCCGGCGATCAGGGTCCCCATCTCGATGACCCTAAGGTCCTTAAGCGCGCCGGTGTTTTCGGCGCCGAGCCTGGCCTGCATGAGAACCCTCGAATCCTGATCCGACGCCGCCGGTGTGTCCCGCCGGCAGCCGGGATTGCTGGCGCTCAGCGCATCGGCATCACGCCATGCAACCGACGGGGTGTCTAGGCGAGTCCCAGCCGCTTCAGCACCCTCTCGGTCAGTGCGTCGCAATCGACGCCGGCGAACAGGAGAGACGCGGCGCGGACCTCCGCCATCTGTGGTTCGAGCGCGGCCCTCAAGCCCTGTTTGGCGCGATGCAGCCGCGTGCGGACGGTCTGCTCGGTGAGTCCAAGCGCCTCGGCGGTAGCGGAAACGCTCAGCCCCTCGATCTCGCGCAGCACGAAAACCGGCCGGAACGTCGGCGGCAGGCGCAGGATCGCAGCCTCCATCAGCCGGGCGAGCTCCCGCCGCATCAGCGCCTGTTCAGGCGAGCCCCCATCGGTCGATCCTTGCATCAACGCCTCACGATAGTCCTCGATCACGGCCACGCCGCGGCTTTCCAGCATCGTCGCACGGTGCTTGGCGCGGCGACGCCGATCGAGCGCCTCGTTGACCACGATGCGTGTCACCCACGTTGAAAGGGCGGCCTCGCCCTTGAAGCCTGGCATGGCGGCGAAAGCCTTCAGATACCCGTCCTGCACCGCCTCCTCCGCCTCGGCGCGGTCGCCGAGGATGCTCCAGGCGGCGCGGAAAAGCCGTTGGTTGTTGCTCTTCAGCAGATGGCGGGCGGCAGCGGCGTCGCGAGCCAGGATGCGCCCGGCCAGCTCAAGGTCGTCCATGCCTCGGTAGTCCAGGGTCTTGGCGGCGGCGGTCATGCGCTCGCGCTCCGTTTCGAGCTCGTCGCGGCGCTCACTTCGCAACCACGAGTTGGCTCTTCATACCGGGGTGGTATTTGCAAGTGTAGCCGATGGTTCCGGCGTGTGTGAGCTTGACCGTTCCGGTCGCGCCCGGCCGCAACTGGACGTCGAAGCTGTGGTCGGTCGCCGTCGCCGAGTGCAGGAAGATGTCGTGGTTCACCCATTCGACCGTGTCGCCGACGTGAAGACCGGCGGGCGGCGACCCATAGGCCATGTTGGCGATGACGATGATCGCCGGCGCCTTGGCTTGGTGGACCACCGCCCGTCTGGCCACCGCGGCAGCCGGGGAGGCCGCGGCGACCATGGCGAGGACGAGAAAGAGCCGCCGCATCATTTGCTGAGCGCCGCGACCATCTGCTCGGCGTGCTGCTCATGCATCTGAAACAGCTTCAGGCCCGTTTCGAGCAGGCTCTTCAGCTCCGGATTGTGCGCGTCGGGAATGAGGGTGTTGGCGAGCGCGCCATTGACGGTCTGGTGGTAGGCGACCTCGTTCTTGGCGCAGGCTAGGTCGAACACATGGCCAGAAAGGTGAGCAAAATCAATGCCGCTTCTGCTCGGCCGCCTGCGTTAGCGACGCGCTGGTCGGGTTGGCCTCGGGCGTGACGTGCAGCTTGTGCACGAGCGCCAGCGCCTGGACGTTGACCGCCGTGTGGTCGCGGACCATCTCGCGGGCGAAGTCCCGCACGGCGTGATTGTGCGACTTGGCGAGCGCCTGGTGAGCGGCGGCGATGTCGATGGCGCCTGCCGTGTAGGCGATGTCGGCGATCTGGGCGTCGTTCGGCCCACTGGCCGGCTGGGCGATGGCGTAGCTCGCGCCGCCAAGCAGCGCGGCGATGACGAGCAGGTCTCTGGAGTGCATGTCCCTTGTCCCTTTGGGCGTTACGCGCGCGAACCGGCGCGTCTGAAAGGATTGGACGACGACAGCACGAGGATGTTCCCGCCTGCGCCGACGCCCCAGGACCGGGGCGGGGTGGTTCACAGGGACTTCAGGTATTCGACCAGGTCATGCCGGTCGGCGTCGCTCAGCCCGAGACCGAGCGTCTTGTTGTAGTGGTCGACCACCTCGCCCAGCGTCGCGAAGCGCCCGTCGTGATAGAAACCGCCCTTCATTCGCGACGCGGCGATGCCGCGCAACGGCGTCGTGCGGTAGGCGTGATCCGGCGCCCGGTCGGCCTGGAAGTCGTCGATGCCGATCTCCTGGCCCGTGTGCATGTCCCAGCCGGCCTCGGTGAACTGAGGGGCCTGGTGGCAAGAGGCGCAATTCGCGCGTCCGTCGAACAGCGCCTGGCCGCGAGCGGCCGCGGCCGGGTCGAACGATCCGGTGGGCGCGGGCGGGGCAGGCAGTGAGAGCTGATAGGCCTGCAGGGCCGCGAGCTTCGACGTCACCAGGTCCGGCGTGTTGCGGACGTGTCCGAAGTGCGCCCTGGCGGCGACCGGGAACTGCGCGGCGTTGTCCAGCCGCGGGTCGGTGAAGTTGCCCTGGCCGTGCATCTCGAGGACGGCGACGAAGGCGTTCCAGTAAGGGATCGAGCCCCAGCCGGTGTAGGTGTGCAGGTTCACGCCCGCCAGGCCGTAGGCGGCAGGGATGAGGGTGGCGGCTGATTGTCCATCCGGCCGGAACGCCTTGCCATCGAGGAAGAGCTCGGCGTCGAACTTGCCGGGACCCCAGCTGTGCAGGACCTTGTCGACCGTCGGACGGTCGGCGCCCAGCAGGTTCTGGACGACCGTGAGGTCGGGCGCGAGATCGATGATCGCCCCGACGTTGAGGTCGCGGTTCGGCCAGCCGTCGAGCCGGTGGCCGATGCCGGGCGCGACCGAATTGTCGACGTTCGAATGGCAGAGGCCGCAGGTGATCCCGATCGACCTCAGCCCTTTGCTGTCGCCCGGGTCGAACCGGCCGACCACGCCGACCACGGCGTTGGCGCGCAGGAGCGCCACCGTCGTCGCCGGGTCGTTGAGGTCGACCTTGCCCGCCTTGATCGCCTCGATCACCGGCGCCGGCAGCCGATCCACATCGACCTTGAGGCCGACGCTGAGCGCTGTCGCCGGGCTCACGCCCGCGCCGACGCCGCCGAGCGCCGCGCCTTCGATCGCGCGGTGCAGCTTCAGCGTGTCGCCCCAGAACGCTTCGTCGCCGAAGGTGTCGTCGCGGAAGACGGCGCGGCCTTGCTCGACCAGCGCGGCGTGGTCGTTCCCTCGCGCGCCGGCGTCATTGTCCTGGGCGACCGAGGTCGGGCCAAACGTCGACGCCACGACGCCAAGCGCGAACGCGCAGACGCCCGCGCATGCGAGGTAAAGCGAACGCCTTGACGATGGAGGTTGCACAGCCGTCTCCCCAGCCGCGGGCAGACGCGCGCGTGCGCGCCTATCGGCCGCCTTGCGTTTCATTGGATGGCGGGCGCGGACAAATGTTCCCGACGACCTTCACTATTCGGCAGGGCCGCCGGCGCAGGCCGTCTCAGCCTCTTCCGGCTGGCCGCCGACGCCAGCTCTCGAGGACAAGTCGCTTCCCGTGATCGAGCTCGCGTGTGCGACCGCGGACGAGCCCGTGGCGCGCGAGAACCGCCTCCGGCGACCGCGCCGGAACGTCGGGAAAGACGGGCCGCCCGCCGGGCAGACGAACGCCCGGCGCCCGCGTCAGGAAGAAAACATCGTAGAGGTCGAGAAAGAGCGCAAAGACGCGCGTTCCACCGATCACGCCAATTCGGGCGTCGGGCCTTCCAAGCGCCGCCAAGGCTTGCTCGAGCGAGGCGCCCGCGGGGTTCCAGAAGAGCGCCTTTGCATTCGAAGGATCGGCGACCAGCGCGGGGACTTGCCCGGTCACGATCAACCGCTGGCGCAGGTGCGAGTGGGGCTGCTGCTCATGGGAGTGGCGCCCGTGCACCACAACATCGACGCGGTCGAGGCCGCGCTCGAAGAAGCACTGATCGGCCTCGAACTTGAGCGCGTCCGGCATGACCCCCGCCGCGTCGGCGAGCATGCCGTCCTCCGAGACGATTGCGAAGCCTTCGATGCGCCGGGAGCGCGACATTTGATCACCTGGCGCCGAGGCGCGGAACTCTAGCGCGCGGCAGACCCGAGCCGTTGCAGAACCGTATCTGTCATCGCTCGACATCGCTCGCCCAGGAAAGGGAAAGCCTCGGTGACGCTCGATGAGAGCTTGGCGTGCAGCGCCTTGCGCAAAATCTGGCGAGCGCGAAAGAGTCGGGTCCTGACCGTCTCGGGCCGGATGCCGAGCTGGTTCGCCGTTTCCACCACGGTGCACTCCTCGACGGCCCGCATGATGAAGACGATCCGAAAGTCGTCGGGCAACGCGTCGATGGCGACTTCCATCAGCCGCCGAGACTCCGCGCGGGCAACGTCGCTCTCGGGCGTGCCCTCGCCGAACGATCGGGGAAACATGGCGATCCGCGCGCCTTCCTCCTGAGCGGTCTCGACCGCTTCCAGCCCGATTGTCGGATGGCGCTTACGCAGGCGACCGCGCGCCTCGTTCAATGTGATCGTCGTCAGCCAGGTGAACAGGCTCGACTCGTCCCGAAATCCATCCAGGCCGCCGAAAGCGTGCAAGTAGGCTTCCTGCAGGACATCCGCGGCCTCGTCGTCGTCTTTGACCACCGCGCGGGCGATGCGGAACAGTCTCTGATTGCATCGTTGCGTGATGGCGCGGAACGCGTCGCGGTCGCCTTGCGCGGCCAACGCGGCAAGGTCTGATTCAGCCAACTGCGAGTAGTCGTAGCTCATTCTTCGCCTGATAGTCGCAAGGTGGTTGCATGCAAAGCCGAAAGGAGGCCGAGGCCTCAGGCTCCGCGGCTGATGGCCGACAGGAAGTCGCTTCGCACAGGATCGACGTCGAAAGCGCCGAGCAGGCGTTTGGTGATCATGCTGACGCCCGGTGTGTTCACGCCCCGCGCGGCCATGCAGTCGTGCGTCGCCTCGATCACCACGCCGACGCCGAGCGGCTCGAGGCTCGCTTGCAGCGTGTCGGCGATCGACGCCGTCAACCGCTCCTGGATCTGTAGACGGCGGCTGTAGGCCTCGACGAGCCGCGCCAGTTTCGAGATTCCGACGACGCGGCCGGCCGGCAAATAGCCGACGTGAGCGACCCCGCGGATCGCCGCCATGTGGTGCTCGCAGTAGGACGTGACCGGGATGTCCTTGAGCAGCACCATGTCGGCATAGCCGCCGACCTCCTCGAAAGTGCGCTCGAGGATGGCCGCCGGATCTTGGCCGTAGCCCGCGAACCACTCCTCATAGGCGCGCACGACCCGCGCCGGCGTCGCCCGCAGACCTTCTCGCGTTGGGTCGTCTCCGGCCCAGCGGATCAGCGTGCGGACCGCCTGTTCCGCCTCGGCCCGCGAAGGCGGGGCGTGCAGCTCGATGGGCTCGATCTTGTGAGGGTCGGCTTCGATTTCGAGATGGCTGGCTCTGAGCATCGCGCGTCCATTGGTTTGCATGCGGCCAATGGACGTAAGGGCGGCCGATAGGTTCCCGAGCCCAACGCTCGAGCTACGAGGCGCCCAGCCAGCCCGTCAGCCGCCGCACCCCCTCGTCCAGCGCCTCGTCGGCGGCGGCGAAGCACCAGCGCAGCCAGCCCTCGCCTTCCGGCCCGAAAGCGGCGCCCGGCGCGAGGCCAAGCCCAGCCTCGTCGATCAGCCGCTTCGCCAACGCCACGGAGTCGTCCTCGCCGGCGATGCGGAAGAAGACGTACATGCCCCCGTCGGGGACCGTGAGGCTGAGTTTTGGATGCCGAGCGAGCGCGGCCGTGAGCCGATCTCGCTTTCGGAGCAGGTCGGCGCGTAGCTGGACGATGTGGGCCTCGCCATCGGTGAGCGCCGCGAGCCCGGCCGCCTGGACGAAATCCGGCACGCAGGAGGTGTTGTACTCGATCAGCTTGCCGATCTCCGGCTGCAGCGCCGGCGGCGCGACCAGCCAGCCGAGGCGCCAGCCGGTCATCAGCCAGGCCTTCGAGAAGCTGTTGCCCCCGACGATCCGGTCGTCCGCGTCGGCAAGCGGCAGGAAGGACGGGGCGCTGTCGCCGGCGCCGTAGTAGAGCCGCTCGTAGACGTCATCGACCAGCAGCCAAACGCCCAGCCGCCGGCAGTGCTCGAGGATCGGCGCGCGCTGCTCGGCCTCGAGCGTCCAGCCGGTCGGATTGCCCGGCGAATTGATCAGCACGAGACGCGTGGACGGCGTGACTGCGTCGAGGAGCTGATCGAGGTCGAGCCGCCAGCGCCCCTGTTGCGGGGCAAGCCCGACGCGCACGACCTCGGCGCCGAGGATCTTCGGGATCTCGACGAGGTTCGGCCAGACCGGCGTGACCGCGACGACCCGGTCGCCGGGATCGAGCAGCGCCTGCATGGCGATCATCAACGCCGAGACGCCCGCGCTGGTGATCGAGAGGCGTTCGGGGTCGAAGGCGCGCCCATGCAGGGCGCTCAAGTACCGCCCGAGCGCCTCGCGAAGCTCGGCCAGGCCGTGGTTGTGGGCGTAGAAGGTCCGGCCGGCGGCGAGCGCCTGAACCGCCGCGTCGCGGATGAAGGTCGGCGTCGGCGTATCGCTCTCGCCGAACCAGAACCTGAGCACGTCTGCACGCCCGAAGCCGGCGTTCGCCACCTCACGCACCTTGGAGAGCTCAAGCCGTCGCACGGCGTCGCGGGCGAGAGCGTGCGGCGGGGCGGGGCGCGGGGACATTTCGCCGTCCCCTAGCATGTTTTGGCGCGCGCTAACGCCCGCCGGGATCAGAACTGCGCGTGCAGGCGAGCGGCCACGATCGGCGCCGGGCCGCGGTCGCGGTTGTAGCCGGGATTGGTCACGAGCTGCCCATCCAGGCTGAGCGCCAGGCGCGATGTGAGGGCAATCTTGTAATAGGTCTCGATGATCTCCTCCGGCCCGGGATGCGGCAGCTCGCCGTCGCCGACCAGGATGCCGAGCCCGCCATCGGCGAAGTACTCTTGGTGGATCTTCGAGATGCCGTTGATCACACCGGCGACGCCGAGGGTGTCGTCCTTGCGTCCCCAACGCTTGCCGCTCAGCGAGAGGCCGGCCGCGAACGTGGCGTCGACATCGGTGAACTCGTACGACTCGAAGTCTCCATCCGCTATGCCAGCCCGCACGAACAGGCCAAGGTCATCGGCGAGCGTCTGCTCGAGGTCGAGGCTGACACCGGGCCGGCTCCGATAGCGGCGCACGCTGGCGGTGCTGGGCGGTTGGCCGGTCGTTGCGGCAAGCGCGATGGCGTCGGCAAACGTTCCCATCCGCCCGCGGGTCAGATAGCCGGTCAGCATCAGCCGGCCGGCCTGACCGCCGATCGTGTGCCGCTCCTCGATCTCGACGACGTACTGGTCCTGGCCGAGGGTCGAATCGAGCCTGGAGTTGTTGGGGATGACGGAGAGGTCGAAGGCCCCGGCGCGCAGGGTCCAGCGACCTTGGTACCACTCGACCGCGGCGCCATAAGTGTAGCCCCAGGCGTCGGCCGCATAGTCGAAGGTCGCCGTATCGACCAGCGCCCAATTCAGGAAGTCGCCTCGCGGATCGTGGGCGTAGGCGTTGGTGTCGAACACATCGGTGACCCCGAACTTGCCAAGCGTGATCACGACCCGGTTGGCGGTCTGCGATCCGGCCAGCTGGTTCAGGTCGGCATCGACACTCTGTTTCTTCCCGCCGAGATCGATGGTTTGGCGCAGGAACAGCCGCGGCAAGCGGAAATAGGGCGTGCTCTTGCCGACCTTGTAGGCCTCGCCGCTCGGAAAACCGGCGACGCCCAGGGTGTTGTCGAGGCCGAACCCCTGGTCGAGCTCAGGATTGGCCCAGACCTCGGCGCCGCTCCAGGGCCGGAAGCCCACGTAGAGCGTCGCATCGAAGGTCTCGCGCCCGATCCGCGGGGTCAAGCTGTTCGTCCCGGCATCAGGCGCGTGGAACGGCAGCGTGCCCTGGTCGACGACGGTCGCCTGGCCGTGGATGGCGACGGTCTCGGTCTTGGGTTTGCCGGTGTCGGCGTCATCGGCGCGGGCCGGGCGAGTGCTTGCGCAGATCGCCGCGACCGCGAGCAACGCCGCGCCGAAGGTCCACCGCCGCTGGGGCGTGCGTCTCTTCATCTCAGCCCCTTGCCGCCAGCGCCCGCGCAAAGTCCTTCCTGCCTGCCTTTCGTGACGGTCTCGCGTCGATCACGGCTGACCCGACGCGCGGCGCCAATATACTATACTGGGCTATGATACAAGGCGCTCTCGGCCCAGCTCCGACCGAGAGGACGCCGCGATGGACGGCGTGGCCCAGCTTGGGTCAACTCAGGCGCACGAGCTTTCGGCTGAGTCGCCGACGTGGGCGTCGCCCGGCAGGGCGATTCCCTCCTCAAACGGGAGACAGAACACAATGGACCACACCCCACACGCTCAGTTGGAAGAGCGGAAGAAGCATGGCGTGCACACCACCGCCAGGGAACACACCGGTTTCAATGGCTGGCTCGCTGTCAACATTACCAACGTCGTCGCCACGATGTGGTGCGCCTACGCGTTCGCCATCCTTGCTTTCATCAGCCTTCCTGATGCCTTGAAGGCCGGCACCGCCGCCTTGATCGCCTGGATCGCGCAGACCTTCCTGCAACTCGTATTGCTGTCGATCATCATGGTGGGACAGAAGGTCGCCGCGTCGGCGTCCGACAAGCAGGCCCTCCAAACCTACAAGGACGCCGAGGCGCTGCTCGAGATCAGCAATGACGTGCATAAGCTGCTCAAGCAGAACAACGAACTGACGGAGCAGATCCACGCTCTCGTCGCCAAAGCGACGCCTGCGTAGCCACGGGCGACGAAACCCGGCGGCAAGAGGCCCCAGCTGTGCGGCGTCAAAACCTGTGTGATACGCCGACGTAGGCCTGCACGCCCGGCGTTGCGCTGTTCAGGCCGAGATTCACGCCGCCGTCGAGCTGGAAGTTCGGCGTCTTCGCCGGGATCCACGCCGCGCCGAGGTCGAACGACGCCTGAGTCACCGTCCCGGCCGTCGGATCGAAATTGGCGTCTCCCCATAACTCTGCGGAGAGCGTGACGGTCTTGCTCGCGGGGTAGCTCAGGCTGACCAGGTCGATGACGTTCGCATGCCGCCCCGACCCGACGGCGTCGGCCAGCACATCGACCTCGGGGTCGAACAGCACCTGCAGGTTGTTCGACAGCGTGAACTGGACCGGAACGACGAGGCCGCCTTCGACGGCGCCGTTGCCGATGCTCAAGGGCGCGGTCGGAACCTTCACGAACGGGACGAGGGCGAGGCCGAAGCTGCCGCCATCGTCGCCGGCCAGCGCCCACTTCGCGCGCAGGAAAAGATCGCCTATCCCCGAGGCGGTCTTGGTCACGCCATGCTGGCGCACCGAAACCTGTTCGTAGGGCGCGATGTTGACCTCGAGGTCGAGGGTGTTGGTGACGCCGAGCTTCAAGGTCGGATTGGTGAACAGCTCCGTCGTCGTCGCGACCCCGTCCGCGCTGTCGTAAGTGTAGTTGTAGACGTCCGACTCCACCTGCCAGACGCCGGCGTCGACCGTGCAGGGCCCGGTCGATTTCGTCGGGCGGTCGGTGCAGAAGCCGCGCAGATCGGCGACCGGCGTCGGATTGAACAGCGTGAACCCGCTCTTGTCCGGCGGCGCCGGGGCCGGAGCATCGGCGCTGGCGCCTCCCGCGACCATCAAGCCGAGCGCGACCAGCGCCGCGACGAGGTACTGCTGCATGTGATCCGTCCTGCTGCACTGCGGCCCCCGCCGAACTGGTCTCCCTTCGCTCCTGCGGAGCGTAGGGTGGCGGTGGGCGCAGGCATACGGCAACTCGTCTCCGTCGTAACGCTCTCCCACGAAAGTGAACCGAGTGTTAGCTTGTGACTGTCCGGGGTGCTGTCAGACTAACGGCAACTCGTCTCCGGTGTGACGCACGGCGCCCAAACTCAACCGGCGCTTACCCCATGACGTTACTCAGGCAGGGGGATAAGCGGGCCCCCGGCCATCTCGGCCAGCGTGCGCTCGGCACCGTAGAGAAGGTGTTCCGTTCCCCCTTCCAGGACGCGCAACTCGTTCTGCAGTAACCGGTCTTCGCTGTTGGTCAGCGCCAGCGTCTCGACTGCTTCTAGGTCGATCGCGCGACAAAAGAGCGCTGCGTAAACCTCGTTCACCGACCCATAGCTCCTGATGATCGCCGACCAAATTGAGATCGAGGCCCGCGTCATCTCGCCGATGGCTTCGGTCCAGGCGAAGGCGAGGGTCAACGGCATCGCCAAGGGGTCGAACCGGTCAGTGCGAGCACCGGCCATGGTCAGTCCTCCAAACTTGGTCAGCCGACGGCCGCTAACCGGCGCCGGTTAGCGGCCTGTGAATTTGCTCTGACAATGTCCGGCCAAGCAATCACGATCTGGCGATATCGCTAAGGAAGTTCGTTCGTGTTCGCCGTCAGTAGGAGCGGGGCATGCCGAGCACATGCTCGGCGATGTAGCTCAGGATGAGGTTGGTCGAGATCGGCGCGACCTGATAGAGCCGCGTCTCGCGGAACTTGCGCTCGATGTCGTACTCCTCGGCGAAACCGAAGCCTCCGTGGGTTTGAACAGCGGCCTCCGCGGCGGCCCAGGACGCCTCCGCAGCCAGCATCTTGGCCATGTTCGCCTGTTCTCCGCAGTTCTCCCCCGCCTCGAACAGCTCCGCCGCTCTGTGAACCATCAGCTCGGCCGCCCGCATCTGCGCGTACGCCCTGGCTATGGGGAACTGCACGCCTTGGTTCTGGCCGATCGGGCGGCCGAACACCCAGCGTTCGGAGGCGTAGGCGGCGGAACGCTCGATGAACCACTTGGCGTCGCCAATGCATTCGGCCCCGACCAGGATCCGCTCCGCGTTCATTCCGGAAAGAACGTATCGGAAGCCGCGCCCCTCTTCGCCGATGAGGTTTTCGGCCGGCGCCTCCACCCCGTCGAAGAAGACCTCCGTCGTCGAGTGATTCATCATCGTCCGGATGGGCCGGATCGTGAGCGTGCCGGCGGCCAGGGCCTCCCGCATGTCGATGAGGAAGATGGAGAGGCCGTCGGTCTTCTTCTTGACCTGTTCCTTGGGGGTCGTGCGGGCGAGAAGCAGCATCAGGTCCGAGTGCTCCGCGCGGGAGGTCCAGATTTTCTGGCCGTGGATGACGAAGATTTCGCCACGCCGCACCGCGGTGGTCTTAAGCGAGCTTGTGTCCGTTCCGCTGGTGGGCTCCGTTACCCCGAAGGCCTGCAGGCGTAGTTCGCCGCTGGCAATCTTCGGCAGGTAGGCGCGCTTTTGAGCGTCGCTCCCGTGTCGAAGCAGGGCGCCCATGATGTACATCTGCGCATGACAGGCTGCGCCGTTGCAGCCCGCGCGCTGGACCTCCTCAAGTATGGCCGCGGCGGCAGATAGGGGCAGGCCCGAGCCGCCATACTCTTGAGGGATCAAGGCCGCCAGGTAGCCGGCGTGGTTGAGCGCTTGTACGAACTCGCGGGGATAGGCCTTCTCCCGGTCCAGCTTGCGCCAATATTCGCCGGGGAAGTCCGCGCATAGCTTGGTGACACCCTCGCGGATCTCTGGATGGTCCTGGCCCTCAAGGCTCGGCATGGCGGTTCGACCTCGTCGGTGCTTACCCACGAATCCGACTTTAGGGCTGCCGCCCATTGGGTGGCAGCACGGGACAGGCAAGTCAGCTATTCTAATTCTCGATACGTCAGCGAGGCACAGGGATGGACGTCAATCAGCTCAAAATCACGCGAGCGGGACTAGGCGTAGCCTCGTCGAGGTGCCATCGCCAGTGGGTGAAGGCGCGCATGTGCTCGACGCGCTTCCTGCGGATCTCGGCGGCGAACATCGGGCCGAAGCGTTCCACCAATGGCGGACGGTCTCGTAGCTCACGTCGATCCCCAGCTCGGCGAGCAGGTCTTCGACGTTCCGAAGCGAGAGAGGGAACTTCACGTACATCATCACCACCAGGCGGATGACCTCGGGCGATGAGTTGAAATAGCGGAACGGGTTGGCGGGCTTGGTTCATCCAACGGCCGCTAACCCGCGCCGGTTAGCGGCGTGTGAATCTTAGTCTGACAAAGCCTGGACAGCGGACCTTCTCATCGGTTGCCCTACCGGGCTCCGCGAATGGCGAGGTGCTGGAGAGCGGCCCCCTCGAGCCAAGCCTTTACGTAAGGAGCAAAAGAACGCCGGCACTCGATGCGATACAAGCTGGAGTGGTCGGGCCTCATGAGCACGATGTCGGCCTTTCCGAGAAGCGTCCGGGTCGCCGCGCGTGCCGGAAAGGCCTCGTCACCCAGATCTAGAGGACAGCCGGAATTCAGCACGTCGGGCGTGGCGTCGCCCGACACGGTGAACGCGGAATCACGGTGACTGATGTCGACCAATGAGTGGCGGCGGCCCACCAGTGCGGCGGAGACGCCAGTCATCGATGCTTCCCCGACGCCGAGGTCAATCACTAGAAGCCACTCATCCGGTCCAAGGCGCCCGCACAAGAGACCATGGCTGCGCGCCAGTCGGTTCGTCGGAATGTCGAGCGGTCAAGACCCCTTACGGCGACTACGTCAACCACCGCGCCGAGGGCGAAGCGCTGCATCCAAGCCGCGAGCCCCTCGAGGTCCTGGAGAGGCTCCGCCGCACTATGGGGACGGCGTTCTTCTCAGCCCAGTATCAGCAGGCGCCCATGCCGCTCGGCGGCAACATCGTCAAGGAGGCCTGGTTCCCGCGCTTCGATCTCGACAACCGGCCGGCGTTCGACAAGATCGTTCAAAGCTGGGACACGGCCGGCAAGGTGGACGAGCTGAGGGATTATTCCGTCTGCACCACTTGGGGCCTGAAGGGTAAGCACCGCTACTTGATCAACGTCTATCGCGAACGCCTCGAGTACCCAGACCTGAAGCGCGCCGTGCGCTGGCAAGCCTTGTTGCACGAGGCGACGACGATCGTGATTGAGGACCGCTCCTCCGGCGTGCCGCTCTATCAGGATCTGCGGAACGAGGGGATGAAGGGCCTCGTCGCCTACAACCCGAAGGGCGACAAGGTGATGCGCCTGCACGCGCAGACCCCCGAGATGGAAGCCCACTTCGTTCACCTCCCGATCGCCGCCCCATGGCTCAAGGGCTATCTCCACGAAATGATGAGCTTCCCGAAAGGAACCTATGACGATCAGGTCGATTCCACCTCCCAGGCCCTCGACTGGGCGCGAGACGGCGCCAGCATCAAAGAGTGGGCGGAGTTCTATGCGACGCAGTTCGGTGGACCCGCCCCCCGCCCCGACCCGGTTCCAACGATCCGGGTTCGCCACCCGAACGGGGGTTCTTTCCAGACCATCACCGGGCGAAACCCCCCGCGCGAGCCAGACGGGTGCTTCCTGATGACGGAGGAGGAATGGCTCCCGTTCAGAGCGATCGGAGCCATCCGCGAGAACTAACCATCCGACCGCCGTTTGGAGCTGGACTTCACTCAGGAAGGACGCACTGGTCCGTGGGCGCCGCGAGCTTCAACGGCGCGCCCCGCAGCGGCCAAGAGAGCTGAGCCGGGGCCTTGGGGTCGTGGGACCGGCATGCATCCACGCACGCTGGCCCACAAACCTCGAGAAGGGCCGCATGGCCGCCCAAACCAAGAAGACTGCACGCAAATCAACCGGGTCAATCACGTCCGTGCCGGTCGCCGCCGCGCCCGCCGTAACGGCAGCGCACGAGGACGGCGCGGACGCGCGCGCGTCCCGTCCAGACCCGAAGGGCAAGCTCGGGGCGCTCGTCACGCTCTTGCGCCGCCCCGGCGGCGCTCAGCTCGCCGAACTGATGGCGGCGACCGGCTGGCAGGCTCACTCGGTGCGCGGGGCCATCGCCGGCGCGCTGAAGAAGAAGCTCGGCCTGACGATTATCTCGGCGAAGACCGAGACGGGGAGGATCTACAGGATCGTCGAGGCGGGCGCATGAGCCTCGACGATGACGTACGCGCGCTCGAGGCGATGGACCTCGAGGCGCTCAGGGGGCAATGGCGGCCGCGCTTCGGCGCCCCGCCGGGCTTGCGCTCGGTCGACCTGCTTCGCCGCCTTCTGGCCTGGCGCATGCAGGCCGACGTCCACGGCGACCTCGGCGCCGACCTGCGCCGCCAGCTGCGCTCGACGGCCACGCCCCGACCTTTCGATCGACGGGTGCGACCGGGCGCGCGTGTGGCCCGTGAATGGCAGGGCCAACGCTATGAGGTCGAGGTGGTCGATGGCGGTTTCCTCCACGCCGGCGCGCGCTACAACAGCTTGTCCGAGATCGCCCGAGCGATCACCGGCACGCAGTGGAACGGGCCTCGCTTCTTCGGGCTGCGCGGTGGAGGCGAGGCGTGAGCCCGCCAGCGCTGCGCTGCGCCATCTACACCCGGAAGAGCTCGGAGGAGGGGCTGGAGCAGAGCTTCAACTCGCTCGACGCCCAGCGCGAGGCCTGCGAGGCCTATATCAAGAGCCAGGCCCATGAGGGCTGGCGCATGCTCGCGGCCCGCTATGACGACGGCGGCTTCTCGGGTGGTACCTTGGAGCGGCCGGGCTTGCGCCGGCTACTCGCCGACATCGACGCCGGCCGGATCGACACGGTCGTCGTCTACAAGGTCGATCGGCTGACGCGGGCGCTCTCAGACTTCGCCAAGATCGTCGAGCGGATGGACGCTAGGGGCGTCTCCTTCGTCTCGGTGACTCAGGCGTTCAACACCACGACCTCGATGGGTCGATTGACCCTGAACGTGCTCCTTTCCTTCGCCCAGTTCGAGCGTGAGGTCACCGGCGAGCGCATCCGCGACAAGATCGCCGCCTCCAAGGCGAAGGGCATGTGGATGGGGGGAACCACCCCCCTCGGCTATGACGCCAAAGATCGGACCCTAGTAGTGAACCCGGCCGACGCCGCAACGGTGCGCGTGGTGTTCGATCGGTACCTGGCGATCGGGTCCGTCCATCGGCTCAGGGACGAGCTCGAGCATGCAGCGGTCCGCTCGAAGGGCGGAGCGGTCCTGAGCCGCGGCGCCCTCTTCCATCTGCTTCGCAACCGGATCTACCTCGGTCAGATCGTCCACAAGGACAAGGTCCATCCGGGCCTTCATCCGCCCATCGTCGACGAGGCCCTGTTCGCCCGCGTCCAGGCGATGCTGGACGCCAATGTCGTCGCCCGCACCAAGCCAGCCAAGGCGACCTCGGCTTCGCCGTTGACCGGGCTGATCTTTGATTCTGGCGGCGCGCCGATGTGCCCATCGTTCTCCCTCGGGAAGGGCGGTCGCGCCTATCGCTACTATGTCTCCAGCGCGGTGATCACCGGTCGGTTCGCCGAGGACGACGACGCGATTCGGCGGGTCCCCGCCCCCGCGACCGAGGCCTTCGTTCTCGGCCGCCTGCAACGTCACGACCCAGCCGTGGCTGGGCTAGGCGAGTTGGCGGCCCGGACTCAAAGGGTGTGCCTTCGCGCCGGGTCTGTTCGGCTCCAAATCAAGTTCCGGCATGACCAAGTCCGCGATCGCCACGACCGGAACGTCATCCTCGCTCGCGCGGACGCGAATGACGAAGTCAGGTTCGACGGCGACGTGCTCCACCTGACCGCGCCGCTGCGGATGCAGTTCCGCGGCGGTCGCACCTGGCTGGCCGGGCCGGACGAGCGCAGGGCCGCCGCCCGCATCGATCCGGTGTTGGTCGGCGGGCTGAAACGGGCTCACGCACTCCTTGCCAAACTAGGGGCCGCCCCGCATTCCAAGCCCGCTCAGCTTCAGGATGCCCGAGGGCCCGGCGATCCCTATCTGCGCAATCTCTATCCGATCGCCATGCTCGCGCCCGACATCCAGCGCGCCGTCCTGGCCGGCCGACAGCCCGCCGGCCTCACGCTTCAGCACCTCCTCGACAGCCGGATTCCGGTCTCCTGGCACGAACAGCGAGCGATGCTCGGCTTCCCCGACGCCTGATCCAAGTCACCATTATCAGGTCCAGATCGGCACCTGTTCCGCACCTGATATCGCCCTGTTATCGACCTGTTTCCGCGGCGGCTTTACGCCTGATATTTCGGATCCGCGCGCCGGTCGTGCCCAGGAATAGCAGCGACTTTACAGGCCCTTACGCTCGAGCCAGCTCGGGACCCAACCGCGCGAAAGATGCAGAGACTGAAAATAACAGGAAGAACAGGGTGAAAGGGTACTGCGGCCCGGTAGGGCGGAGACGACGCAGCACAGTTCGCCGATAACAGGTGGGGTTGGGCCCGGAGAAAGAGGGCCTCGCCACCGTTTCGTGTGGAAATCGGGCGAACAATCAGTCGGTTAAATGACTGAAATCATTTAGAGATTAGCGCTACAGACTGCCTGGCGGAGAGGGGGGGATTCGAACCCCCGATACCCTTGCGAGTATGCCGCATTTCGAGTGCGGTGCTTTCAACCAC
>Ga0209415_10009179_pt1 | contig 17023 bp, 15 predicted proteins | sample PeaSoiSIISIP2007_FD_187696 | JGI IMG/M metagenome (GOLD analysis project Ga0209415, IMG submission 187696) | Peat soil microbial communities from Weissenstadt, Germany - SII-SIP-2007 (SPAdes) (version 2) | ecosystem: Environmental > Terrestrial > Soil > Wetlands > Peat | place: Germany... | reverse complement strand
CCCATAGGAGTGCTCTACGTCTCCCGCTGGTCCAGTCCAGCCAAGGCGTCTGAGTTTGCCGCCGTCTACGCGAAATCGCTAGCCGAGCGCTATCAAAAGCACCAAGGCCTGCGGTCGGATGGCAAGGTGGAGAAAGATGCACCGCCCGCAGATTCCTGGCGAACCTTGCGCGGCCGCCACGCCTGGCTCACCGATGAAGGAGTGGTAGTCATTGAAGTCCGAGGCGATGAGGTTCTGATTAGCGAAAGCCTCGACGACGAGACCACAAAAAATGTAGAAGCGGATTTCTGGCCGCAGGAAAAACCGCAAGACAAACCCGAGCCCGCGAAGCCATGATTCTCATCTTGTATAATCGACATTGCCGTAGTCATTCCCAACCCTTTCAGGAGCGCAATTGCAACAGGCAGAGATAGGCATAATCGGTGGCAGTGGCCTGTACCACATGCCCGGTTTTAGCGACGCCCACGAACTCCAGCAGCAAACTCCCTTCGGAGATCCTTCCGATGCCTACATTCTAGGAACGCTTGACGGCCGCAAAGTGGCATTTCTAGCCCGCCATGCGCGCGGCCACAAGCTTTTGCCCAGCGAACTGAATTTCCGAGCCAACATTTACGGCTTCAAGCAGCTAGGCGTCGAGCGGATAATTTCCGTTTCCGCCGTAGGCTCTCTGAAAGAGGAGCACAAGCCCCTCGATTTCGTGATCCCCACGCAGTTCTTCGACCGCACCAGACACCGCGTGGATACCTTCTTCGGCGACGGCGTAGTAGCCCACATAGGTTTCGGAGAACCCGTCTGCGCCGAAATGGCCAAGGTTGTTCGCGACGCCTGCAAGTCCGCCGACGTAACCGCGAAGCTGGGCGGAACCTACGTCTGCATGGAAGGGCCGCAATTTTCCACCAAAGCCGAGTCCAGCGTCTACCGCAGCTGGGGAGCCGATGTGATCGGCATGACCAACCTGCAAGAAGCCAAACTAGCGCGTGAAGCGGAGATCTGCTACGTCACCATAGCCATGGTCACCGACTACGACTGCTGGCATCCGCATCACGACGCCGTGACGGTAGAGCAAATCGTTTCCGTGCTGGTAAAAAACGCAGAGCACGCCGCGAAGGTAGTGAAGGCGTCAGTATCCACCATGCCGAAAGCACGTACCTGCAAGTGCGGGAAGGCGCTGGCAAACGCCATTCTGACCGATCCCGCCAAAATCCCGGTGGCCACAAAAGAAAAGCTGCAGTTGATCTTAGGAAAGTATCTGAAGTAGTGAGTGGAGCGACGGGCGTCCCCGCCCGTCCACCAGCAAGCTTAATTCAATGGAGACGCATGAGCATTCTCGTAGTAGGTTCCGTAGCCTTTGACACGATCGCCACGCCGTCCGGCCAGGTAAAAGACATTCTCGGAGGCGCCGCAACGTACTTCTCGTTAGCCGCCAGCTACTTCACCGAAGTGCGCATGGTGGCCGTCGTAGGCGAAGACTTTACCTCCCAAAACGAAGCCGTCCTGAAAAATCGCGGAGTCGACACGCGCGGCATCGAGCGCACTAAGGGCAAAACCTTCCGCTGGGGCGGGCAATATCTGGACAACCTGAACGAAGCGAAAACCGATTTCACCGAACTGAACGTCTTCGAAAAATTTCAGCCGCGCATCCCCAAGGAATACGCCGACTCGCAGTTCCTGTTCCTGGCCAACATCCACCCCACTCTACAGAAGACCGTTCGTTTAGAAATGCCCAGCGTGCGCCTCACGGGCGGCGACACCATGAATTTCTGGATCCAAGGCACGCCCAAGGAGTTGGCGGAAACCTTAAAACTCGTCAACGTTCTCCTGATCAACGACACCGAAACAAAAATGCTGGCCGGCGAAAAAAATCTTCCGCGCGCCGCTAAAAAAGTAATCGCCATGGGCCCCAGTGCGCTGGTAGTCAAGCACGGCGAATACGGCGCCACCATCTTTTTCCGCGAAGGCGCTTTCGGCATTGGCTCGCATCCCTTCCGCGCCCCCGCCCTGCCGATCGACGAAGTAAAGGATCCCACCGGAGCTGGCGACTCCTTTGCCGGCGGTTTCATGGGATACCTAGCAGCGCAAGGAGAAGTCAATCGCGAGGTCCTCAAGCGCGCCTTGTTTTACGGTGGAGTGATGGGGTCGTTCGCCGTAGAGCGTTTCGGAACCGAGCGCCTCCAGAACCTGACCCGAGAAGAAATCGAAGCCCGCTTCCAAATCTTCCGCGAACTAACGCACTTGGACTAAAATCCGCAATCATCAGCCGCGAAGCGGCGTAGGAATACAGCCCACGGCGCAAGCCGTGGGCGCCAGTGGAAAAGCAGCCAGCCCCGGAGGGGCGCAAGACGAATTCTCAGGGACACGCTTTGCCGCTGACAAAAACGGGAAAATTGAGCGCATGCACCGTGCCATGAGCAGCGTGACCACCACCACCGTTCCCGACCACAGCACGGCCCGAGTCGCCGGAATCCCGGCCCTCGTGTCTCTATTTTCATTCTTCTACTATTTCCGCCACAGCGATCTTCTCCTCTACGGAGACGCGGTAGCCCACATCAACATCGCGCGCCGCGTATTCGACTCGCAAAACCCTGGCCTCTGGCAACTCGGCACCGTCTGGCTGCCCCTCCCGCATCTGCTGATGATCCCTTTCCTCCTCGTCAAGGCAATGTGGCAGACCGGAGCCGGCGGTTCGATTCCGTCGATGATCGCCTACGTGCTCGGAGTCGTCGGAATCTTTCGCCTCGTAGGCGGCATGTTGGCAGCCGGTCTTTCCCAACCACTTGCCAAGCCAGCCGACAACGCAGCGCGCCAGAACCCGGCGCCCGCTGTGGGCGCGTGGGTCGCGGCCCTCGTCTACGCCGCCAATCCCAACCTCATCTACATGCAGGCCACCGCGATGACCGAGTCCCTCTATCTGGCGCTATTCATCTGGGCGGTCGTGTACTTCGCGGAATTCCTCCGCGCGCTGCAAGAAAATAACCCGCAAAAAAATAGCGCGCGAAAAAAAGAAAACGCAGAAGCCAGGCAGACGCAAGCCCTAGGCACTCCTCTAGGCCGCTGCGCCTGGTGTCTAGCCGGAGCCGAGCTCACCCGCTACGACGGCTGGTTTCTAGCCGGAGTAATAGGTGCGGCAGTAGCGTTCATCGCCCTGCGGCGATGGCATAGTCGCGCGCCAGACGCCCGCGTCGAGCGCAAGGCGGCAACAAAGTTTCTGCTCGCGATCGCCGTCGCCCCCGTCCTGTGGCTCGCATACAACGCAGCGGTCTACGGCAACGCATTCGCCTTCGCCGAAGGCCCCTACTCCGCGAAATCGATCGAGCTGCGCGTAGGTGCGCCCAATCCGGCGCTCCACAACGCCGCGCTCGCGGCCCTCTATTTCTTGAAATCCGCGCAATTGAATATGGCGGAAGGGAACTGGGGCCGCTTCTGGCTTGCAGTCGGCCTCATAGCATTGGCGATCGCACTGTGGAAACTCCGCGCGCAATCGCTCTCCATGCTGTTGCTCTGGGTTCCGCTGGTGTTCTACGCCTTTTCCATCGCCTACGGCTCGGTGCCGCTTCATGTCCACACCTGGTGGCCCTTTGCCACTTTCAACCAGCGCTACGGACTCCAGTTGCTCCCCATGTTCGCAGTTTCCGCCGGAGTCCTGGCCGCATCCGCTTTTCTATTCGTAGCCAACGGCCGCCATAGCGGGAAGCTCGTGGCCGTGATTCTGGCGCTGATAGTAGCCAGCTACGCACAAGTGTGGAAGGCGGGCCCGCTGTGTTTCGTAGAGGCGCAAAAAAACTGGCAAATGCGCAATTACCTGAATTCCGCCGTAGAGCGCGTAATCGCTCAACTTCCGCCGAACTCAAAGTTCTTAATGGACCTTTCCGAACACGTAGGCATCATGGAGCAGGCCGGCATTCCACTGCGTCAGGTAGTGAACCAGGAAAATCACCGCCCCTGGATACGCCCAACTGACCCCGAAGGCCTCTGGGAGCGGACGCTGGCCGATCCCCCGCGCTACGTTGATTTCGTAATTGTCTTCGATGGTGACGCCGTCGACCAAGCCGTGAATCGCACCCATCTTACCGAGCTGACAGAAATTCACTCGACGGGTCAGCCCCACGCGCGCATCTACGCGCCCAGCAGCGCCCCGAATCAATCGCGTTAACCCCAAGAGCCCGGCAACACAGAAAGCGCCGAACAGCGGTGATAGAATCCGCTCCGTGGTCCTTAGCAGGCTGCGGAGTTCTTAACGAACGTGGAAGGGCACGACTTCAGTCGTGCCGTTAAGCCGTTGAAAATGTGTCTGCGCTTTAGCGCCTGAGGTGCATTTCTTGTGGGTGCCCCACCCTAGCGCGTTTCTTGCAGAGTGGGATTCCACGGTAGCGTCGAGCGAGGGCTTTTGCATTTGTTCTTGTTTTTTGGGTGGCGCAGCGGTTTACTGCTGCGGTAGCTGGCGGATTTTCAAGACCGGCTTTTTAGCCGCTGAGGTGACGGGCCAGGTCCGTCGGAGACGAGGCGCTGCCATGAACTCGATCCACGAAGTCATCCATCTGCTGCGCAACGAACTGGGAGTTGTCCTGAGTTCGACGCTGGCGCGCCTGCTGCTGGCGGCGATCCTAGGCGGCATCATCGGACTGGAGCGCCAACTGCGCCACCGTCCCGCCGGACTGCGTACCAATATGTTCATCTGTTTCGGCGCCGCCATGTTCACCGTGCTCTCGCGCCAGCTCGCGGGTGTCGAGTCCGACAGTGCCCGTATCGCGGCGCAAATCATCCCCGGCATCGGCTTCATCGGTGCCGGCTCCATTTTGCACGCCCGCGCGTCGGTGGTGGGCCTGACCACCGCATCCACGTTGTTCGTTGTCGCGGGCATCGGCATGGCCGCAGGGGGAGGCCTCTATCTCACGGCGTGCTTTGCCACCGTTATCATTCTCATAGCGCTGGTGCTCTTAGGACGCATGGAAGCGACCTACTCGCTAAAAACATTTACCAGCACCTACGAAGTGACTGGCCGCAACGTGGATGGAATGTTGCGCGAGGTCAACCGCCTTCTCGACTCCGAACAGCTCACCATGCGGAGCGTGCACGTCGCCGATGCCGAACCGAATTTCCGCTTGGTGTTTTCGGTGGATTGCGAGCGTGATCATCAGAATGTGTTTTCCATCCGCCTGCACGAATCCAATGCATTTGCCAGCGTGACTTCACTCGGCAAGACGGAACACGAATGAGCGCGAAGCCGAGCGCCGGCCAATCGAGTGCCACAATCGAGTTCACCAAGGCGTCGGCATGCGGCAATGATTTCCTGTTGGTGGAAGCCGCGCAAGCGTCCGGGGATCTGCCCCTGCTAACCCGTCGCCTCTCTGATCGTCATCGCGGAGTCGGCGCCGACGGCGTCGAATGGCTCTTTCCCGATGCCGAAGCCGACGTGAAAGCCCGCCTCATCAATGCCGACGGTTCCGAGGCCGAAATTTCCGGCAACGGCACCCGCTGCGTGGCCGCCCAGATTTGTTCCCGAGAGAAGAACAAGACCGAAGTAGTGGTCCGCACCGGCGCCGGACTAAAGACCTGCCAACTCATCGGACGGCAAGGTTCCACCTTTGAGTTCGAAACCGATATGGGCCCACCAGAAGTAGGCGGCGAGTTGTCGATTGAGACCATGTGGGTGCGAGCCGTAGGCTTGAAAGTCTCGATGGGCAATCCCCACTTCGTAATCTTCGTAGAAATTTTTCCAGACGGATGGCAACGCCAGGCAGCGCTCATCCAGACCCAGCCCCAATTTCCGCAAGGTACGAATGTGGAGTACGTGGTGGTGCGAGGCCCGAATGAAATCGAAATTCGCCTCTTCGAGCGGGGCGTGGGAGAAACCGAGTCGTCAGGCACAGGATCGTGCGCCTCAGCCGTAGCCGCAATTGCAAGTGGCCGTGTCAAGTCGCCGGTGACAGTAGTCGCGCCCGGAGGTGCGCAGACAGTCCGCTGGCAGAATGAGGTCTATCTGCAAGGCCCAGCAACCATCATCTGCCAAGGAGAGTTCTTCATTTAAGATCGAAAGGATGATCCCTATGACTCGCGCGGGTGCCCCACCCTTGCGCGGTTTTTGCGCAAGGGTGGGATGCCACGGTAGCGTCGAGTCAGGGGTTTTGCACTTGCCTTTGGGTGGCGCAGCGGTTTACCGCTGCGATAACGCGCTTGTTTCCGTCGATGGCTTTAGCCGCTGAGGGCCGTCGCGAAATAAGATCTGCACTAAACTTGAATCAACCCAAATGCTTCCCGCCTCCCACAATCCGAGAATCAAGCCCCGAGCCCTCCGTCCCGGAGACAAAGTAGGAATCGTAGCCCCCGCCTCGAACGTCAAGCGCGAGCTACTCGGGGCTGGCTGCGAAGGCCTGCGCCGCGCTGGCTACGAGCCGTTTTATCTCCCTTCGATCGTCGATCGCGATCTCTACTTCGCCGGCTCCGTAGAGCGCCGAGCGCAAGAATTGGAAGACATGTTCGAGCGTGACGACATTCGCGCGATCATCTGCGCCCGAGGAGGGTACGGTTCGAACTACCTGCCCCTGGCGCTCGATCCAACGAAGATCGCCACGCATCCCAAGATCCTCGTCGGTTACAGCGACATCACGACCCTGCTCTGCTGCATGGCAGACGCGGCCAACTTCGTAACCTTCCACGGTCCCATGGCCGCCAAGGATTTCGCCCATGCCGACGGTGTAGACCTGCCCTCATGGCAGAATGCGCTGAGCGGAGCTGAAGAATGGGAGATCGGCGAAGGCTCAGGCGCAAAGCCGCTGCTGCCGGGCGAAGCCAAGGGAATCCTCTACGGCGGCTGCCTCTCGATGCTGGCCGCGTCCCTGGGAACCGAGCATGAAATTGAAACCGCCGGCACCATTCTTTTCATGGAAGATGTTGCCGCCAAGCCCTACCAGATTGACCGCATGTTGATGCAGCTGAAACTAGCTGGCAAACTCAAAGATGTGCAAGCCATCATCTTCGGAGAAATGTTGGATTGCCGCCAAAGTCCCGATCAAGACTACACACTAGAGGAAGTAGTGCAACGAGTGCTGAGCGATCTGCAAATCCCCATAGCCTTCGGCCTGCGTTCCGGCCACGTCTCGCGCGCCAACATCACCCTGCCGATCGGAGTAAAAGCCAGCCTGGAAGTGGGCGATAAGGTAACTCTAAAAATTCTGGAGTCGGCAACCACGAAATGACCCGGCCAATGAAACGTCCCCAGACCACACGGAAGACCGAGCTGAAGACCAAACCCAGGCACATTCACCTAATCGGCATTTGCGGCACGGCGATGGCCTCGCTAGCCGGAATGTTGCAAGAGCGCGGCTTCCAAGTCACCGGTTCCGACGCCGCCTCCTATCCGCCCATGTCGACGTTTCTCGAATCGCTCGACATTCCCGTAGCGCAGCCCTTCGCCGAAGAGAACCTCGATCCCAAGCCCGATCTGGTGGTAGTAGGCAACGCCCTCTCGCGCGGCAACGTGGAACTGGAGCGCGTCCTCGACCAGCGCATCCCCTTCTGCTCCATGCCGCAAATTCTCCACGATGAATTCCTGGTAGGCAAAGATGTTCTGGTAGTAGCCGGAACCCACGGCAAGACCACCACCACCTCAATGCTAGCCTGGATCTTCGAAACCGCCGGCCTAGAGCCCTCGTTCCTGATCGGAGGCATAGCCGAAAATTTCGGTCGCAGTTTCGGCCTCGGCCAAGGCAAGCATTTCATCCTCGAAGGCGACGAGTACGACACCGCCTTCTTCGACAAAGGTCCAAAGTTCCTGCACTACTTTCCCGATTCCGTGATCCTAACTTCGGTGGAATTCGACCACGCCGACATCTACAAAGATCTCGAAGCCGTTGAGACCGCCTTCAAGCGCCTGGTAAATCTAGTCCCGCGCCGCGGCCGAATCGTAGCCTTCGCGTCCGACGAGCCCTCGAACGCCAGCCTGAATCGCTGTCTCGAAAAAGCTTTCTGCCCAGTAGAGCGTTACGGAGCCTCCAATCATGCGAGCTGGAAAATCACCAATCTAAAGCAAGCCGAGCAGCAAACGACATGGTCAGTCGAGCGCGCCGGAAAACCCTGGGCCAACTTCGAATTCCCGCTAGGCGGAGAATACAACGTCTGGAACGCCACCGCCGCCGCCGCACTAGCCGCAAATTATGAAATCCGAAAAGATGTAATCGCAAAGGCGCTAAAAACATTTCGCAGCGTAAAGCGCCGTCTCGAGGTCAAGGCCGACATCAACGGAGTCACCATCATCGACGACTTCGCCCATCATCCAACCGCCATCGAGCAGACGATCCGCGCCCTGCGAGCCCGCTATCCAAAATCGCGCCTGTGGGTAGTGCTAGAGCCGCGCTCGAACACCATGCGCCGCAATGTCCTGCAGGACGCGCTAGCCAACAGCCTGGCCCAAGCCGACGAAATAGTAATCGCAGCCATCTTCAAATCCGAAGCGATCCCCGAAGCCGAGCGTCTCGATCTCGACCGAGTCGTCGCCCAAATTAAAAAGCAAGGCAAGCCCGCGCGCATCCTGCCCGACGCCGACGCCATAGTGAACGCCATAGCCCACGAACTTCGACCCACCGACGTAGTAGCCATTCTCTCCAATGGCGGTTTCGGACGCATCTATGAGAAGCTACCCCAGCGCCTGCGCGAGCTCGGAGTGAGTTAAGGTGTTTCGCACCATCCTAATGTTGTTGTTCTGGGCCGCCGCGCTCCCCATCGCGGCGCTAATCGGCTTTCCCTGGACCTACCTCACCAAAGACATCAGCTTCCTCTATCGCGGCTGTATGTGGGCAGCCTTCACCGGAGTCCGCATAGCCGGAGTAAAAGTCCGAACCGAGGGCCTCGAAAAACTAGATCCCGCCCGCACCTACATCTTCATGTCGAATCACATTTCAAATCTGGATCCGCCCATCACCCTCCCGCTAATCCCCCGGCGCACCTCGGTCATGGTGAAAATCGGATTATTCAAAGTCCCCATTCTCCGTCAGATCATGAATATCGGCTCGCTGGTCCCCGTAGACCGAGGCAATCGCGATGCCGGAATCTCCGCCGTCCGCGACGCGCTCCGAGCCATCGAGCAGGGCCTAAACATGACCATCTACGTAGAAGGGCACCGCTCCTTCGATGGCAAACTCCTGCCCTTCAAAAAAGGACCCTTCTACCTAGCTGAAGAGTGCAAAGTTCCCATAGTCCCCATCACCATTTCCGGCACCGAAGCAGTCATGCCCAAAGCGCGTTTCGCCATCAGGCCAGGAACGGTAACCGTTCAATTCCACGATCCCATAGAGCCCAAAGACTTTGGAGACCGCGAAGCCCTGATGGCCAAAGTGCGCAAAGCCATCAACCAAGGCCTACCGCCAGAGCTGCAAGAGTAGCCATAGTTTGTGTGGAGTGTTTCTGTGGAGCGGGCATTCCTGCCCGCTGCCTTTGACTTTTCGGTACCCAGAGTGGTGCCAGTATGTTTGTCATCCTGAGCGAAGCGAAGGACCTGCCTTTTGCCGTATTCCAAGAGGCCCGTTAGATGGGGTGGCTTCAAAGTCCGCCCTGTGGCTGTTTACGCATTCGAGGTCCGGATCGTGACGCCTTTCTTCTGAAGCATCGTCAGGAACATCAGTCCATATTCAATGACTACGTTCCGAAGCAGCCGTGCAAACTCCCGCTCTGCTATTAGTGGGTGAACCCCTTCGTCGCTCAGCAGTGTGTAGAGACCGCGCGCAAATTTATCTTGCTGCGGCGACAGGAACGACTGGTTCTTCAAAAATGTGAGGGTCGGGTCCCACTCATCAACGATCGTGGTTTTTAAGTCTTTTGCGATCGCTTGTCCGGCATCGATGTTCAGATGCTCATAAAAACTGCGGATGTGCCCAAGGCAACTCTTCAGATCGAAGGCGTCGGACGACGCGCGGTACAGGCCTTCCGCTTTAGCGAGGGAAGCAGTCAGGAGGGGATCGAAGCCGAGGCTATCCAGGAAGCCGATCACCTTGGTTTTGTCGCCCTCAACCTCCAGATTCGTAGTTTGCTGGAGTACACCCTTCAGGTAGAAATACCGCGCCTGATTGCATTGTTGGCCGATGGCATCGATCGCCTTGATGATTTCCTCGCCCACCTTCGAGAACCCCTGCCGATAATGCGGATTGGCGACCATCTGTCCTCCGCCAACTGCTTGCTTCCTGGACCAGGTCTGCCGCTCGGCAATCTCGCGTAGATGCGCCAGGGCCTTCGGAAAATTATCGACTTGGGCCCTACTGAAAAGATTGAAATTGAGCGAAATAATCTCTTCAATTTCCATCAACATGATGGCAACGCCGGCCGATGGCATTTTCAGTTCAAGAGTGGCATCCAGCAGCGCCTGCGCATAGCCGTTCCGAATGCAAAACTCAGCGAGAAGCGTGAGGCTGGATGTCTTGTGGCGCCCGCATGGGAAAATCATTCGAGCGCCAACGTCGTTCGTCGGGGCCGCGGCCAGCATTGCCTTCAGCAGCCCTGCGATAAAGTTGGGGCGATTTTCCGGCGGAAGCTGATTCAGAATCGTCAGCAACAGGTTGAAGTTGACGCTTTCGAATACAAAGAGGCTTGGGTTTTCCCAAACCACGCGGGGCCGTTCCGCCCTCATCCGGCCCAAGACCGTGATAGCGGCCATGCTGGGCGTATAACCCTGCGCTCCCAACGTGTATTGTTCCAGTTGCATTTCGTGCGGCCATTCCTTGGCCACGTACCGGTAGTTCAGCGTGGGTCGAACGCGTTCCTCTTCGAGAATGTAGAAAGCGTTCTGTAACGCCTCTGCCAACTCCATCCAATGAAGATAGCACCCCGGACACAAGGGACGCGAGTTTGAATTCGCCTTGTGTTCGCTGTCCAGGGATGAGATACTTCGCGATAAACCACCATGAAAACTCCCCCAACGGCCGCAGGTTCACCTCTCCCAATGAGGAAGGACGAATATTGGCGCGAAATGTATCGCCGAAACCGATATCTCGAACATGCGTCCGAAGCTGATTTAGCCAGCCGGATGCGAGACATCGTCTGCAACGCGACCACCCTCACGCGTAACGGCAAAGTGGGCCTACTTTCGGCCGAGGCCGGAGGAGAGTACTGGTTGGAGCGAGTCAGCCACGTCCAGGAGGAGATGGCACTTCGTGGCATTGGTTTCCCGGCCGGATTCATGAAGGATGCTTCCGTCCCGAAGCCATCATTTCCTGACGAGCCTCGCGCCCAGAGGCTCGTGCGGGACCTGGGGCCGCAGCTCGCAGGTCATCAGTACGTGGTGAAGCTGGGCAAGTCCAAGGACCTCGAGCCCGCCCTTAAGGAAGGGCGGTGGCGCATCTCGCCGGCGTCGACGTACGCTGCAGCCGACCCGTCGCTGAGCGTTGCACAGCGCGACACCGAGCTTGAAATGAATGTTTACTTGCCGAAATCGAGGCTGAAATTTTGGGATGGGAAGACCGGAAAATTTAAAGGCGAAGGTGAGACGGTAGGCAATATAACGCGTACTTCCCGCGCCAGCGACTACTACGTCAGTTGCTTGACGAAACAGCTCGATCCAAGATTGTTTGATGACTTCCAGGCAGACTGCTGCATTATTGTGCACGACCCGACCGAGTTTGCACGGCGAATGTTCGTAGCAGCAAAAAAGCTGCTCCCATCGTGGCACGGGATTTTTCGCGACGTTCGATACGTCGACCCCTACCTGCCACCGCCAGACGACCCTCAAGACTTTAGCGTCTTCTGCTCAAAAGACTTCCGGTTTTGGTACCAAAAGGAAGTTCGCTTTGCGTGGCTACCCGAGCAGGATATTAAAAATCTCGACTATTTATTCCTTGAGCTTGGGGACATCTCAGACATCTGCCAGATGGCGAAACTCTAACTGCCCGGCTCGCCCGTCCTATCGCGAAGCGAAGGGCGGGCTTCTGATCGCACTCAATACAGCTTCGTAGCTAGCCAAGGAGCTTTCCGCTCTTGATAAGCTCCGCCTTCACCTTGGCGAGGGGAATGCGTTTCTCATGCCGCCGCGAGCGGGAAACCAGCACGTCCTCGATGTCCTCCCAGAGCGCCTTGTGCTTCTTGGGGTCGATCACGGCCGCCGTCCTGCGGCCCGCTTCGTCGGTGATGAACTGAATTCCGGTCATGGGCGGTAGTCCTTCCTGAATCGTAGGGTATCGGATATCACCGTAATTTCGGCGGCGAGTCCTGTCAACCGGTGGGTGGAGTTTCAAGAATTTGTCAGTTACTTATTGATCAAATCGCTCAAGTCTTTGACAAGTAAAGACCTTACAGCTAAGTCCTTATTCTTCAAAGATCTGGGAAAAATCGACCGCTAAGTCTTTGATTCCAAAAGACCGCACCAGGAGGGGTCTCTGCGACACTCCAGAAAGGGCTTTGGACTCTACAATGCATCGAAGCTCACTTACTCGCCTGACAGCTTCCTGACCGCCCGAGCGATTTCCGGAAGCTTGGCATAAGCAGCGCAGCACTTCAGCCACAGCCGGTGATCGATGGCAGGAGCGCCGCTGACCATAGCTCCAGCCGGAACATCACGCGGAATGCCGCTTTGCGCGATAGCGATGGCTCCGTCTCCAATCTTGACGTGCCCGGAAACGCCGACTTGTCCGGCCAGGATCGCGTTGTTGCCCACGTCGGTGGTGCCCGCGAGCCCGACCTGGGCGCAGAGCAGCGTGTCGTGTCCAATGGTGCAGCTGTGGCCGATGTGGACTAGGTTGTCGAGCTTGGCGCCGCGTCCAATGCGGGTTTCGCCGATGCTGGCGCGGTCGATGCAGGTATTAGCCTGGAGCTCGGCGTCGCTCTCAATCACGACGTTGCCGGACTGGACGATCTTGTGCCAGTGCCCGTCAGCTTCGTCTTTGGCGAAGCCGAAACCGTCACAGCCGATGACGACTCCGTTCTGGAGCAGGACGTTGTCTCCCAGTCGGCAGAATTCTCTGACCACGGCGTGTGAGTGGGCGAAGAAGTTGCGGCCGATGGTGACTCCGCGATAGATGACGACGTGAGCCAGGAGCACGGCGTTGTCTCCGATGACGACATCTTCGTCGATCACCACATAAGGACCAACGTGCGCATTCTTGCCAAGCTTGGCCGTGGCGTGAACGACCGCAGTCGGATGGATTCCCGGGGCATAGCGCGGCGGCTGATAGAAAAGTTCTATGGCCTTCGCCCACGCTAGATACGGGTTCTTGCTGCGCAGCATGCCCGCAGGGATGGCAGGGAAGTTTTCGGCTACGATCACGGCCGAGGCCTTCGTGGTCTTCGCGGCGGCGTTGTATTTCGGATTCGACACGAAGGTGAGCTGGCCGGGGTTGGCGTGTTCGATGCCCGCCACTCCTGTGATCTCGGTGTCGGGTTGGGCGTTCTCAAGGGTTGCGTTTAGAGCTTGGGCAATCGCGGATAGTTTCATGGCGGTCTCGGGGAGAATTGTAGCGGAATGCTTCCTTGCGGATGAGGACGTTTCGATTTCGTGGCGCGGGCCGAGCTGCGCTCGGCTGGGGCAGGTGAGGGCACCTCCACCCCATCACGCGAAAACCGCGCGTGATGGGGACCCCGGACCTGCCCCAACGCAAACCTCTACTGCTCGAACAGCGTTACCTGCCTGGCATCGGGTTGGCCACCTTTGCGGCGGCGGTTTCCTGCCCCTATCACTGCTAGCACCGTCACCGACGTCAGGGCTTCTCTGGGCACGAATACCCTTTGCGTGTTCGAGCGCAGGTCGGGAGGGTTTATCAGGAATCCTTCGGCGGGATTTTGCGTTAGGTCGTTGGGCAGGATGCCTTCGATTACTTCGTTATCTTTGAACTTCAGGCGCACCCACAGGCCTTCCGTGCGAGGACGGGTCGTGAACGTTTTGCGGAGCATCAGGTCGGCGTCGGAAAATTCGCGCACAAAATAAACGGCCTTGATGTCGCGCAGGTCGATGGCTACGACGTTGCCAGAGGTATTGAGCAGTTCCAGTTTGCCATCGACCACAAAATTGGAGGGCGTGACATGGCCGCTGATGGAGTCGCGGTCGTGCTTCCGCACAATTACTTTTTTGTGGGTCGAGGGCATCGAGTTTTGGGCACTTTCTACTTCACTCTGAAACTGTAAATCCTGCAAGTTGCCGGAGAAATCGGAGTTTTCGCGGGCGGGGGCGCCCGCGCCACACGATCCAACTTGGATTCTCGCACTTTCCGGGGGAATTGGAACAGTTAGTGGCTTCACAGTAGCCAAACGGTAAACCTTGTGTTACTTTCTTGTGTTTACTGGAAGTGTGGTGCTGCGGTATAAGTCTAATCTATAGAAAGAGTTAGATTCTGTAGGCGGGCAACCTGCGAGGTTGCGGGCGCACTCCCCTGTGGAAAAGCTGTGAATAACGCCCCCGGTCGAGCCCCTACGACGGGCTACCGCCAGGCGACTAGGAAGGCATGGCCGATTACTTATATACGCTGGAAACCCGGCTCTCGCCGGATCAACAAAAGGCAGCTGCACTCGTCCTAGACGCCGCTAAGGCGGCGGGGATGAATCTGTACCTCACCGGCGGCGCCATCCGCGACATTATTACCGGGTTCCCCATCCGCGATTTGGATTTCACGGTGCAGGGCAACGCGCTCAAGCTGCAGAAAGATTTGGAGAAGGCGGGCGCGGTGGTGGGCGACGCCGACGGCGAGACGCGGAGCTTGCTGCTGACGCTGCCGGGCGGAGTTCGCGCTGAGATTGCGATGGCGCGCTCGGAACGCTACGACAAGCCGGGCAAGGCGCCGCAGATGGCTCCGGCTACGATCATTGAAGATCTTCGGCGGCGCGATTTCACGGTCAACGCGATGGCCCTGTCGCTGAACGAGGGATCGCGCGGGCTGCTGATGGATCCGTTCAACGGCGTGGCCGATGTCGAAGCCAAAGTAATTCGGGTACTGCACAACTACGCGTTTCTTGAAGATCCGTCGCGGATGATCCGCGCTACGCGCTTTACCACGCGATTTCATTGGCCGCTCGAGGAGCGGACACAGGCGCGGTACGAGTCGGGAAAAGAAAACGGCTACATCGAGTACATCCGCAGTTCGAGCATCGGATACGAGATTGAGCAGTTGGCTTACGAAGACGATGCGCTCGGCGTGCTGAAGGCTTACGAAAAAGAAGGATGGCTGAAAGTTCTGAATCCGCGCTGGTCGACGGCTAAGGCGGATACGGCGGGCCTGGGCGCGTTGATGAAGACGCGGCAGCAAATGAACGAGCTGGGTTATACGCCGGAAGTTGCTCCGGCGGTGCTTTATTTTCTTACGGAGCGTCTGGGCGACAAGGATATTTCGGATTTGCGGCGGGCGATTCCGCGCAAGGATCTGGTTGAGGCGTGGAAGGATCTGGATTCGAATGCGCACACGCTTGCTAAGCGTTTGATGGGGAAAGAGGCGGCCACGCCGTCGCGGACGTGGCAATTGCTGTCGTCGGCGCGTCCGGAGATGATTTTGTTTCTGGCGATCACGGCGCGGCAGCAGGCGGTGGCGCAGAAGATCAAGAATTTCTTCACCAAGTGGCGCCAGGTGAAGCAGAAGATTCCGTTGCCGGAGATGACGGAGCTGCATATTACGCCGGAGATTCCGTCGTATGGGAAGATCTCGAACGATGTGTTCATGCTGCTGCTCGATGGCAAGCTGCGTTCGCGGACGGAGACGCTGAAGTATCTGAAGCCGCTGGCGCCGCCACCACCGCCGCCTCCTCCGCCTCCGCCAACGAAGCGGGGTCGGGGAGCAAAGGCTGCGGCGGCCGCGGTTGCTGCGCCTGCGGCGGCGGCCGGCAAACCGGGTAAGGGGAAGGGAAAAGCTGCTGCAGTTGCGGCGGTGCCTCCAGCGCCGATCATGCAAAAACCGGAAAAACCGGCGGCGAAGGCTGCGGCGGCAACCAAAGCTGTGGCTGCGGTTCCCGCTAAGCTCGTTGCGGCTGCCAAGAAGAGCAAGCCAGCTAAGGCTCCTGCGCGCAAGAAGCCGAACAAACCTGCCAAGAAGGCAGTTGCCAGAGCTAAGCCGAAGGCCAAGGCTAAGGGCAAGAAAAAACGCTAGATTTCGTAAAGGGATTTCCCCGGTCAGACCCGCAAGCATCTAGACAGAGCGCTTAAGAACCCGCTTTCCCGTGTGCAGCCCCTAAAGCGGCACCTCAGTTTCAAGAGCATACGGCATCGCTAAAGCGATGCCCTGAGACCCAGTTTTGGGAAATCCGTAAAGCCACTCGGCGCCTTTTCTCAGGATTGTGCCGGCCAAACTGGGCTATAATGTGGGTATGCGACGCTGGTTGTCCAGAGCGGCGTTTGGCCTGGTTTTGATTGCGCTGCCGGTGTTGGCGCAGCGTGGCGGTCATGGTGGCGGCGGCGGTGGTGCCCACTTCTCTTCGCATGGCGGGTCTGCCATGCACTCTTCCATGCACTCCTCTGGCTCAGGCGCATTTCATGGCGGAAGCATTGCCCACAGCGGCGGCGTCCGCATTCGGAACGGAAACCTGTACCACAATTATCGCGGCTACTACGGACGGCGGGGCTATCCCTATTATGGGTGGGGATATTATCCGTGGGGGTGGGATTGGTGGTACGACAATTCTTCCGGCTATGACTCGGGAGACCAGGATCAGGATTATGCGGGCTTTTATCAGGCTCCGGCTTCCGCTCCTTACCCTGAGAGCGGCGGATTGCAGCGCGACCTGCAGGCTCTGAATGGAAAGGTCGACCGGTTGCAGGCCGATGTCGAAGCGCGCAATCGTCCTAAGAGCGAGGAACCGGCTACGGCGCTGGTGTTCCGCGACCAGCATGTGGAAGAAGTGCACAACTACGCGATTGCCCGCGGAACGCTTTGGGTGCTCAACGACCACCAAGCCGGGAAGAAGATTCCGCTTGCCCAGCTCGATATTCCGGCCACGATCAAGATGAATGACGATCGGGGCGTGGATTTCCAGGTGCCGCAGTAGTGCGTCGTGCAAAGTCGTTGGTCGTTAGCGTGCACGAGTGAGCTTGGCAAGTGACGACTTCCAACTGCACTACTTTCTGTCATTGCGC
>Ga0209415_10009178_pt1 | contig 17023 bp, 15 predicted proteins | sample PeaSoiSIISIP2007_FD_187696 | JGI IMG/M metagenome (GOLD analysis project Ga0209415, IMG submission 187696) | Peat soil microbial communities from Weissenstadt, Germany - SII-SIP-2007 (SPAdes) (version 2) | ecosystem: Environmental > Terrestrial > Soil > Wetlands > Peat | place: Germany... | reverse complement strand
AGACCGGCTGAGGGACTGGCCCTTTGAAGCCGGGGCAACCTGCGCCCAGCGTGAAGGTGCCAACTCCTGCGGGCCCGGCATCCGGGTCCGGTAGATGGTCTCCGGCGCCGCGGCCTTGCCGCGCCTGCGCGGGTTCCGCCTTCGGCGGCTCGGGAGTCGGCCAGTCGTAACCCGGGAGCGTCGATGTCCACCGTACAGCCGAGGGTAGCCGTGAGGTCGCGCGCGATCGCCGTGCGCGCGCATCAGGTCGTGCGGCGCACGCACAGCGAGCGGCGCTCGGCGCGCCAGCTGCGAGGCGTGCTCGCGTCGAGCGACCGCCACAACCGTGTCCCGATGCCAGGGGCCGTCGTCCAGCGGCGCATCGCCGCCGGTGTCGCAGGAGCCGTGCGATGACCGGATCGGGCGATTCCCGCACGCGCACGATCCGCGCCGCGCTCGACTCCGACAGCCAGTTCGGTGCCGTCGTCCCGCCGATCCACCTGACCTCGACGTTCTCGTTCCAGGAGTTCGGCGCGAAGCCGGTCTATGACTACTCGCGCTCCGGAAACCCTACCCGGGATTCGCTCGCCGCCGCGTTGACCGACCTCGAGGGTGGCGCTGGAGCGGTCGTGACCGCATCCGGGATGGCGGCGGTCACGCTGGTCGCCCACCTGTGCCGGTCCGGCGAGCTCGTGCTCGCACCACAGGACAGCTACGGCGGAACCTTCCGGTTGTTCAGCGCGCTCGCGCGCCATGGCATGCTCAAGGTCGAGTTCCTCGACCCGACCGACCTCGAGGCGCTCGCGACACACCTCACCGCGCAGCCGCGCCTCGTGTGGCTCGAGACACCGTCAAATCCGCTGCTCCGGATCACCGATCTTGCGCGCGCGAGCGCGCTCGCACGCGCGGCCGGTGCGCTGGTGGTCGTCGACAACACCTTCCTGTCGCCGGTCTGGCAGCAGCCGCTCGCGCTCGGCGCCGACCTCGTGGTGCACTCGACGACCAAGTACCTGAACGGCCACAGCGACGTCGTCGGGGGTGCGGTGGTGGCGGGGACGCAGACCCTGCACGAGGAGCTCAGCTGGTGGGCCAACTGCCTTGGCCTCACGGGCGCGCCCTTCGACAGCTTCCTGACGCTGCGCGGTTTGCGCACGCTGCATGCGCGCCTCGCCCTGCACGCTGTGAATGCCGACGCAGTGGTCGCGATGCTGGTCGCGCACCCGGCGGTCGCGCGCGTCCACTACCCGGGCCTTCCGCAGCATCCCGGGCACGCGATCGCCGCCGCCCAGCAGCGCGCCTTCGGTGCGATGGTGAGTTTTGAGGTGGTCAACGGGATGGCTGGCGTGCGCGCCTGCGTCGAGGGGCTCGAGCTGTTCTCGCTGGCCGAGTCGCTGGGCGGTGTCGAGAGCCTGATCGCGCATCCGGCCACGATGACGCACGCGGCGATGGAGCCTGACGCCCGCGCCCGCGCTGGCATCACCGCGAGTCTGCTGCGGCTCTCGGTCGGGATCGAGTCGGCGGCCGACCTCGTGGCCGACCTGCGCGCGGGGCTCGATCGGGCGCTCGCCGCCCGCTGAGCCGAGCCGGTCGCGGCCGCGCGCCGCTAGAGGCGCGCCAGTACCGCATCGCCCGCGGCCCGCGTCGAGGCCGGCGCGCCGACCGGACTCAGGTCGGCGGTCCGGACACCCGCCCCGAGCGCACCGACGACGGCCGCCTCGAGCGCGCGGGCCTCACGCTCGAGGCCGAGCGAGTACCGCAGCAGCAACGCCGCCGACAGGATCGTGGCGTACGGGTTGGCGATGCCGCGACCGGCGATGTCGGGCGCCGAGCCGTGGATCGGCTCGTAGATGCCGCGCGTCTCGTTGCCGATCGAGGCCGAGGCGCACAGGCCGAGCGAGCCGGCCAGCATCGAGGCCTCGTCGGTCAGAATGTCGCCGAACATGTTCTCGGTGATCAACACGTCGAAATCGGCCGGCCGGCGCAACAGGTGCATGGCGGCGGCGTCGACGTACATGTGCTCCACCGCCACGTCCGGGAACTCGGCGGCCAGCACCCGCGTGACGACCGCGCGCCACAGGCGCGAGGTCTCGAGCACGTTGGCCTTGTCGACCGAGGTCAGGCGTCGCTTCCGGTGGCGCGCGATGCGCGCTCCGAGCCGGGCGATGCGCTCGACCTCGGGCACCGTGTAGACGCACAGATCACTTGCCTCGGTCTCGGTGCGCGTCTTGGTCCCGAAGTAGATGCCGCCGGTGAGCTCGCGGATGACCATGATGTCGACGCCGGCGAGCAGCTCGGGCTTGAGAGGGGAGGCGTCGAGCACGGCCTCGAAGCACACGACCGGGCGCAGGTTGGCATACAGGCCGAGCTCGCGCCTGAGCTGCAGGATTGCCTGCTCGGGCCGGACCCTGAGCGCGGGGTCCGAGTAGCGTGGCGCGCCGATCGCGCCGAACAGCACGGCATCCGCGGTCTTCGCGAGTGCGAGGGTCGCGGGCGGCAGCGGCATTCCGGTCGCGTCCATCGCGACCGCACCCACCGGCGCCTCCTCCATCCGGAACTCGTGGCGGAAGTTCGTCGCGACGAGCTTGAGGCAGCGCACCGCCTCCGCGATCACCTCCGGTCCGATCCCGTCGCCCGGGAGGACCGCGATGTGCGCCTTCATGCCTTCATCCGCCGCTCGAACTCATCGATCGCCGCCTGCTTGGACAGCAGGTAGCTGGTCTGATCGACGCCGTTGAGGAGGCAGTAGCGGGCGAAGGATTCGATCGGGAAGCGAACCTCGCGTCCGCCCGGGAGCGTCAGGCTCGAGCGCTCGAGGTCGATGCTGGCCTCGGCGCCCGGCTGGGCGAGCAGCGCTGCGTGGGTCGCCTCGTCGACGACCACCGGCACGAGGCCATTCTTCAGGGCATTGCTGCGGAAGATGTCCGCGATCTCGGTGCTGACGACGGCCCGGAAACCATAGTCATAGAGTCCCCACGGGGCGTGCTCGCGCGAGGAGCCGCAGCCGAAGTTGCGACCGGCGACCAGTATCTGGCAGCCAGCCGCCTCGGGCCGGTTCAGCACGAACTCCGCGATCGCCTTCCCGGCTGCGTCGTAGCGCCAGTCGGCGAACAGGTGCTCGCCGAGGCCTTCGCGGGTCGTCGTCGTCAGGAAGCGTGCGGGCATGATCTGGTCGGTATCGATGTTCGCGCGCGGCATCACGACGGTGCGCGAGCGGATGGTGCGGATCGGGTCCATCGGATTGCTCCGCCGCCGTCAGGACAGAAAGCCGCGCGGGTCCGCGATCCGTCCCGCGATGGCGCTCGCCGTCGCCGTGATCGGGCTCGCGAGCAGGGTCCGGGCGCCGACGCCCTGGCGCCCTTCGAAGTTGCGATTGCTGGTGCTGACGCAGTACGCGCCCCGGGCCACGACGTCGCCATTCATGCCGAGGCACATCGAGCAGCCCGATTCGCGCCACTCGGCTCCGGCGTCGATGAACACGCGATCCAGACCCTCGGCTTCGGCCTGCCGCTTGATCTGCTGCGAGCCAGGAACGACGATGAATCTGACGCCGGTCGCGACCTTGTGGCCGCCGAGGATCCGCGCCGCCTCGCGCAGATCCGAGAGGCGCGCATTGGTGCAGCTGCCGAGGAACACGAACTCGACCCTCTGCCCGAGCATCGGCTGCCCCGCCGTCAGGCCCATGTACTCGAGCGCTTTCGCGTGCACGCCATCGCCGCTCCTGACCGGGACCGTGCCGGTGATGGGCACGGACATGCCGGGGTTCGTGCCGTAGGTGATCATCGGCGCGATCGCGGCGGCCTCGATCACGACCTCGCGGTCGAAGGTGGCGTCCGGATCGGTGGGGAGCCTGCGCCAGGCGTCGACGGCGCGCTCGAACGCGGCGCCCTGAGGGGCGCGCGGCCGGCCCTCGAGGTACGCAAATGTCGTCTCGTCGGGCGCAACCAGACCAGCGCGGGCGCCGGCCTCGATCGACATGTTGCAGACCGTCATCCGCTCTTCCATCGACAGCCGCCGGATCGTGCCGCCGCGGTATTCGATCACCGAGCCCGTGCCGCCGCTGACGCCGAGCTCGTGGATGATCGCCAGCACCAGATCCTTGGCGGTCACGCCGCGGTCGAGCTCGCCCTCGACGTTGACCGCGAGAGTGCTGGGCTTGCGCTGCAGCAGGCACTGGGTCGCGAGCACGTGGCCGACCTCGGTCGTGCCGATGCCGAAGGCCAGCGCCCCGAATGCGCCGTGGGTGCTGGTGTGGCTGTCGCCGCAGACGATCGTCTTGCCGGGCTGCGTCAGGCCGAGCTCCGGACCGATGATGTGGACGATGCCGCGCTGCGCATGCGTCAGCCCCAGCAGCTCGATGCCGAACTCGGCGCAGTTGCTCTCGAATTCGCGGATCTGCCGGGCGGCGCTCTCCATCCGGATCGGCACCTTGCCGAACAGCTGGTCGCGGTCGGTCGGCGTCGAGTGATCCAGGGTTGCGACGGTGCGGTCGGGGCGCCGCACTTTGAGTCGGCGCGCGCGCAGCGTCGCGAAGGCCTGGGGCGATGTGACCTCATGCGTCAGGTGCAGGTCGACGTACAGCACAGCCGGCGTGTCGGGCGTCTCGGGCACGACCTCGTGGGCCTGCCACAGCTTCTCGAACAGGGTCCTCGCGCTCATGCGGTCGCCTTGCTGGGCCGCGGATCGCGCGACAGCTGCGCGTGCATCGGAAGGGTTCCGTTGCGGGTCGATTCGATGCGGTTGATGACCTCGAGATAGGCGCGCGCGCTCGACTCAATGATGTTGGTGCTGATGCTCGAGCCGCGGTAGCTGCGCTGGTTGTGCTCGACGTAGACGATGGCCTCGCCCTGCGCGTCCTCACCCTCGGTGACGCTCCTCACCTCGAACTTGTTGAGCTTGACGGCGATCCCGGTCGCGGCCTCGATCGCCTTGAACGCGGCATCGATCGGCCCGTCGCCGGTTGCGCCGTGCTCGATGCGCCGCCCGTCGCTGTGCTCGAGCCGCACGACGGCGGAGGCCGCCGCACCCGAGGTCGCCGAGGTCCACAGCGCGGCGATGCTCCATGGCCCCACGCCCTGCTCGCCGGCGCGCAGCACGAGCGCCTCGATGTCGCCATCGAACAGCTCCTTCTTCTTGTCGGCGAGCGCCTTGAACTCCTCGAACACCCGGTTGAGCTCGTCCTCAGCGAGGTCGAAGCCGAGCTCGCGGACCCGCTCGCGAAACGCATGCCGGCCGCTGTGCTTGCCGAGCACGAGGTTGGTGCGGCTGAAGCCGACGTCCTGCGGTCGCATGATCTCGTAGGTCGAATGGTGCTTGAGCATGCCGTGCTGATGAATGCCGGATTCGTGGGCGAAGGCGTTCTCTCCGACGATCGCCTTGTTGCGGGGTATCGGCATCCCGGTGATGGTCGAGACGAGGCGGGCGGTGGGATACAGCCGTGTCGTATGGATGCCGGTCGACAGCCCGTAGACGCTGTGCCGGGTCTTAAGCGCCATCACGACCTCCTCGAGCGAGCAGTTGCCGGCGCGCTCGCCGATGCCGTTGATCGTGCACTCGATCTGGCGCGCGCCGGCGAGTGCTGCCGACAGGCTGTTGGCGACCGCCATGCCGAGGTCGTTGTGGCAATGCACTGACAGCACCGCCCGGTCGAGGCCGCGCACGGTTCGCTGCAAGTGGGCGAACAGCTCCGCGAACTCCTGCGGGGTCGTGTAGCCGACCGTGTCGGGCACGTTGATGGTGGTGGCTCCCGCCTCGATCGCCGCTTCGACCACCTCGGCCAGGAACTCGGGCTCGGTGCGCGAGGCATCCTCGGGCGAGAACTCGATGTCGGCGGCGAGGCTGCGCGCGAACGTCACGGCCTCGACCGCGGCCTTCAGGATCTCGTGCTTGGCCATGTTGAGCTTGTGCTCGCGATGGATCGCGCTGGTCGCGAGAAACACGTGCACGCGGTGGCGCGGCGCGTCCTTGATCGCACCGAAGGCCTTCTCGATGTCGTCGCGGTTGCAGCGCGCGAGCCCGCAGATCACCGGCCCCTTGACCTCGCGGGCGATCGTCTGCACCGACTCCCAGTCGCCGCGCGAGGCCGCCGGGAAACCGGCTTCGATGACGTCGACCCCGAGGTCGGCGAGCGCCTTGGCGATCCTGAGCTTCTCCGGGGGAGTCATGCTGCAGCCGGGCGACTGCTCGCCGTCGCGCAGCGTCGTGTCGAAGATGATGACGCGGTTCGGATCGTGGGTGGACATGGCGGGCAGCCTCCGGGTTGCTTCAGCGGGCGTGTTCCAGCCAGGGCATGCGGGCGCGCAGCGCGCGGCCGACCTTCTCGATCGGGTGCCTGAGATCCTGGTTGAGGAGCTTCGTGTACTTCTTCTTGCCGGCCCGGGTCTCGCGGATCCACTGCCGGGCGAACTTTCCGGACTGGATCTCCTTGAGAATCCTGCGCATCTCGGCCTTGGTCCCGCGCGTCACGATGCGCGGTCCACGCGTCAGATCGCCGTACTTGGCGGTCTCCGAGATGAACTGGTGCATCTTGGCGAGCCCGCCCTCATGCAGCAGGTCGACGATGAGCTTCAGCTCGTGCAGGCACTCGTAGTAGGCAGCCTCGGGCTTGTAGCCGGCCTCGACCAGCGTCTCGAAGCCCTTGACCACGAGCTCCGTGGTACCGCCGCACAGCACGACCTGCTCGCCAAAGAGATCCGTCACGGTCTCCTCCTCGAAGGTCGTTCCGAGCACGCCGCCACGGGTGCCGCCAATCCCATGCGCATAGGCGAGCGCCCGGGCTTTCGCCTGCGTCTTCGGATTGCCCGCCCCCTGCTGGGCGACGGCGATCAGGCACGGCACGCCCCGGCCCTGCTGGTACTGACGGCGGACGAGGTCGCCCGGTCCTTTCGGCGCGATCAGCACGACGTCGAGGTCCTTGCGCGGCTTGATCTGGCGGAAGTGGATGTTGAAGCCGTGGGCGAACAGCAGCGTCGCGCCCTTGCCGAGGTTGGCCCTGATTTCTCGGTACAGCGCCGGCTGCGTCAGGTCCGGGGTCAGCAGGGCCACGAGCGCGGCACCTTTGACCGCCTCGGCGGGCTCGGCGACGACAAGGCCGTCTTTCTTGGCCTTGCTCCAGCTCGCCCCGCCGCGCCTGAGCCCCACGACCACCTGATGGCCGGAGTCCTTGAGGTTGAGCGCGTGCGCGCGGCCCTGGCTGCCGTAGCCGAGGATCGCGATCCTCGCGCCCCGAAGCGCCCTGGCGTCCACGTCTTTGGCCGAATAGATCCGCATGGCGAGTCTCCGAAACTGGTTGAAGAGCCAAAAGAAAACCCCGCCTCGGGCGGTGCCGGTGCGGGGTTCCTGGTGTTCGTGGCGACCTAGCGTCAGCCGTGGATCCCGCACCTCGCTGTGCGCAGAAGGAGGAGCGACAGGAGCACGTCCCGTGCGTCGCGCGGGCTCAGCGTCCGAGGATCGGCAGGGATCCGGGTCTTGGTCATGGGCCGTGGGTCTGATGAAACGAGCCGATGTCAGCACAGGCCCGGCGACCTTGTCAATGCGCTGCACAATGCCGGGGGGGCAGGGCGGGGTCCCGGTCGGCTATCCTCGTTCATCTTGCCGCGTGGGGGCGCCATGTCCGCGTTCATCGATCGAGCCGACGCCGCCCGGTCACTGTGGCTCGTGGCGGAGTCCGAGGCCGACGGCTGGGCGAGCCGCGTGCCCGCGTCCGAGCGGGCGCTGATCAGCGCCTGGGGCCGGGCCAACGCGTTTCGGGGCGAGCGCGGCCGCGTGCTGCTCGTGCCCCGCGCCGACGGCGAGCTTGCCGGCGCAGTGGTCGGTCTTGGGCGGCTCGCGACGCTCGCCGAGATCACCCCGCAGCACCTGATTCCCGTGCCCGACCGCGTCCCGAGCGGCTCCTACGCGCTTGCCGAGGCCCTGCCTGCGGCGGCAGCGACCGCGGCGGCGCTCGGCTGGGCGCTCGGGCGTTACCGCTTCGAGCGTTACCGGACCTCTCCCGGGACATCCACGCTGCCGCTGCTCGTGATGCCGGAAAATGCCGACGCCGGGCACGTCCGGCGCCTCACCGAGGCCGAGTTCCTGGCGCGTGACCTGATCAACACGCCGGCCGCGGATCTGAGTCCCGCGGAGCTTGCCGCGGCCATCGGTGGCGTCGCCAGTCGTTTCGGGGCCGAGTTCCGGCAGATCATCGGCGATCAGCTCCTTGCCGAGGGATTCCCGGCCATCCACGCGGTCGGCCGGGCCGCCGCAGTCGCGCCGCGGCTCGTCGAGCTGCGCTGGGGCAGCGCCGGGCCACGGGTGACGCTGGTCGGCAAAGGCGTGTGCTTCGACAGCGGCGGCCTGGACCTCAAGCCGTCGAGCGCCATGCTGCTGATGAAGAAGGACATGGGCGGGGCCGCCTGCGCGCTCGCGCTCGCCCAGGCAGTCATGGATGCGCGCCTGAAGCTGCGCCTTCGGCTGCTGGTCCCGGCCGTCGAGAACAGCGTCGCCGGCAACGCCTACCGGCCGGGCGATGTACTCGCGACCCGCAAGGGCATCACGGTCGAGGTGGCGAACACCGATGCCGAGGGCCGGCTCGTGCTCGCCGATGCGCTCGCGTTCGCCGACGAGGAGCAGCCGGATCTGCTGGTCGACCTCGCGACCCTGACGGGTGCGGCGCGCGTTGCGCTCGGACCCGAGCTCCCGGCGCTGTACGCGGGCAGCGACGCGCTCGCCCTCGAGCTCGCAGCGAGCGCGGCGCAGGCCGCGGATCCCGTGTGGCACATGCCGCTGTGGGCGGGCTACGAGGACGAGTTCGCCTCGAAGGTGGCGGATCTGGCGAACGTCTCCGCCTCCCCGCTCGCGGGCTCGATCATCGCGGCGCTGTTCCTCAGGCGCTTCGTCGCCGAGGCGACCCCGTGGCTGCACCTCGATCTGTACGCGTGGAACAGCAAGGACCGCCCCGGTCGGCCGGTTGGCGCGGAGGCACAGACGGTACGCGCGCTCTATGGAATGCTGGCCGCGCGCTACGGTGCTTGAGGAGGGATGACCTCTCTCGAGCCCGCCCTGCGGCGTGTCCTGTGCCGGTCAATGCCAGCGCAGGGAAGCGCTGACTCCGCTGCGAAACACTGGATCGCGCAGAGCAGTGAGACGCCGTGAGCGCCGGGGCGACCCGCTGACTCCCCCCGCCTCGTGGTCGGCGGGCACCGCACGCTGAACGGCATCACGATCATCGCGCTTCCCGAGCGCCGCTTGGTCGACCCGGGCGCCTGAGCGGCCGGCGAGGTGGCCCGGACGGGCCGCGCCCGTCACAATACAGAGGCGGCACCGCGCCGCGCCACGACCCGCCGCCATGCCGCGCACCAAGCCTCCGTACGATGCCCGCGAGCACTCGCGCCTCGTGGTCGACGGCATCAAGCAGACGCCGAGCCGGGCGATGCTCCGCGCGGTCGGTTACCGCGACGAGGACTTCACGAAGCCGTCGATCGGAATTGCGACGACCTGGTCGAACATCACGCCGTGCAACGTCCACCTCGACGGGCTCGCGGTCGCCGCGGCCGCCGCGGCGGACCTCGCCGGTGGCAAGAGCCGGATCTTCAACACGATCACCGTCTCGGACGGCATCTCGATGGGCTCGCCAGGCATGCGTTTCTCGCTCGTGTCGCGCGAGGTCATCGCCGACTCGATCGAGACCGTCGCCGGGGCCCAGGGCTTCGATGCACTGGTCACGATCGGTGGCTGTGACAAGAACATGCCGGGCTGCCTGATGGCGATGGCCCGGCTCGACCGCCCGGCGCTGTTCGTCTACGGCGGCACGATCCGGCCGGGTGCCCGGCACCGGGACATCGTGTCGGTGTTCGAGGCCGTTGGTGGCCACGCCAAAGGCACGGTCACGGATGCGCGCCTCAAGGAAGTGGAGTGCACGGCGATCCCCGGGCCCGGCAGCTGCGGCGGCATGTACACGGCGAACACCATGGCCTCGGCCATCGAGGCGCTCGGCATGAGCCTGCCGAACAGCTCGGCACAGGAGGCGGTCTCGCCGACCAAGCTCGAGGACTGCCGCCGTGCCGGCGAGGCGGCGGTGAGGCTCGTCAGGGCCGGCATTCGTCCGTCGATGATCCTGACCCGGCACGCGTTTGAGAACGCGATCACGACCGTGATCGCGCTTGGCGGGTCGACCAATGCTGTCCTGCATCTGCTCGCGATCGCACATGCGGCCGGCGTCAGACTCGGGCTCGATGATTTCACGCGCATCGGGCGCCGCTCGCCGGTGCTCGCGGACCTGAAGCCCAGCGGCAAGTACCTGATGTCCGAGCTGATCGCGATCGGCGGCATCCGGCCGCTGATGAAGGCGCTGCTGGAGGAGGGGCTGCTGCACGGGGAGTGCCTCACCGTCACCGGCGGCACGCTCGCCGAGAGTCTCGCGGGCACGGCGCCCTATCCGGCGGGGCAGCGCGTGATCCGCGGCTTCGCCGATCCCATCAAGGCCTCGAGCCACCTCGTGGTGCTCTACGGAAATCTGGCCGCGGAAGGGGCGGTGGCGAAGATCACCGGCAAGGAAGGCCTGAGGTTCTCGGGACCGGCGCGGGTGTTCGAGTCGGAGGAAGCGAGCCTCGCCGCCATCCTCGACGGCACGGTCCGGGCCGGGGATGTCCTCGTCATTCGCTATGAGGGACCGAAGGGGGGGCCAGGCATGCGGGAGATGCTGAGCCCGACTGCGGCGATCTCGGGCAAGGGGCTCGGCGGCAAGGTCGCGCTGATCACCGATGGCCGGTTCTCCGGAGGCAGCCACGGCTTCGTCGTCGGGCACGTGTCGCCGGAGGCGGCGGTCGGCGGCGCGCTCGCGCTCGTGCGGAGCGGGGATCGGATCACGATCGACGCCGAAGAGCGGACGCTGACGCTCGAGGTGAGTGCCGCAGAGCTGAAGCGCCGGCGGGCCGCGTGGCGGGCACGGCCTCCCTATGCGACGCGCGGCGTGCTCGCGAAGTATGTCCGCGAAGTGACAAGCGCCTCGACCGGCGCGATCACGGATCCCGTGACGGCGCCGAAAAAACTCCGGCGACACCGCGCTCGGGCACGACGCTGAGGTCGTCGTGCCCGCGGCGACCGCCGCTGCCGACCACCGGCCCGCGCGGCTCTTGACAATGTCCGCCAAGCAGGCTTTTGGGGACAATTCGCGCGCCCGCCGGCCGGGGCCCGAGTTCAGGCTTGCAGACCCGCGCGTCTGGCGTTATCGTCGGCTCGCGTCGGCGGGAACTGAGCAGCGCGTGGTTATGCGTGCTTCGCGTGTCCGCGGAATATTTGACAAAGTTGACTTCGATCGGCTGGTTCGGACATCGCGGCGGCGAGCGACGAACTGTCGCGCGGACGGTGTATCAGACGGGTTCGGGAGATAGGGGCTCCCTGCTGCATGCCAAGCGCTGCATCTATTAGGCGTCACACGATCGTGATGAGTGTCGTGATCGGCATTCACGTGCTGTTCGCGATCGGGCTGATCGCTGGTACGGCGGTCAAGTACGTGCCGCAGCTCCGCGAGATGCTCGATGCGCAGCTGATCAAGCACGAGGAGGAGCCGCCGCCGAAGGAGCCGCCGCCGCCGCCGCCGGACTTCCACCCGCCGGCCGTGCAGGCGCCCCTCTTCGACATCCCGTCGGTCGTCGGACCGCCGCCGGTGAACGCGATCGTGGTGTCGAAGCCGGTGGAGGCACCCCCGGCCGCGAAGGCCCCGCCGCCGCAGATCACCCAGGCCCGCGTCGCCAAGGGCTCGAACTTGGGCGAAGCCTGCAGTTCCTATTACCCCTCGGCCTCGCGGCGCCTGAGCGAGGAAGGCTCGGTCGTGCTGCTCGTGTATGTCGCACCGAGCGGGCGGGTGACCGAAACCAAGGTTGAATCAACGAGCGGCATCCAGCGGCTCGACGAGGCTGCCGAGAAGTGCGTGAAGGCGCAGGGCAAGTTCGAACCGCAGAAGGTCGGCAACGACGCGGTCGGGTCCTGGCAGCGCATGAAGTGGACTTGGCGTCTGACTTCATGATTTGTCCTTAAGTCAATGACTTCAAGTAACTTTGTTTGACTCGAATCCATTACGCAGAGGGCTCTGACCATGGCTGACGGAACTGCCTCGATTGACAACCCCTACGGCATCGCCGCGCTCTGGACGACCAGCGACTACGTGGGCAAGAGCGTGTTCGTGATCCTTGCGTTCATGTCGCTCTACTCGTGGTACGTGATCATCACCAAGTCGCTCGACCAGCGCGTGCTCAGGAAGTATGCGAAGACGGCCGAGAAGGACTTCTGGGCCGCCTCGACGCTGCAGGATGGCCTGTCGCGGTTGAAGGGTGGCGATGACAACGCGTTCCGCGGCCTCGCCTCCGACGGCCTGCAGTCGGTCGAGCATCACGAGCGCAATAAGGGCCGGCTGACCGAGAACATCGACCTGCACGACTGGATCTCGAGCCACCTGCAGCGCCGCGTCGATACGATTCAGAGCGACCTCGGCAGCGGCATGTCGGTGCTGGCCTCGGTCGGTTCCACCGCCCCGTTCGTCGGCCTGTTCGGCACGGTGTGGGGCATCTACCATGCGCTGATCGCGATCGGAATTTCCGGCCAGGCGTCGATCGACAAGGTCGCGGGCCCGGTCGGCGAGGCGCTGATCATGACGGCGATGGGCTTGGCGGTCGCGGTGCCGGCGGTGCTCGGCTTCAACTGGCTGACGCGCCGCAACAAATTCATCATTGAACGGGTCAATTACTTCGCGCACGACCTGCACCAGGCGCTGCTGTCTGGCGCGCGCGTGTCGATGACGGCGAAGCCCGCGGCTGGCGCCGCCCCGGCGGCGGCGGTCCGCAAGTAAGCGACTCGAGCGAGCGGGAGCACGACTGATGGCAGGCAACGTCATCCAGCCCAGCGAAGGCGCATACAACGCCGACATCAACGTCGTCCCGCTCGTTGACATCATGCTCGTGCTCTTGATCATCTTCATCATCACGGTGCCGGTGATCACGAAGGCGGTGCGGGTCAATCTGCCGACCAACTTCAACGAGCCGACGGAGACCAAGCCCGAGAACATCAACCTGTCGGTGGATTTCTCGGGCCAGGTCTACTGGAACGACAACGCGATCCGGCTGGAGGACCTGCAGAAGTTCGCGATCGTCGAGGCCGTCAAGGACCCGCAGCCGGAGGTCCACATCCGCGCCGACAAGCGCGTCAGATACCAGTACGTGGGCGACGTGCTGACGGTGCTGCAGCGCTCGAGCCTGCTGAAGGTGGCGTTCATCGCCGAGCCGCCGCACGCGGACTGATCAACGGAACCGTTTCGGAGCAGACACGATGGCAATGTCAGTGGGTGGGGACGACACCGAGTACAACACGTACATCAACGTGGTGCCGCTCATTGACGTCATGCTCGTGCTGCTGATCATCTTCATCATCACGCTGCCGGTGATGACGCACGCCGTGAAGATCGACCTGCCGCGCGCCACCAACGCACCGCCGCCGGAGAATCCCGCGCCCCCGATCAACATCGACGTGCAGTACGACGGCCAGGTGCTGTGGAACGGTGGCGCGGTCACGCCGATCGACCTGAGGTCCTACATCGCCAACGCCGCCCAGCAGAACCCCCAGCCCGAGGTGCACATTTCGGTGGACCGCCGCGCCAAGTACGACTACGCGGCGTCGGTGCTGTTCGCGGTGCAGCGCGGTGGCCTGAAGAAGATCGGGTTCGTGGCCGACGCGAGCGGTGGGCTCTGAGGCCGCGGCAGACGCGCTGCGCGGGTCGAACGAATGCTACAAGGCAATGGGCTGACGCCGGTCGGCCCATTTTTTTTGCTCTACCCGGCGGCGGGAACTCCCGGCGACGGGTCGACGTCAATCGGACGGAGCGATCGAGGTACACGATGAGCACGTTCGTTGAGATCACGCGGCCGGCTGTGCGCGGCCTGCTGCTGGGTGCCGGGCTGCTGGCTCTGATCGCCGTTGGCGGCCTTGCGCTGGCGCCCGCGGCGCACGCGCAGGCCCAGCAGCAGGTCTCGAAGGCCGTATTCGACAAGTACGACCCGGCGCGCGCGGCGTACCAGAAGAAGGATTACTCGACCGCGGTCCGGCTCGGCAAGGAGGCGCTGGCCGCCGCCAAGACCCCGTTCGAGAAGCAGTCGTGCCTGATGATCGTGTTCGGCGCCGCGGCCACCGCGCAGTTCTACGGCGAGGCCATCGAGGCCGGCGAGCAGCTGATCGCCCTCGAGGGCGTGCCCGCGGCGACCCGCCTCAGCGTGCAGAAGACGCTGGCGACGCTCTACCCGCGCGCCAACCGGATCGACAAGGCGATCGCGATCACCAAGGACTACATGAAGGTGACCGGCGGCACGCCCGCGGACTGGGACCTGCTCGCCCAGCTGTATTCGGCGCAGAAGGACTGCGCGAACCTGATGCCGGCACTCGACAAGGCGCTCGCCGGCAACAAGGCCCCGGAGGAGCGGCAGCTGCTGATGCAGAGCAACTGCTACTACAAGGCGCACGACACGGAGAAGCGCATCGCGGTCAACACCGAGCTGTTGCGGCGCTTCCCGAAGCGGGACTACTACAACCAGCTGCTGGTGATCTACCAGACCGACAAGAAGGTCGAGGACTTAGGGCTCCTCGCGCTGCTGCGCTTCGGTTATGACCGCGACTACCTCGATTCGGAGGCCGACTACGTCAAGCTCGCCGACCTTGCGCTCGACGTCGGCACGACCGCCGAGGCGCAACGGGTCCTCGAGAAGGGGATCGCGAAGAAGCTCGTCAAGACGACGGGCAAGGGGTCCGAGAAGAACACGCGCCTGCTGGACCAGGCCAAGGCCCGGGCGGTGGAGGACAGCAAGACCGTCGGGCAGCTCGACGCCGAGTCCCGCGCCGGCAGGAACGGCGAGTCGGACGTCAAACTCGGCTACCGGTACTTCAGCATGGGCCAGTTCGACAAGGCCGTGGAGGCGATCCAGCGCGGCCTGCAGCCCGACCGCGTCGCGCGCGTCAAGCGTCCCGACGAGGCCAACATGGTTCTCGGGATCGCGCTCGTGAAGCTCAAGAAGAAAGCGGACGCCGACAAGGCGTTCACCGCCGCCAAGGCCGATCCGCGCATGGCCGCCGCCGCGACGATCTGGATGAACGGGACCTGACGACTCTCGACCTTCGAGGTAAGTATGGCTAACTGGCAGTCACGTATTGCGGTGGCATCGCGCGCGGTGGCGGTCGGACTGTGGCTGGTGGCGGCGAGTGCCTCGCTCCTGCCCCCGCCGGCGCTCGCCGAGGACAAGAAACAGACGGTCAGCCCGGACGTCGCCAAGAAGCTCAAGCCCGCGCAGGACGCGCTGCAGAAGAACGACTACGACACGGGCCTCGCGCTCGCCAGGGAAGCGCTCGCCATCGCGACCAAGCCCTACGACAAGGAGATGTCGCTGCGCATGATCCAGTTCGCGTCCGGCAAGAAGCAGGACTATGTGACCTATGCCGACACGCTCGAGCAGCTGAACCAGCTCGAGACGATTTCCGCGGACGAGAAGGCCAAGAGCTACAAGCCGCTGACGCAGATCTACGCCCAGCAGCGGAACTATGACAAGGCCGTGCAATACGGTACCTTGTGGGCGCAGACGGGCGGCGGCTCGGAGGCCTACTCCATGCTCGCCAACCTCTACCTGATCCAGAAGGACTGCAAGAACGGCGTCGAGGCCCTGGAGCACTCCCTCGAGGGCCGCGAGGCGAGCGAGAACGAGCTCAAGCAGCAGAACTTCTGCTACTACCAGCTGCAGGACAAGCCGAAGCGGCTCGCCGTGATGGAGCAGCTGGTGGCGCGGTTCCTGAAGCGCGAGTACCTGTACGACCTGATGCTGATCTACCAGGAGCAAAAGCTCGACGAGCGCGCGATGCTGAACCTGTACCGGTTCACCTATGACCGGGACTTCATGACCCGCGAATCGGAGTTCGTCGAGTACGCGGAGATGGCGCTGACCGATGGCTCGCCCGCCGAGGCCCTGACGGTCCTCAACAAGGGCCTCGAGAAGGGCGCGGTTAAGATCATTGCGCCGACCGACCACAACGGCCGGATGCTCGCGCAGGCAAAACAGCAGGCGGCCGAAGACCGCCGGCAGATCGCCCAACTCGACAAGGAAGCGCAGGCCGGCAAGAGCGGCGAGGTCGACGTCAAGGTCGGGCTCGCTTACCTCGGTCTCGGCGAGTACCAGAAGGCCGTCGAGTCGATCGAGCGCGGCCTCTCGCCCGAGCGCGTGACGAAGGTCAAGCGCGTCGACGATGCCAACATGATGCTCGGCATCGCCTACACCAAGCTCGGCAAGAAGGACGAGGCAACCAAGGCCTTCACCGCCGCCAAGGCCGACCCGCGGATGGTCAAAGCCGCGACGATCTGGCTCGGCGCCGCCTGATCCGGCGACCGAAGCGGCGTGCCCCCAAACAACGAGTCGTCCGCAGTCCGCCCGCACCGCGGCGTTCAGATCACGCCCGCGGCCTTGAGCGCCGCGTAGCGCTCGGGCGCGACGCCCAGCAGCTTCAGGTACACCTCGTCATTGTGCTGCCCGAGCTCGGGCGCGGGCGACCTGATGCCGCCCGGGGTTGCCGACAGTCGCGGCGCGACGTTTTGCATCCTTAAATCCCCGAGCTGCGGATGGTGCGTCGTGACGATCGCCTCGCGCGCCTTGAAGTGCGGGTCATCGAGCATGTCCGGGGCCCGGTAGATGAGCCCCGAGGGCACCGCGGTCTCGGGCCGTGCGAGGATCGCCAGGACCTCCCGGGTGCTCAACGTCGCCGTCCAGCGGCCGACGCGCGCGTCGAGCTCGGTCTGGCGGGCGCCGCGGGCCTCGTGCGTCGCGTAGCGCGGGTCCTTCGCGAGCCCGGGCTCGCCCATTGCGAGCGCGAGGCGGCCGAATACGGTGTCCTGGTTGGCGGCGATCAGCACGAGACCGTCGCGGGTTGCGTAGACGTTCGACGGCGCGACCTGCGGCAGGATCGCTCCGGTGCGCTCGCGCACGAAGCCGCGCTTGTCGAAATCGGTGATCAGCGACTCCATCATGCTGAGGACGGCCTCGTAGATCGC
>Ga0209415_10009177_pt1 | contig 17023 bp, 17 predicted proteins | sample PeaSoiSIISIP2007_FD_187696 | JGI IMG/M metagenome (GOLD analysis project Ga0209415, IMG submission 187696) | Peat soil microbial communities from Weissenstadt, Germany - SII-SIP-2007 (SPAdes) (version 2) | ecosystem: Environmental > Terrestrial > Soil > Wetlands > Peat | place: Germany... | reverse complement strand
GTCGTGGTGTACCAGGCATCTCCATGCGGTGAGAAGCATGGCAACTTCATCGCGGCAAGCTACCTGGCGCTTCTGAGACATCCGGAATGGCGAAAACGACTTAATAAAGTGCATAGCAGTGCCGATCGCGTGCTGCCGAAGAGCGATTGCGTTTGGAAGGAACTCGACTCCTCGATGAGTTCCGACGCCCTCCTGATGAACATATTCTGCTATCCGGGCGTGACGAAAAGAAGAGAGCTCAGCTTGCTGTTAGGCACTGAGATGGGCGATCTGCCGGAATTTGGATTCAGGCCACGCGTTCCTCTGACCAGCGGCCATGTCGAGAGGACCGAAATTGACATGAAGCTCGGCTCTGTCTTGTTCGAAGCAAAACTCACCGAGGCGGATTTTCAAACCCAGAGTGCCGCGATCGTCGAAGGATATCGCGATCTGGAGGAGGTCTTTGAAGTCGGCGATCTACTACGCCGTGGCCAGATGTACGTCTCCTATCAGCTCTTGCGCAATGTGCTCGCGGCGCACGCTCTCGATCTGTCTTTCTGTCTGCTACTTGATGCGCGGCGGCCGGATCTGCTTGAGGACTGGTATGAGATTCTGCGATGCATAAGAACTTCCGAGTTCAGAAGCAGGTGCAAGGTTCTCACCTGGCAGGGACTCGTTGAATTCCTGCCCGGATCCTTGCGGAGATTCCTCGACCTAAAGTACGGTATCGTGCCTACTAATGTTGGGATTTAGCGCTATGAGCGGGACGATGCAGGTCGCGACTGGCGATCAACATCTCGCTGGCCATCGACTGTCTGTGGCATGATGATCAAATTCTATGGCGGATCTAGAATTGTTTCAATCGTACTTGGATGAAAGCGAAAATGCGTCCGGCGCTATCTATGCAGTCGGGGGCTTCGTCGGCAAAGCCGTCGTTTGGGACAAGTTGAAACCGGAATGGTTGAAGTGCATCCCTCCCCAAGTGACGGTCTTTCATGCGACGGATTGCTTTACGGGCAACAACGAGTTTAGGGGCATAGACATTCCTGACCGCATCGCAATCCTCGACAAACTCTCGAATGTGATTGCGGCCCATGAGGTACAACTTGTTGGCTATGGCATCGACGCAAAGACCTACCGTACTCTGGCACCCCACAAAAAGCAGAATGAATTCCTCGCTAACAAGTACGCCGCTCCATTCGGCGGAGCAATTGAACTAGCATGCAAGGCGATGGGCAACGTGCCTGGGCCGGACGAGGTGTGGAAGGTCCAGGAAGAGGGTGAAACTTGGGGACAATGCGACTTCTTCATTGAAAGCAACGAGTACAGCCCAAGCGCGCAGCGGACGATCGAGAGCATGCGGAACGCCAAGGACCTCTGGTTCCGGAGCAGAATCGGTAAAGATTCGTATGGCAAAAAGAGCGGCCCGAAGGGCGTTCCACTGTTGCAAGTCGCAGACCTGGGAGCGTTCCTAGCCGCGAAGCACATCAGCAAGGCGCCTGAAGGCAAGATTTCCTGGAAGCTCTACTACGAGAAACTGCGTTCTGCAAAACGTGTGTATGCCATGGTTTTGGCGGACGAATACAGCTTGAAACGGCTCCATGAAATGTTCGTCGAGATTCAGCAAGAAGAGGCTGAAGGCCGAGATCCTTGGAACGCGATCTGATTCCGCGCAAACCAGAAAGAGCATCGAGATCACGCGTCTGCGGAGTCTGTGTTACGCCGCATTTGACTTCTAGAAAACGGTCGCAACTGCTGCCGCGAGCGGAACCTCTCGCGCACACTCCGTAGCAGGAGCATAAAATCAGGAAATAATGGAACTCACGATCACCAGTCACAGATCGCTCCTTGGCACCATGGCCTCACTGGACACTTGGCTGGCTTCGATGGGTGTTCCTGCGCGCTCCACCGATCGGATCCACCAGTTGATACAGCTTCTGTGCGAGCTCGATCCACGAAGTGTGGGACGAACGCTGAAAATTACCAGAGAGGAGCAACGGCGGTACATGTATTCGCTCGCCGAGCTCGTGGAGTTCCAGCAGATTTTCACTTGGCTGAAAAAGGAGGAGCCAAAGGTTCTCGGCCCCAAGCTCATTCGCGCCTTGTCCGGGAGTCTTGACCCAGCTTATGAAAGCCGGAACAACAATGTCGGGCGCAATACCATCTTCGAACTCTCGCTGGCATGCGAGTGGCGCCGGGCGGGCCTGGAGGTGGTGATCGGCGAGCCCGATCTGCAGCTCATCGTGGGCCAACAGGAGTTTCTGGTGGAGTGCAAACGCCCTTTTGATTGGACTGGTATCGTGCGAGGCATGAAGGACGCAAAACGCCAGCTGCGAAACAGTGGCGTGCGAGCCGAAAGCTGCGCTCCAAAGGGTATCATCGCGATCTCATTCAGCCGGATCATCGCGGCCGGGGAAGACGTGTTCTTCGCGGATTCAATGGCTGACAAGTCCAAGCTGGGAGAAATCATGGACAGCGAGCTTGTGGCGAATCGTTGGCGCTGGTGGAATAGTGTTCGATTGGACGAGGGTATCGCCGCCGTGTTGTTTCATCTGAGCCTGCCAGCGGATGTCGGGGGTGGTGATCATTTCGCCTTGTTGAGTTTCTCTAACGTCTATCAAGCTGGTGCCAACCGTGAGGCGCTAGCGCTCCTGAATCAAGCCATGGAGCCGCTGTACCAAGATTCAACACCCGACCTGATGAAGATTCACTCCCCGGCGCCGGGTTCTTAGCTCCGGGGTTGTTCTCTCCGGATGGACGGTCGCATTTAATCAGGCCTCGATGGTCATGCCAGAAGATTCAAGAGGGTCGCATGGCTCTACTCATTCGTTGCTTGATTCAAACGCTCTTCTAGGTTGCCGATGGACTCGATGATCGCCCCGAATGCTGGAACTTCGCCGAATATCATCCCTGACATCGCGTTATAGTCCTGCTCGAGTTGGGTCAGCATTTCATGGTGAGGTGCCAGAGCGTAGCTGCCAGGAGCGGCAGTCGCGAGGTCGAAATCAGGCCGGTTGAAGAACATGCGGGCATGGTGAACGCAATCGGTGGCCATGGCGCTGTCCTGTGCAAAGCCTTCCCCCGCATCCGAAGCGAGCAGGCGATGAACATCATAATAATGACGGGAAACCCGCTGACCTCCGCCGCGCAGTTCGCCTCGCCGGTCCCACCATCGTCGCAGTCCGTGGAGGATAACGACTTTGTCCCAGAACGTGCGGTCGGGATCGACGGTGGTAATGTTCGGCACTGCCAAGGCCGTATCGGCGAGATCCGTTGTGACATATGGTGTCACTGTCCGCGTCGAGTGCGGATCAAGGGCGGATTTCGCGCCCGCTTCGATCTTCACCGCACGCCGAACGTAGTTCGCTCCATCGGCGGTGACGGTGGGATACCAAAGCAGCAAGCTTTGCCGGTCTGGATCGGCTGGATCGGCTTCGATGCGTCCAAGATCGGGCGCCATCTTAGCGGTCTCGAGCAATCCTCGGAGTAAGACCGCAAGCTGCTCCAGGAGTGCGCCGTGAATGTAATTCTGGCACGCCTCCCGAATGGCGTCGAGACGCGCTGTGCGTTTTTTGCCGCTCAGCGCTTGCAACTCCGCAACTGTGGCCGCCTGGCCAATGTCTTCTCGAAAGACGGTGATGTCGATGTCTTCGGAGAAGCGGGCAATCAATCCGTATCCCTTGGAGAGCGCGGTTCCGCCTTTGAACAGCAGCCTGGGACCCCCGGCCTGCAGCCCGTTGAATATAGCGTCCAGCGTCCAGCAGACCCAAAAATCCTTTTCGATGTTCTGTTGGACCGTGCCGAGCCGGTTGCCGGCGCCGATGAATAAGTCGCGGCGGTCGTTCGCGGAAGCCGCCAGCACGGTTGCGTATCCCGGGATCATCTCAGCCCTCTGAGGTGGGCACTTCGATCGTCGCGTGATTGGTGCTGTTCATTCTGTTGGTCGTCATTGTCATCCTGCCGATGATTCGGCTGCCCAACTTTCTTACTCACGGCATTCTTCCTGGGCTTGGCTGCTTTGGGTTTGCCTTGAAGCTCTCCCGTGCCATCGGTCGGGCGGAGGAGATCGCGCACGATGGTCTGCATCCACTCCGGAAGCGTGGGAAGGCCTTGGCGCAGGTCATCGCGGATGGCGGAACCATGAGTTGGATCTTGCAGTACAGAGACGAGGCGCGCACGGATTCGATCCATGTCGCGGGGCAGCAGGTCACGCAACCAATAGAGAGCTTGAACAACGCGCATGGCGGGATGTCCTGCCCAATGCAGGCGGCTGGGTGCCGCATGCTGAAATTTAATGGTCAGGTTGCCGAGTTTGATAGGTTTTAGCCGGGCATCCGTGAGTACGACCGCGCGCGCCGGCACCGCGTCGGTGAGTCCCAGATCGTTTGCGGCCGTGATCCCGTCGACGACCATCCGCACCTGGTCGCGCCGTGCGAGGGCGTCGACGACGTGCTGATAGTCGGGATAAGTGGGTTTACCGGTCAGCCGATTTATCCCGGGCTTGTCGTACAGTCCGCGGACGATTCGGCGGAGATCCTTGGAGGCCGTGAGACGATGCAAGGCTTGGTCAACCGCTTCCCGCGAGCCCAGATCGAGAAAGTCGACAGGGGTCCAAACGCCTGTCGACGATTGAGCGGACATTCGGTCAAGGATTGCGGCTCGGAGATCGAGTCCTAGGCCACGCATGGGAACCTCATTTGTCAGAATAGTGTAGCATACATCTGACAAATGTACCAGTTGGTCTAAGTTTGTCAGATATATGATACATTCTTCTGACAATAATTGCCTGGTCGCACCTAGGCTCTCCCGAAGAAACTGCGGCGGAGGACCAACCCTGCGGCCAATTTGCAGCCGGGCCCCCCACTACCACCACCTCCGCCTCATTTCTACGCACGCGACCTTCACCTGCGATTCGCGATCGCCGTGTGATGTTTTTCAGATATTGCGCGGGGGTCGAAGTGCGACGGTCCGTGAGTTTCAGAACAACAACTGGGCTGTATTTGCGATCGGAACCTCTTGCGAACACTCTTGGTCGTCGTTCTCGGCGCGGTTGACTCGCGTACTTACTGGATATTTCTTCATCGATCTGGGATCGAACGGCTTAAGAGTGTCGGCCACGAGGGCTGCATCTGTCACGCCAGGGTCTAACCACAGGTCGTAATCCTCTGGCTTCAGGATCACTGGCATACGATCATGCACGTCGGCAACCAGTGAGTTCGGTTTGGTGGTAAGGATCGTGCATGTTTCGAGGAATTCGCCGGCCGGATCCCGCCATCGTTCCCATAACCCAGCGAAGGCAAACAGTGAGTCATCTATCATGCCAAAGTTGTAGGGCTGCTTCTCTTTCGTCCCCAGTTTTTTCCATTCGTAAAACCCGTCCGTGGGAATCAGGCAGCGGTGCCGTTTCATGGCATCACGGAAAGCGGGCTTCTCCGCAGCGGTCTCCGACATGCCGTTGATGGTCTTGAATCCGATGGACGGGTCTTTGGCCCAATAGGGGATCAGCCCCCAACGGACCAAACCAAAAGTGCGCTTCGGTTCCTTGGGGTGTTGACGGATGATCGGAACCGGCTGCGTCGGAGCAATGTTCCAACGTGGTGCCCAAGACAGATCCTCGTCGAGACCGAAATGGTCGCGGAGGTAGCGCTCCTTCGCAGTGAGGCGGTATCGTCCGCACATGGACTCTCAGTCTAGCAAAACACCAGCAGGAGCAGCTGTTCCCAACCTTCTTCTCGCCCACGCAGAATTGAGCTTGCCGTACGCAGCATTTAGAAAAAGCCAAAATCGCAAAAACCAAAGTGCCACACTCGTCTGCGTCACTACAATATAAGAGACACTATGGCGGTCGTGGTCGAGATGCAGAATACCGGTGATTCCAGAGCCCGTGCAGAGATTGCGCTCGTGATCGAGCATGTGCTGAACGATCGACCCGGGGAGTGGCGAGTTTCAATTGTCGGCTCGCGGGAGAATGACAACTGGGAATTGAAAATCGAGGGACCGAAAGGATTTGAGCGGGCATACACACTCATAGGCGGCGCCGGCCAGCACCAGCCCGATGCCATCCGTCATCTCCTTCTGAAGCTACTGCCGTCGAGCACATAACGAGGACTAGCAAACCTCGAATTGGCTATTCTGCCAGCAAAGACGACCTCGCGCCGTACGCCAGATGAAATCCATCCAAATCTGATTGCTGAGAAATGCCATCGTAATTGATAGTTTCACCGAACGGTGAAACTACAGATAATGGTGAAACTACACATTACTGATGATCTGCGGAAATCCGGCTGCCCAGGAACGTCAAAGGCAGTGCCGATGGCCCAATGAATGAGTCGGTTGCGCGTCCGGCCAATTTGAGTAGACTCGACGCAGAAGACAGCAGAGTCACAGCTGACATTTATCGGCAGCTATCCTGGTCCCCGGAGATTGCGGTTGAAGAAGGCGAAACTTCCCCCGATGCGCAACACTGCCGTCCAACTCCAACGCCTGGCCCGGGAGCGTGCAGACGAACAAGCCCGCCGCATCCCTTGGCAACGCCTGCTGGATACACGTGCCCAGTACATAAACTGGCAGGAGTTCTACCTGTGGGCCCGCTCGATCTTGGAAGTCGAAGGACAAATCCCGAATTGGCTCGTTGATATTCTGAAGGAGCGTTGTCCAGGGTTTCTAGAACGTGAAAAGACACTGACGACGAAGGCCACGAAGGAGAAGCCACTTGCTCTGCGCCTGGAGGATTGGATTGATGAGCACGTCTTTGGCTTTGCCAAGAACGAAGGCTGGTTCAGCGCGATTACGTATTACGCCGTGCGAGATCCGCGTTACCAGCGGGCCGAAGTCTGCTGGTCGGAATGCGTACAGAAGTGGAGAAAGGCTAAACCGATTCCCTATCCCTCATTCGAGGAATGGAAAGGCATGGCGTCGCAGTGTGACGACACGGCCCATCTTGTGCCCCATGAGAGAAGAGCCAGAGCGACTTCTAAGCTCGTCGATCCGGATCGCTTGGCCGCGGCAGTCTCTCAACACATGGACTGGGAGGCTTTCGCGTATTGGGCTCGCCCAGTACTGGAATGCCGATCCCAACTCCCCGCCGAAGTTCGAAACGAACTAGAGTCCCGTTGTCCTGGATTCTTGCGCCTGGTCGGCAGTGCACGTGGACATGACAGCAAGGCTGCTTCGCAAGGCTGGCACCAACTCATGTGCTGGATCGCTGACCACTTCTTCCAACATGCAAAGGCTGAAGGATGGTTCGACGCCGTTCTTATCCAAGTACAAAGCCATCCGCGAGCGATTCGCACCATGGAATATGCAGACCGTTGCGATCAGATCTGGGGGGCGCAACTTCCAAACCCCTACCCATCGTTTGAGGATTGGCGGAGAGATGCGGACACCCATGTTGAGCTCGCCGCCAAATTAGCTGTGATCGATCGGGAAACTTGATTTTGCCCACCCCAAACATCGGATTCACCAGACGTGTTAAAGCCCTACTCAACATTTCAACTTTCGGTTAGCCCGTCATTCCGACAACTGAGAATCCATTGTGTTTCGTAAGCCGAAACGTCGTCCCCACGGTTATGGCCGCGACTTTATGGCCAGTTTGTCGTCGACAGGGATGACCCCGACCGCAAACGCTGTTCCCTCATCGTCCCCGATGGATGGAAGAGGGCTTTGGGGGTGTTTGGTGCCGAGCAGGGTCTCGTAGTAGGGAAGGTAAACCATGATATGTGGATGCCAATGGCCCGTCGGCCCAAGCACTTGGTCCGCCGACCACATGTAGGCAAAACACACTTCGGGGCGCTTTGGGATCTCGCCTTTGACGTAAGCGGCTTGTACCTCCTCGGCAATTTGCTCGGCTGTCTTGCCTTCCAACCCCAGTTTTGTCCGAAGTTCGTAATAAGGCAGTACCGCTCGCGCGGCCTGTGGGTCGAGACAAATGGGAGCCCGGGTTTTCGCGTCGTAATCAATGTAATCCCGGACTTGCACCGGAGTGAACGTCGGAGCTCCGGTAAACCCTCGCATGACCAGGCACACAAAGCCGTTGTCCCCCTCGTGCACGATTTGAAATCCGGAGACCGTGAATACCTTTATCGTCGCGCGGTCGGAAATGTAGTCCGGCGCCGCGCTCTTGGCCAACGCAATTTCAGCGTCTTGCGCCATCAGGTACTCGGCGAGCGGAGGGTACTTGGGACTTAGCGCCAACATGGGAACAGCATCCAGAGTTCCAAGTAAAAGAATCAGCACCACTGGAAACATTTTCATTTTCAGAATCTCCTTATCAAAAATCAAATTGCTTTCACATCCGCTATTACGCCCGTCGACGAGCAAGATACGCGTTCAGGATTGGCACACATGGGGATTTGGATGGGACGAGCTTAGGCCGCGGCCTAAGCTCGTCCTCTCCGGATTAGCAGAATTTCAGTTGGTGGCCTGTGCCGCGACCGCTGCACGCCCAGCCGCACGCTTTGCATCGGTCACATTGCCGCGATGCATCGTCTGGTGCAGGGCCAGCACGAGGAAGCTCTGCCCGTAAGTAGCGAACTCGCGCTCCCGTCCCTTGGGCGGCGCCTTCGTCGGTTTGTCGAGGTCCGCCTCGCTCAGCGAATCCAGAAGCTTCAGATTCTGTTCGCGCAATTGACGATACTTTTCTCGAACCTCGGCGAACGGTGGATACGCTTTGGCATCGGCGACGGGGTCCGAGTTCTCGCCAAAGTACCGTTGCCATTCTGCCGCGGGATTCTTGTCTCCGAAAAGTGCCGCCGGAATCATGCCCTCAACCAGAGTGAGATGACCCAGGACCCAAAGCGGGTGGCACCCACCGTTCGGCGTCGGAAACGTCGTTGCTGCGTCGCTCATCTCGTCGATCACACTCAGCACCGCTCCATTCGAAACGGTCAGTGCGAATTTAATAGCGTCTTTCGTTTGCATTGTTCTCTCCTCGTACTTGAATTGCCTTCCTATTTGGTAATACGGCTCCCGTGCGACCCGGGATACGCGTGCGGGCAGAGAATCAGTTAAGGGAGGGTTGGCCGACGATGACGGAACCGGCAGCCGACAGGACCCACGGGCAGTGGCCGTAGTCCGTGATGCGCGTGACCTCGCGACCCGTCGTGACGAGGCGCACGATCCCTTTTGGCATCCAACGGTCTACTTCTTGCTCGAGCCTGATGACCACGGGTTCGCCGTCCACTTCACCCAGCACCATTCGCCATGGCACCGTCCAGCGCTCGTAGTTCCTGAAGTAGGGGGAGTCGACCACTCGACCGGCGAACCGGTCGGCCACTCTGAGACGAGCGTCGGCCGCAATGAGTTCTCGGAGGCCATCCCAGTCACGGCGATTGAATCGCTCGACATAGAGATGTAAAAGCTGCGCGACTTCCGGGTTCTTTTCGCGCCGGGGCGCACCTCGTTCGGGCAAGCTCGCCAATTTGAGGCGGCCGCGCTTTAACGCTGCCTTGACACCACCGATGGTCGAATCGACAAGACCCGCGATCTCTTCAAGGGAGTATTCAAAAACGTCCTTCAGCAGCACACATGCTCGTTCCTTCGGAGGAAGAGTCAGCACGAGGTGCTCGACAGCACGGCCGAGGTCGGGTCCAGGAGGATCGACTGGCATGACTCGGTCCGGTACCACGGCGGCGGTATCCGCTACCCCCCGAACCTCACGTCGGCGCAGGAAATCGATACATTGATTGTGCGCAATTCGGAACAGCCACGGCGCGAGCGGACGGCTATCGTCGAACGTTTCAAGCTTTCGATACGCTTGGAACAGCGCTTCTTGAACGATGTCCTCGCCGTCTAGAACCGACCCGGTCATGCGCGAGCAGTAGCGGTGCAGGCTTGGCCGAAGATTGGTTATGGTTTCAAGGAACGCCAGGTAGCGTGCCTCGAACGGACCATGGGCGTTCGTGTCGCGTGGTTTGTCCATGTCTATGTATACGCAGCCCATCCTCTTTGGGATACGGACACAATCTCTAGGTTACGACGTTTGAGAATCAATTTGGCCTTGACAGCCATTAGAGTACGTGCGTACTCTTAACTCATGCGATACTCGCGGGAACACAAAGCGCAGAATCACGAGAAAATTCTTTCCGTGGCTGCTCGCTCCTTCCGCGAGCACGGCGGTGATAGCAGCGGCATCGGAACGGTGATGAAGAAGGTGGGCCTGAAAAAAGGGGGCTTCTACCGGCATTTTAAGAGCAAAGACGACCTGTTCGTCGAAGCAGTGGCACGGGCACTCGACGAGACTGGGAGAGGCATGGTGGAGGTTGCCAAGTCCGCGCCCGAGGGTCAGGCTCTGCGGGCGATCATCGAGCGCTATCTAAGCGCCGGGCACGCGAATTCGCCGGGAACCGGTTGCGTGCGCGCCACCCTCGGGCCGGAACTCGTGCGGAAACCGGTAGCCGTGCGGAGAAGGATCGAGGCGTCGTTGGAAGTGTATCGTGAGCGGCTACTGCCATTCATGCCCGGTCAGACGCGAGAAGAGAAACAGGCGAAGATCAGGTTGTTGTTCCCGAGCATGGCGGGAGTGTTGATGATGGCCCGCGTTAGTTCGGCCCCTCAAAGGCGTGAGCAGATCTTGATGGAGGCGAGGAACTTTTTTATAAAGTGCTTCGCTGAAGGGTAAATTTTTTTGACCCGAAAGAGCACGGTCGTACGCTTTTGGGAAAACTGAACAATACCAAACTGAATTGAGAGGCTAACCGATGAAATTCACGATCCTTTTTCTCATGGTTCTCATGGCACTGCCACCGGTAGCGTCGGTAGCGCAATCGCAGTCCGGAGCCGCCTCAGGCGTGCCTAGCGTGGCTATACCTAAAACCACTGAAGTGCTGGTCATTCAGACTCCCAGGCAGGGCGTAACGGTTGGACAAATCATGGACGTGATACCGGCAGAGATTCGGGCAACTGTGAAGCTCTACCTCGACGGGAAAATCCGCGAGTGGTTTTCGCGCGGCGATGGCAAAGGCGTCATCTTCCTGGTCGAGGCGAAGAGCGAGGACGAAGCACGAGCCATTATGGAAACGCTGCCACTCGCGAAAGAACAGTTGATGGATCACCAGTACATTCCCGTCGGACCCTTGATGCCGCTGAGGGCATTGATCGGTCCAGGAGCGCAGCAGTGACTCTCCTCGCGATAGCGCTGCTGCGGGAATGGAACGGCAGCGGCAACGTGTCGGTGGTCGTCTACGACGAAAGCAAGTCACTACGAAAGGGAGCGAAGTCATCATGGCAAACACCGTCTTATCGCGCGTCGATCAACCCAAAGTTCCAGCGGTTTCCGGCACAGGTGCTTTCGTGGCGGTCTTCTTTTTAGCTTGGTTGGCGCTCATCTTTGTCCTTGGCGCGCGCGGTGGGTTCGTCGCGCCGCGGGGGGCGCCGCCGCTCGCATTATTGATCGGCCTCCTGGCCCCCCTCAGCCTGTTTCTCCTTGGATATCGAACCATCCCGCCACTGCGGGAGTTTGTTCTTTCAGCTGACCTTCGCCTCATTGTGGGGATACAGGCGTGGAGATGGGCCGGCTTCGGGTTTCTGACTTTGTACTTCTACGGAGTCTTGCCGGGAATCTTTGCCTGGCCTGCGGGGCTCGGCGATATGGCGATCGGTGTGACTGCTCCATTGGTGTTGTCCGCTCTCCTGCGCAGGCCCGATTTTGCAGCGAGCAAGAGCTTCGTGGCCTGGAACCTTTCCGGCATTTTGGACCTTACCGTGGCTGTGAGTATCGGGGCGCTGGTCCCGCTGCTCGCTCCCAATTTTTATGGAGCTGTTTCAACGGCTCCTATGACACAGCTGCCGCTGGTGCTGATTCCGACATACTTGGTGCCGACATTCTTGATGCTGCACTTGACCGCGCTGTTGCAGGCGCGACGTCTCGGCAGACAAACAACGCGCTACGGGAAATCCGGTGCCAGCGAAGAAATCCAAATCTCGCAAACCGCTGGAGGCATTTAAGATGGCTTTATCAGTTCTCCTTTTTGCGCTTACGCCTAGGCCGTGAGGTTTCGATCGTGGCTATCTCGGAAACGGTTCTTGTCCTCGCAGGTGGCACTGCCGTCCTGTCGATCCTCTTCGGCATGCGCGTGGCCATGCGGACCCTGGCGGGCGGAGCTGCCGCGCCGCGGTCGGATGGCGGGCAGGCGGCGGGCGGATCGGGTACACCCGATGTGGCCGGCGTCATCGCGCTGCCGCCTTTGATCGTTCTCGGCTTCCTGGCGGCGGCAGCCGTGCTCGAGGCGATCGTGCCGCTCCTGGTCCCAGTCACGCATTCGCTCGCCCGCTATGTGGCGGGCGCCACGCTCGCGGCGGGTGGCTTCGTCATGGTCGCCATCGGCACGCGGCTCTTTGCGGCTGCCGGCACCAACGTTCCGCCGACTTTGCCGACAACGGCACTGGTGGTCGACGGCATCTACCGGCGAACCCGGAACCCGCTCTACCTGGGAATGACCTTGGTCTACCTAGGCCTGGGCGTGGCGGCGGGAAGCCTGTGGGCGATCGGGCTGGTGGTGCCGCTGCTGTGGGTGATCAACGTCGGAGTCGTTAAGCGGGAGGAGCGCTATCTGGAGCGCAAGTTCGGCGATGCCTACCGCGACTACAAGGCGCAGGTGCGGCGGTGGATTTGATGGGGAGCGTTCGGGTCACTCACGGAATGGAGTTTCAAAGCCGACCAGTCCCCGCCTATTCGTAAGTTGCTGTAAAACCAATCCACGCTATGCTGTCACGACAGCGGTCTAACGAGTTGTACGGATCAGTACCGCTAAACGCGCAAGTGTCCACACGGGGGGATCATTCCCGAGCTGATTGGTCCGCTGTGTCAGTCCGTATAGATGCCTGTATTCTTAACCGGTCTTACGCATCGCCGGCCCTTCGACAGGGCGGCAGTGCTTCACGTGCTTGAAATAAACATTGCCGGATATTTTCCTTCCGCACTTGCACATTCTTGTAACCAACGCGTGCTTTTGAGCGCGGGAGACAACCCTGCCGTTGCCAGGTCCTGATGCACCATATTCGCTCGCCAGCCATTTTGCCGTCGCGGGATCCATCAGCGAGGTGTTGATTTCGCCTCCATGCTTTCTGCAGAACTCCTCGAACGACCTGTCGGTGACAAACATATCCGCGAGCTTCAGCTGACTGCCGGAAATCAGATTCTGCACCTGCGCGACCGTAACGCCCAAGAGACCGGCTGCCCGCTCCCAGGAGTGCGCGTCATCCTTGGCAATCGCGGCCATGAGTCTCTCGATGGTGGAGTGATCCGTTGATGGACGGCCCTTCTCGCACAAAGCCGCCAACGAGCTCGAAGTAATTCGTGAATCGCGAACTCTCAGCATGGCGTTTCCGATGAGATACCGGAGCCTGGCGGGGCTTACGCGCAACAACGCCCGCAACCCGCGTTGCGACCATCCGTCCGTGACTTTTGCGCTCATGCCCAGCGCTCCAAGCCGGAAGCGAACAGCCCGAACGGAACGGCCGAGCCGCTGGGCAATCTTCTTCACCGGTTCGTACCCAGCCCAATTCAATAGCTTGTCATCATCTGCCGGGGTCCATGGACGGGAGGGTGTTCGTCGAACGGCGGCGACGCCTGCGGACTCTTCCAACTTGTCGTGTAACGGGGTCTGCGCAAAACCCGCAAGCTCAGAAGTCTTTCGCAACTGACGGATACGACGCCAGCAATCCCCGCGTGTCCACGTCGGCACCAGTTGCAAGATTTTATTGATCGCCTTGTGCTTTCTCGCTGGTCCGAGCTTGATCCCAGCGATCAGCAAGCGATCGATCGCCGGCAGCAATCGAGGGTTGATGGTGGCTTGATTACGCGTTCCTTCGCCGGCACTGGACATACAAAACTCTCACAGCGGCACATCCGGGCCAGGCGGAGGCGGAATACTCTGAACATGACTAGAGAAACTGCGGCGGGATGCCATCCCGTGGCAGCGGCAGTTGGCTTCCCGTTCTGAAGGCAGAGCACGAGGGTCTGTTCTGTGGCAGAGGCGGCGTGAACGAGACGGTTCCCGAGCGGTCGGGAAACCGGACAATACGACGCTCTCCCACGTGGTTTGAGGGGATTTCTGGAGGCTGGAGAAGGTCGCGTGGAGCCCGTGATGTCGTCTGCAAAGTGCAATCTTGATGCTCAATGGCCCATCCATCGCGAAACTCCTCGCCCAATGCCGTGTTTGGCCGTCAAACGAAATGGTGCATTCTTATGGACTTGCCAAGAGCGGCCCATACGGTACCTTGAATAGGAGCCGCCGTCGTCCCGCGGTTGCTGTCTCCCGATCTGCCCCACGCTTGCTGCGACACCGCCATTCGACGTCAAAAGATGAGAACTATCGTGCCGTACTTCCGTTGAGAGGAGGTGATTTTTCTCTTCCACGGTCGGAATTCCGGACAGCAGAGGCGTCAAGAGAGAAGCGTTAAGGGATGGAGTCAGTCAGTTGCTGTAAATCGAGGACGGAAACTGCACCTGCACGTTTCCGATCGCACTGGGGAATGTCTCAGTTGCTGAAGCGCTTCTCATATTCCGGCAGGTCTTCTGATACGGCCAGAACGCATAGTTGGCCGTCGAACTGGAATTTGTCTGCGGAGTAGGCCGTGGTCTTGATCTCGCCGGACTTCGTGCGAAGCCGCGTGATGATGTTGCGGATTGGACCGCGCTGGAGCTGCGTGACCATCAGTGTGCGGTCTGACGGATCTTCCCACATCCTCAATTCATGGACTGTGCGGCCGAGCACTTCTGCCCGGGAATAGCCGTACCGGTGCTCGAACGCGGCGTTGACATCCAGGAACCGCCCTTCCGCCAACGTTGTGATGGAGAACGGAATTGGGCTCGAACGAAAGACCTTCTGGAACTTCTCCTCCGAGGCCCGGCGTCCTTCCTCCGATTGCAGCAACGCGGCCTGGGCCTGGCGAAGGTCCTCGATGCGCCTTTCCAGTTCCTCGCCATAGATCTCTGCGCGTTCGTAGAGACGGGAATTCTGGATTGCCGCCGCCGCTGGGATCGCCAACAATTCCGCCCGCCGGACATGGTCTTGCGTGAAGCGGTTGGGCTCCGCGTGGCCGACGGAAAGAAATCCTAAGTACCGTCCGGACGCGACCAGCGGAACGCTAAGCCATGATCGCAGATGTGCATGTCCCTCGAAGGTTTGCCAGGATTCCTCGTGCCTAGTATCTGCAATCAAGACACTTTTCTGTCCCGCCAAGATGCGCTGCAAGAATGGAGAGTCGTCGGCATTGAGAGTTAGAGGCAATTCCGAACGGGGCTTTGGAGTCTCGTGGCAGAGTTTCTCTCCCAGCGACAGCACATGGGGACCGCCTTCCGGGATCAAGACCCGAGCGCACGTGTACGGTACAAGGTCTGCCAGTGATTGGAGAAGCGCATCAAGAACCACGTCCATGCGGAGATCCTGGGTCAGGCCAAGAGTCGCCTTGCGCAAAGCCTCGGCTTCGGCCGATGAGGATTGGGCTAGGGCAAGATTGGTTGCGCCTTGTTCCTCCGCTTCCTTTTGCGCCGTAATCTCAAGAACCGTGCCCACGAGCCTGCCAATCTTGCCTCCGGCATCCCGCACCGGAAAGCCATGGGCCCAGACCCAGCGCACTTCGCCGTTGGGCCTTACTATCCGGAACTGCTCATCAAACTGCCCGTTCTGTGCCGCTTCGTGCAGTTTTCGAAGAACATGAGCACGGTCGTCGGGGTGAATGACTTCTTCATAAGAAGAGGGATTCTCCGTCAAAGACTGGCACGAACGCCCGCTGATGGTCTCGTACGCTTCGTTTACATAGATAGCTTTCTTGCTCTCGGCATCGATCATCCAGAAGACTTCCTGGATGTTGCTCGCCATCTGGTGGAATTCATGCTCCGCGGTTTGGATGACGCTGACCGCGTTGCGTTGGTCACGGCGCAGTTGGAGCAACACTTTAGCCAAAAGAAGGCTGAAGAGACAAAAAGCCGCTGTCATGGCAACCAGGAGCACCAGCGACACCCCCGGTCTTTGAAGGTTAGAGATCAATACGGCGATGAAGAGGACGACTGAGAGCACAGTGAGGGCGATCGAAGCGACCTGCCAAGCGCGGCGCCGCGCCCATTTAGAAAAAGGCTCGCGGCGGAGTGGGTCGACTTGATCCATTGGCTTTACCAAGCATGAACTTCCGGACTCGTGGCTGTCGTGTGTCCCGCAATGAGACCGTATTTACGCCTCTGGATTGCCGGTATTATGCAGCTCCACTACTACTGCCATGCAGCAAAGTCTACTCCTGTCTTTCGCGATCACAGATTCTGCCGGATGGCAGTCCGACATGTTGTTCCAGCCTAAGAGAGGAATTTGGCTACCAACTCGACGAGTCGAGCGGCGACCAGATCTGCCCGAAGGAATTGACCGCCTATACGCTACAGGAATGACATTTGCCTTCTCGAAACAACAGGCTGAATTTGCTCAGCGTACAAATAATGCCGCCGACTCTCAAGACCGACCTACACGTTCCGTGATCATCGATTTTGCCGATGTCACGCGACCAAATAGATTCGGTGATTTCATTCGTCGGCAGCGTTCCTCAAAGTCCGGACGTGGTCCCTTCCAGCGAAGATCCTCGACCGTATCAAAAACGGGCACATCGAGTCGCAGGGTTGCGAGAGTGCGAAACAACAAGGCGTCGCTCCATGCGTTGAACAGCGATTCCGACAGTACGCGGGCCCTTTTGATGGATGGATGCCATTCGCGCCAATCCTTCGGGATGTCTTCCAGGTGGGGATACTGAGATAAGGCAAGGGCGGCAGCCTTAGTCCCCCAGCCGCGCACACCTGGGAAGCCGTCTGCACTGTCCCCGACCACGGCCAGGTAGTCCGGAATCGATTGAGGCTTCACCCCGAACTTGGCCACAACGCCGTCTTCATCGTGCAAGATGTTGCGTCTGCGGTCGAGTTGAACGACCCGTGTGCCCACGACACACTGACTGAGGTCCTTGTCGGGCGTGCAAATGAACACCTGCTTTACACGGTCATCCTGTGCTGCCTTGGCAGCCGCGGAAGCAAGCGCATCATCAGCCTCGAAGCGGACCATGGGCCATA
>Ga0209415_10009176_pt1 | contig 17027 bp, 14 predicted proteins | sample PeaSoiSIISIP2007_FD_187696 | JGI IMG/M metagenome (GOLD analysis project Ga0209415, IMG submission 187696) | Peat soil microbial communities from Weissenstadt, Germany - SII-SIP-2007 (SPAdes) (version 2) | ecosystem: Environmental > Terrestrial > Soil > Wetlands > Peat | place: Germany... | reverse complement strand
CCATCGAGTTGCATCCCCAGTCTGGCGGCGGGCCGATCTTCGGCAACATGATCGACCTCAGCCTGGGTGGGTGTTATGTGGAAACCAGCGCCATTCTGTCCCCCGGTTCAAACGTTAAGCTGGTCTTCTCCATCGATGACGGCACCTTGAGCACAGAAGGCAGTGTTGCCAGGATCCATCCTGGGTCGGGCGTAGCCATCCAATTCAAGGAGATGAGCCGCGAGTCGCGAGAGAAAATGTACCGCATTCTGGAGTTCGTCCAGAACTCGACCACGGTCTACAACGACCGCTATCTGCAGAATCTTTTCAAGCGCTGATCGTTTTGATCTGCCGGCGGCGGCTTGCAGCCCGTCCCTGCCGCCCGTACACTTAAAGAATGCAGGTCCACGTTCATGGCGGGGGTGGTCCCAAGCGAGTGCTGAAAATCTCGCTCGGCGTTACCCTGGCCTATATCGTGCTGCTGGTGGTGGCGGGCATCCGCTCCCACTCTCTGGCCTTGCTCTCCGAGGCGGGACATAATCTCTCCGACTTTCTGGCTCTGCTGTTGTCGCTAGTTGCGGTTTATTTACAGTCGCGGCCGGCCAGTTCCACGAAGACCTATGGCTACCACCGCGCCGGAGTGCTGGCCGCGCTGGTCAATGCCGTGTCCTTGGTCGCGGTTTCTTTCTTCATCTTTTACGAGGCGTTCCGGCGCCTGCAGCACCCTGAGCATGTTCAGGCCTCGGTGATGATGTGGGTCGCCGCCGCGGGCGTGGTGATGAACGGAGTGATCGCGCTGCTGCTGTATCGCTCGGGCCGGGGTTCGGGCAATGACGTAAACATCCGCAGCGCGCTGCTGCATGAGGTGGGCGACACGCTTTCGACCGCCGCCGTCATCGCCGGAGGCTGGGCCATTCTGGTCACGCACAACTACTGGATCGACTCGGCGCTTTCATTGGGAATTGGAGCACTGATCCTCTGGTCAGGATTCGGGATCGTGCGCGAGACTCTGAATATTTTGCTGGAAGGGACGCCGCGCGGCGTGAAGCTCGAACTGGTCGAGACCGCCATACGCTCGATCGAAGGCGTTAACGATGTGCACGATCTGCACTGCTGGAGCATCGGTTCGGAGACTCGGGCACTCTCCTGCCACATCTCGATTGCCGATATTCCGCCGTCGGTGAGTGAGCGCATCCTGCGCGACGTGAAAGAGTGTCTGCATCACAACTTTCGGATCGACCACACCACAATCCAGTTCGAGCATGTGGAATGCGAAGTGGCGCATGGATGCGTGATTCCGGTGGGTGAGAGTGAAGAGCATCATCACCACAGCCACTAGCGCCACTCATGGCGAAGTACCCTTGGCACGGCGGCCGCCCTTCTTGCGCCAAGACTTGAAGAGCTTAGGGACCAGAAGAAACCACTGGGCGTAACCAGCCACAACGAAGAAGAGCCAAGCGACTGTCATTTCGGCTTTGCTCGACGGAGGCAGGGCGAGTCCGACCAGACCGAGACCTGCTCCAGCCAGGAACAATCCTCCCGCGACCAAGTAAGAAGCAGGAAACGACAAAATCATCATTTGGAACCCTAGGTACTCTTCTGTTTTCCAATCGGAACTACCCTTGTAACCCCTGTACGAGTTGATGAGCACCGTCACGCAGATCGCGAGCCACGTGAGTCGTACGGCTATCGCTGCTGCTCTTTTCATGCTTGGAGGTCGCAATGAAGTGCCGATCTTGCCCCACAATCTTAGGGCGGTCCGGCGTGCCGGTGTTGCGGTTTCCCACTCTGACCCTCGAAAATCTCCCGCACGCGCTCAATCGTATCGGCGTCTTCCGCCGTCTTGTCCGGGCGCAGCCGCACGATCCGCGGGAAGCGTAGCGCGTAGCCGCTGTCATGACGGTCCGACTGCATCATGTTGTTGAAAACCACTTCCAGCACAATCTTCGGCTCGACGGTGTGCCGGAAGCCTTGATCTTCAATGGTGTGTTCGAGAAACCATTGCGTCATTTCGGCGATTTCGGCGTCGGTCAGCCCTGAGTAAGCCTTGCCGATGTTCACCAGCCGGTCTTTACTCGTATCCCACACGCCAAACGTGTAATCGCTGAGCACGCCGACACGCTTGCCGTGGCCGTACTCGACGGCGGTCACCACCACGTCAAGCGTGGCCAGTTCCCGCTTCATCTTCAACCACGACTTGCCGCGCTTCCCCGGCGTGTAGGCCGAGTCGAGGTCCTTGATCATCAGTCCTTCGTTTCCCCGTGCCTGCGCAGCCCCAAACAGTTCTTCCAACTCCTCCGGGGAACTCGCATGAAACACGGGTGCGCGGATGACGCTAGCGGCGGCTGTCCTGTGCTTCTCATCTTCGAAGGCTAACTTTCCTTGTCCTACCTTCCTCCCTATCGCTGTGCCTCCGTGGTGAACTTTCCTTGCCGAGAGAAGCTCGCCAAGAATCCGGCCTCGCTCCCGCAGGGGGCGGTCAATCAGCAACTCTCCACCCGTGAACAGAACGTCGAACACAAGGTATGCCACCGGAATCTCGCGCAGCATCCGCTCGCTGACTTTCTTCCGTCCCAAGCGTTGCTGCAAGACGCTGAATGGGCGCGCCCGCCCCGGATCCTCCCACGCCACGATCTCGCCATCGAGAATCGCATCCTGCGGAAGGCCTGCAAGCACGCCGGGCAACTCCGGAAATGAGTCGGTGATCTCATCCCGCGTGCGTGAGAAGAATTTCACCTCTCCGCCCGAGACGTGCGCCTGCGCTCGAATCCCGTCGTACTTGTCTTCCACGGCAGCATCGGCGAAATAACCCAACCCCTCCGCGGCCGAGTCGATTGGACTTGCCAGCATGAATCCCAACGGATGAAACATCCGCATCTTCGCTTCGGCCAGCTTGCCCTCCGCCGCCAGTCGCAGCGTCTCCCCGATGTCCCCGAGCAACATGTTTGCTCGCTGCACTTCTTCCAATGCCCCCGCGAGCATACCCCCGTAGGCTTTTGCAATCGCCTCCTCGACCAGACTTTCCTTAAGCCCAATCCGCAGATCACCGGTCATGATCTTGACGATGTACTTGGCTTCGAGGGGCGTCGCGCGGGCCAACAAATCGCGGACCAGCGCAGACTTCGCCGCCGGCCCTCGCACCGCCGCGATCTGCCGGAAAGTGTCGGCAACTTCGAGAACGTTCAGACCCTGTCCAGGGTTCTCCGCCAGAACCTCACCCGACACAGCGCCCAGGTCGCCATGCTTTCGATAGACAGCCGTCAGCGCGGCCTCATCTTTTCCGGAGAGCTCCGCGACCGCGCGCCACAAGAGTGAGCCGCCCACTTGCAGCGTCGTATCCTCCCACGCGGGAAATGCTCTGCCCGAAAGAAACACCGCCGACATCGCGGCCTCGTCCATGGTGCGTGATTTGAAGTAGTCGGCAGAGGTCGCCGTCTTCTGCAGCTTCTTGGTGGTGGCTGCGATCGCCTCACAGGTCTCCGAGAGTTTTCGCATGGTGTTTAAGATACTTTCAGAGAATAGACGAAAGGCTCGGGGATTGCCGACGGTTTCCCGATGACCCTCTTGATAAATCTTGCCACCTCTGTTACTTAGAGCGCAGTGCCGGGGGCACTGGCGGCCTGTGGTAACCTAGTGTTTGGCGCTTTTCCGGCGCCGGGAGCATCTAACCACAGTGCGTTCTCTGCGAAATTTCGTGCGTTTTCTGGTGGCCGTGCAGCTTCTGCCTGCGCTTGAAAGCGGCGAGGAAACCTTGGTCGGCGGCCAAGCCGTGCTCGAAGGCGTGATGATGCGTTCCCCGCATGCCTGGGCGATTGCCTGCCGCAAGCCCTCGGGCGAAGTGGTCACCATGCGCGAATCGCTCGAGCGTCCCTCAGAAAAACACAAATGGATGGCATGGCCCATCGTTCGCGGAGTCATGACGCTCGGTTATGCGATGTCCCTTGGCTACCGCGCCCTGCGTTTCTCAGCCAACGTTGCCATCGAAGACGTGATGCAAAGCGAAACAGATCATGTGGAGACGGCCGCCTCGCCTGCCCTGAGCGGGGCCGAAGGGGCCGTCCAGCCGAAGCGAAGCGAAGCGAAGCCTAAGACAACGGACTCCCAGGCGCGGAACCGGGAAAAAGCCGCCACCATCAGCGGCTGGCTGGCCGCAGCCAATGTCATCATCTCGCTCGCCTTTTTTATCTTCATGTATAAATACCTGCCGCTGGTGGCGGCCACGGAGCTTAAGAAGTTCAATCCCGCGCTGGGCGGCCAGATCATGTTCAATCTGGTCGATGGCGCAGTACGCTTGATCCTATTCCTGCTGTTCATCTGGGGAGTTTCGCTGTTTCCGGATATTCGCCGTGTTTACGAGTATCACGGCGCCGAACACAAGACCGTGTTCGCGTTCGAGAACGGCGACCCGCTGTCGACCGTGGCCGTGCAGAAATATTCGACATTCCATCCCCGCTGCGGCACCAGCTTCCTGATGACGGTGATGCTGATCTCGATCGCCTTTTATATGTTGGTTCCCTTCACCGCCTTCTGGGCGCGCTTCGCTGCGCGGATCGCGCTTCTACCCGTGATTGCCGGCGTCTCTTACGAGATCATCCGCTTCGCCGCCAAGCATCGCGGTTCTTTGTTTGCCCTGATGACGGCACCGGGCCTGTGGCTGCAGCGGATCACGACGAAGCCTCCGTCGGACGAGATGGCGCAGTGCGCTATCACCGCGCTCGACCACGCAATGGCTCTGGAAAAAGAACATGGCGGCGAACTGGTGATTGCCTAGCGGCCCCGCCGCGAATATTTTCCTCTTCCCATCCAATATCACTAAAATGCCGTAGTGACGTAACTGGTTACGTCAGCCCGCTGCACGAACCGGGACCGGCGAGCGACCGAGACGCAGCAAGCTTCGTCTCTATGTAAGGATCCCAATGTTTGAACGACTAGACCAAATCGAAGCCCGCTACGAAGAGCTCACCAAGGCTCTGGCTTCGCCGGATATCGTCAACGACTCGGCGAGATACCAGAAGACTGCCAAGGCGCACAGCGAAATCGCGCCCGTGGTTGAGAAGTATCGCGAATGCAAGGATCTGACGCGTGGCATAGCCGAGAGTAAAGCCATGCTCGCTGAGGAAAAAGATCCCGAGATGCGCGCCTATGCCCAGGAGGAGCTCGGCAAGCTGCAGCCCCGCGTCGCGGCCATCGAAGAGGAGTTGAAAGTTCTGCTTCTGCCCAAGGATCCCAACGACGAGAAAAATGTCATCCTAGAAATTCGCGCTGGCACTGGTGGAGATGAAGCCACCCTCTTCGCCGCCGAAATCTTCCGCATGTACACGCGTTATGCCGAGACGCAGCGATGGAAGGTCGAGGTGCTCTCTTCTTCGGAGTCGTCGGCCGGTGGACTGAAAGAAGTGATCGCCATCATCGAAGGGAATCGAGTTTATTCGCAGCTCAAATACGAGAGTGGTGTGCACCGCGTGCAACGTGTTCCCGCGACCGAGCAGCAGGGCCGTGTCCACACCTCCGCTGTGACCGTCGCTGTTCTGCCTGAAGCCGAAGACGTGGACATCAAGATCGAAGCGAAAGACTTGCGCATCGACACATTTTGCTCCTCCGGTCCCGGTGGCCAGTCTGTAAATACGACTTACTCGGCTGTTCGCATTACACACATTCCCACCAACACTGTCGTCAGCTGTCAGGACGAGAAATCGCAGATCAAGAACCGCGAAAAAGGCATGCGCGTGCTGCGCTCCCGTCTCTACGAAATCGAAATGGAAAAGCAGCAGCAGGCGCTGGCCAAGGAGCGCAAGGCCATGGTGGGCTCGGGCGACCGCAGCGAGAAGATTCGTACCTATAACTTCCCGCAAAACCGTGTTACCGACCATCGCATCGGCTTCACCCTTCACCAGCTCGAAGCCGTGATGGATGGCAAACTTCAGCCGCTCATCGAAGCGCTGACCACGCACTACCAGGCCGAAAAACTAAAGCAGGAAGCCGCCAGCGTGGTCTAGGAGTGCCAGGTAGTCGCCGCCTGCGTGTGAAAGGAGGAACCATGTCGGATCTCGACGAGACAGTTGCGTCGGTTCTCGCAAAACGCTACGTTGCGAACGCAGCCCGAGTCCGCGAACTTGCCACGCCCCTGACCAACCCCCAATTCTGGCAAAGGCCTTTTCCTTTCGGCAACAGCTTTGGCCACTTAGTTCTGCATCTGACGGGCAACCTGAACTACTACATCGGAACGCAGATCGCGAAGACTGGCTACGTCCGTGACCGTCCGCGCGAATTCAACGATCCCAATCCTCCGTCGAAAGACGAGGCTCTCAGCCGTTTCGATGACGCCGTGGGCATGGTTCTCACGACCGTCAGCGCGCAATCGCCCGAGGATTGGTCGGCAGAATATTCGGCAGTTGGTTCCGATGCCAAGAATCGTCTCGACATTGTGGTCATTTGCGCCGCCCACATGCAACACCACATTGGCCAGATGATCTACCTTGGCTACCGATTGCACCAGCAAGCCAAGGACGGATCGAGATGAAATCGAATACTCCACGTCGTTTTACTCTGTGACTCTGTGGTGAAATGATTTCGTGCAACTAAAGCAAACCCTGGCCTCAGCCATCACCCGTCTCGGCGCGGATCACGTCCCCTCCCCGCGTCTGAACGCCGAATTGCTCTTGATGTTTACCCTCGACTGCGATCGAGCCTACCTTTACGCGCATCCCGAGCACAAACTCGCCCTCGACGAACAGAGCCGCTATGATGCCGCACTCGCCGAGCGAGGCCGTGGCGTCCCAACGCAGTACATCACCGGCCATCAGGAATTCTGGGGCATGGACCTCATCGTCTCGCCCGCAGTGTTGATTCCGCGCCCCGAGACCGAGCATGTGGTCGAAGCCGTGCTCGAGCTCGCAGGTGTGAAGAAGACCAGTGGGCCAAAGGTTTTTCCTCTCCCGAGCAGTCTCCGCATCGCCGACGTGGGCACTGGCTCCGGTTGCATCGCGCTGGCCCTTGCCAAAGAATTACCGCACGCCGAAATCCGTGCCAGCGACATCTCTGCCGCCGCGCTGGAGGTTGCCCGCGCCAACGCCGCCCGCCATCAACTCGAATCTCGCATTCAATTCCACCAAGCCGACCTGCTGGCGGGATTCGAGAACAACTCCGTCGATTTGATCGTCTCCAATCCGCCCTATGTCGGGGAATCGGAAGAAGATCAGGTCCAGCTCGAAGTTCGCAAGTTCGAGCCGCGTAGTGCTGTGTTTGCGGGTCCAACGGGAATCGAGGTGATCAAGCGCCTGATTCCGCAGGCGCGCGTCGCGCTCCGACCCGGCGGCTGGCTGGTCATGGAAATCAGCGGAACGATTTCAGAAAAAGTGCGACACTTACTGCAGGATTGGAACGATGTTCGGATCCGACCGGATCTGCAATCGATTCCGCGCGTGGCGCAAGCGCAAAAATAGCTAACGCGGAACGACCGCCGGCAAAATCTCTTCCACGTCCACAATGTTCGTAGGGTACTTGCCCGTATAGCAAGCGGAGCAGTAGGAGGTCTTTTCGCCCTCGCCGCAAGCCTTCTTCAGCCCCTCCAGCGAAAGGTAGGCCAGTGAGTCGGCTCGAATGTAGTCGCGAATTTCGTCGACAGATTTGTTGGCCGCGATCAGCTGATTCTTCGAAGGAGTGTCCACACCGTAGTAGCAGGGCGAAATCGTGGGCGGGCACGAGATGCGCATGTGGACCTCTTTCGCGCCAGCATTACGAATCATGCGCACGATTTTGCGGCTGGTGGTGCCGCGCACAATGGAATCGTCAATCAGCACCACCCGCCTCCCCTCGAGAAGCGAGCGTACCGGATTCAGCTTCAGCTTCACACCGAAGTCGCGCACACTCTGACTCGGTTCGATGAACGTGCGCCCCACGTAGTGATTGCGGATCAGACCAAAGCGGAATGGAATCCCGCTTTCGGCGGCGTAGCCCACTGCAGCTGTCACGCCCGAATCGGGCACAGGAACCACGAGATCGGCCTCTACCGGCGCCTCGCGCGCCAACTGCCGCCCAAGTTCTTCACGGCTGGTTTGCACGGCGCGGCCAAACACCATGCTGTCGGGCCGCGAAAAATAAACATGCTCGAAAATGCAACTCGACTGCGGCGAATCCGTCGAATAAGAACGGGACGTGATGCCTTCCGGCCCCACCACGATTAACTCACCGGGCTTTACGTCGCGCTCATAAGTGGCGCCAATCAGATCGAACGCGCAAGTTTCGGAGGCGAAGACGATGGTGTCGCGCTTGTGACCTTCCAGGGCGGGGATGCGTCCCATCGCCAGTGGGCGGAAGCCGCGCGGGTCACGCGCCGCGATAATGCGGTCCGGACTCATCAGCACCAGCGAAAAGGCACCTTCCACGCGGCGCAGCGCGTCGGCGATTGCTTCCGGCAGAGTATGTTCCCGCGAGAGCGCGATCAGGTGAACGATCACCTCCGTATCGCTGTTCGTCTGGAAAATCGATCCCTGGCGCTCGAGACGGCTGCGAACCTCCATCGCGTTCACCAGATTGCCGTTATGCGCGACCGCGATCGAGCCTTTATTCGATTGCACCAGAATCGGTTGAGCGTTCAGCAGCGCCGAATCGCCGGCTGTGGAGTAGCGCGTATGCCCGATGGCCAGCGTACCGCGAATTTTCGAGAGTACATCTTCAGTGAAGATATCGGCCACCAGGCCCATCGCTTTGTGGACGCGGGAAGTCAGGCCGTCGGAGGTGACAATTCCCGCCGACTCCTGCCCGCGATGCTGAAGAGCATGAAGGCCCAGGTAGGCGAGCTTCTCCGCCTCAGGATGGGCGAAGATCGCCACCACGCCGCACTCGTCGTGAAATTTATCGATTCTTTGCATTCAGCACTTAGTCGGCAGGATTCAGCCAACACCTCGTTCAATCTGCCGCTACGAGTTCCGGATCTGTCCGCAGCGCTGATTCCAAAGCGCTCTCGTACGCGGCTCTTAATCCGGAAACCGACGCGGACACAACTACTCGTCCGTCCAGCGAAATCTCCAACTGCTCCGGAATTGTTTCTCCCAGCACGTCGGTGGCGATTCCGTATTCCCCGGCCATCTGTTCGATTCGCGCAACCTTACCCGGGTCGCAAGAGACGACGATTCGGCTCGCATCTTCACCAAACAGCACAAACTCCGTTGGAAGCCCGTTCGACGCCAGATTCACCCGCGCACCCACGTCTTTCGCAAACGTCTTCTCGGCGAGTGCCACTGCCAATCCGCCATCGCTGCAGTCGTGCACGGACTCCACCAATCCCAGCTGAACCAATTCGATCACGGCTTTCTGAAGGGCGGCTTCTCTCTCCAGATCGAGTTCTGGAGGATAACCCCACAACGCGCCCGGAATTTCCTTAGCGTATTCTGACGACCCGAACTCACTCTCTACATCGGTGATATCGGCTGCTTCGCCGGCGTGCAATAGCACGATCGTGCGCCCTGCCGCGGCGAAATGCATCTTTGCAGTTTTATGCACGTCGTCGAGAATCCCCACAACGCCAAGCACTGGTGTGGGATAAATGCCCTCGCCCAGGGTCTCGTTGTAAAAGCTCACGTTGCCACCGGTGATGGGAATCTCCAGCTCCTCACAGGCTTTGGTGATGCCATCGATGGTTTGCGAGAACTGCCACATGATGTGCGGCTTCTCAGGATTTCCGAAATTGAGGCAGTTGGTTGCGGCCACCGGAGTTGCGCCCGAACACGCTACCTTGCGTGCAGCCTCCGCGACGGCATGCATCGCACCCAGCCGCGGATCGAGATAACACCAGCGGCTATTGCCATCGAGCGCCATCGCAAGTCCGCGTTGCGGGGCATCTTGCGCCCCGTGCGCATTTGGATTCTTGATACGAATCACGCCCGCATCGCCCGCGCCCGGCGCTTCGACCGTATTGGTCTGCACCATGTGGTCGTATTGTTGCCATACCCAGCGCTTGCCGCAAATGTTCGGGCTGGCCAGAAGCTGCTTCAGGATTTGGATGAAGTCACGAGCGCCGTTGAGCTGAATGTGCCCCGGCATTTCGCGTGGCACGGGCGGCTCCCAGCGCTCGAGCGGACGCTTGTACACGGGCGCATCGTCAGTAAGCGCCTGGTTCGGAATCTCAGCGACAACTTCGCTGTGCTGAAGGACGCGCAACTTATTGTCGGTCGTGACCCGGCCGACTTCGATCGCATCGAGTCCCCACTTTTCAAAGACGCGGAAGACGTCCTGTTCGCGGCCTTTCTGCGCCACCAACAGCATGCGCTCCTGCGACTCGCTCAGCATGATCTCGTAGGCAGTCATACCCGTTTCCCGCTGCGGCACACGGTCAAGCTCAATCTCGATGCCAACGCCGCCGCGCGCGCCCATCTCGCAGGTGGAACAGGTAAGACCGGCCGCGCCCATATCCTGAATGCCAACGATGGCTCCAGTCTTCATGGCTTCAAGGCAAGCTTCCAGCAGCAACTTTTCTAAAAACGGATCGCCGACCTGCACGTTTGGCCGCTTCGCTTCCGAGGCCTCACTGAATTCTTCGCTGGCCATCGTCGCTCCGTGGATGCCGTCGCGTCCCGTCTTGGCTCCAACGTAGATCACCGGATTGCTTTCCCCGGCGGCACGGGCGTAGAAGATCTCGTCTTTGCGAACCAGGCCCATAGCGAAAGCATTGACCAGCGGGTTGCCAGAGTAGCAGGGCTCAAACTTCGTTTCGCCACCCAGGTTGGGCACGCCGAAGCAGTTGCCATAAGAAGCGACGCCACTCACTACGCCTTCAAGGATGGAGTGATTTCTGTGGATCTCGGCTTGTGTGGTGACAGCCGCCTCGGCTGTCCGGCCAGGGCGAAGCCCGGACGCGGGTGCGGCTGTTTCCGCACGATGTTTGATGGGCCCAAACCTTAGCGAATCCATCACCGCCACCGGCCTCGCTCCCATGGTGAAAATGTCGCGCAGGATTCCACCTACGCCTGTGGTTGCGCCTTGAAACGGCTCGATGAATGACGGATGATTGTGAGACTCGATCTTGAAAGCGCAGGCCCAGCCGTCGCCGATGTCGATGATGCCCGCGTTCTCTCCCGGTCCTTGCAAGACGCGCTTGCTGCGCGTGGGCAGGCGCTTCAAGTGAACCCGCGACGATTTGTAGGAACAGTGTTCGCTCCACATCACGCTGAAGATGCCGAGTTCCGTGAGCGTGGGTTCGCGCTGTCCAAGAAGCTGCTTGATCCTTTCGTACTCGTCGAAAGTGAGGCCATGCTGCCGGAGAGTCTCCGGAGGGAAGGCAGAAGTCATGGAGGTGGTCATGGGGAAGTTCTATTGTCGCATTTAGCCGGGCGGCTGGGTAGGGCCAACATTGCCGTTTTTCTTCCGGATTCCCAGTCACAGCCGCCTTTTCCGGTAAGATGGCGACCCAGATGAAATCCATCATCGTAGGCACGGCGGGGCACATCGACCACGGTAAAACCGCTTTGGTGAAGGCGTTGACCGGAATCGATGCCGACCGATTGGAGGAAGAGAAGCGGCGGGGCATCACCATCGACCTCGGCTTTGCGCATATGGAGCTGTCTTCCCCGAACGGCGAGACTTTGCGCCTGGGCTTTGTCGATGTTCCCGGGCACGAGCGCTTTGTGAGGAACATGCTAGCGGGGGTGGGTGGCATTGATCTGGTTCTGCTGGTGATTGCGGCGGATGAGGCCATCAAGCCTCAGACGCGGGAGCATTTCGACATCCTGCAACTGCTCGGCGTAAAGCGCGGCATCACCGTGCTGACCAAGTCCGATGCAGTGGATGCGGAGACGCTCGACGTAGTGCGGCTGGAGGTGGAAGAGTTTCTGCGCGGGACGTTCTTGGACAGATCAGGATCTCTGGTCGCCGTGAGTTCTTTGACGGGTGCGGGACTGAACGAACTAAAGGAGGCGATGGTTGCGGCGGCTGCCGAGGTGCAGCCCCGGGATTCGCTCGCGCTGACGCGCTTGCCGATCGACCGCGTATTCACCATGAAAGGTTTCGGCACTGTGGTGACGGGAACGCTGGTGGCGGGAGCGATACGCCGCGAGGACGAACTGGAAGTTTTTCCTACAGGCCGGCGAGTGCGCGTGCGTGGAGCTCAGGTGCACGGGCAAACTGCGGAGGCGGCGGTCGCCGGGCAACGGACAGCGCTGAACCTGGCGGGGGCGAGCACCGAAGACTTGTCACGGGGCATGACCCTCGCGCCTCCAGCGACATTTGAGACAACGCGGCGGGCCGACGTGCGGCTGCGTTTGTTGCCTTCGGCGCCGCGACCGCTGAAAAACCGAGCGCGAGTTCATTTTCATTCGTACACCATGGAAATGGTGGTCGAGATGGCGCTGCTTGGGACAAAACAAATAGCGGCGGGTGAAGACGGATTTGCCTGCTTGAAGCTGCCGGAATCTGCGCTGCTGCTTCCGGGAGACCGGTTCATCATCCGGCAATTCTCGCCGGTGGTGACGATCGGGGGCGGAGTTGTGCTGGACGCTGCACCGATTCCACATATGCCGCGACCAGTCAACTTCCTGGAAACGCTAGCCGGCGGTGATGCCGAAGCGATTTTAAGAGCACGAATCGCACGAACGCACCATGAAGGAATCTCGATGTCTCGACTGGTGGCCGAAACTGGTTGGACGAAAGGTGTGATCGAAGCGCGCCTGGCTCCAGCGATACGGATCGGCGACGTGGTGCTGGCCGGTGGGCGGTTCCTGCATTTACCTGCGCTCGAAGCCTTGAAGGCGCGCATCGTGAGCGCCGCCGTGGACTTTCATAAGAAAAATCCTCTGGTGGGTGGGATCAGTAAAGAAGAATTGCGGTCGCAGGTGAACTCGACACCGGAAGTCTTCGAGGCGGTTGCTCTTATGCTGGTTCGAGAGAAGAAACTAGAAGTGGTTGGTGACCTGGCGCGGTTGCCGGGGCATGGCGTGGTGATGAAGGACGAAGAGGCCGAATCGAAAAAGAAGATCGAGGACGCGTTTGCCTCGGCCGGGCTGAAGGTTCCCGCGCTGAGTGAGGTGATGGCGGGGCTCAAGGTGGACAAAGTGCGGGCGCAAAAGATCGTGACTCTGCTGCTGCGCGACAAAGTGCTGATCAAGGTCTCCGACGAACTGGTTTTTCACCGCAGCGCGCTGGAAGAGTTGCGGCGGCAGATTGCGGTATATAAAGCTAAGTCAGCGAAAATCGATGTGGCGAGGTTCAAAGAGTTGACCGAAGTAAGCCGCAAGTACGCTATCCCGCTGCTGGAATATCTTGACCGCGAGCGAGTCACGCGGCGAGTGGGGGACGCGCGCGAGATTCTTTAGAACGTTTTTCTTCATCGGAAATTCCAACTCAATGACGAGTGAGTCGGTCAAGCGGTTGGTTAGGTTTAGGTCTTCCTCCTGCGCCGCATAGCGCGAGATACTTGCCAGCAGTTCGACTTCCCCTTAGAGTGCGCCCAAGGGAGTAGTTTGCCATGCACATCCTACCTGTTGTTTTTCTGCTGTTGACTGCGATTGGATCGGCTGCCCAAACGGCGATACAGCCCGACGCCGAGCAGACCAAGATTCTTGCGCTGGAAAATGCCTGGAACTGTGCGGAGGAGACGAAAGACTCGAAGGCTCTGGAGACGCTACTGGATTCCACGCTGGTTTACATCGATTACGACGGAACCATGATGGACGAGGTCCAGTTCATCGCCAGCGTAAAAGCGGGATCCTTCCCGTTTCGTCGGAGTGATCAGAACTTGCTTCGCGAAAGTGATGATTTGCGGATTCGCGTTACTCTTCGCTGCGTCCTTCTCGACGGAGGCCCAGGACGAACCAGCCTCGGCGGCCCGCCGTTCCAAGGTTATGGCCTTTGAAAGCGCATGGGGCGTAGCAGAAAAGGCAAAGGACGCCAAGGCGCTTGACGTTCTGCTGGATGATTCCTTGGCCTACACCGACTACGACGGCACTCTGAAGACAAAGAGCGATTTTCTGGCCGCCGTGAAAGCTCCCGGGCACAATCCCGAGCAACAGGTCGTGGAATCCACGTCAGTTCGCGTCTACGCAGACACCGCCGTCGTCATAGGCGTATATCGGGTGAAGGGCATAGACAATGGTAAGCCTTACCAGCGCCGTGGATGCTTTACGGACACCTGGGTGAACCGCAACGGACTTTGGGTTTGCGTGGCCAGCCAATATACACTGTTAAGCCGCTAGGCTTTTCAACTTGCCGATGCTTTCCATTCGTCCTGCTACGATCGATGATGCGGAGCTGTTGCGGACGTTGATCCGCGAGCTGGCGGAGTTTGAGCACAAGCTGGATCTTTGTGTGATCGAAGCCTCCGACTTGGCGGGAGGGGTTCGGGCCAAATCCGAAGGTTTCGCGCGCTGATTGCCGACTGGAATGGGCTGCCCGCGGGTTATGCGCTCTTCTTTGGCTACTACTCGACGTGGGCCGGGCTCGGTCTACCTGGAGGATATTTTTGTGCGATCGCAATATCGGGGAAAAGAAATCGGGATGGCGTTGCTGGCTGCCGTGGCGCGGATCGCATTGCAGGAAAATTGCTATGCGATGCGCTGGGAAGTGCTCGACTGGAATGAGACGGCGATCGAGCTTTACAAGTCGCTGGGAGCGGACTTTCCCGATGAATGGCGGCAGGTGCTATTGCCGGACGACGCAGTGCGGCGGCTGGCGGAGAAGGCATCTTGAAGACGCAGATTCGCATTGTCGGAGCGGGGCTGGCAGGGTCGGAGGCAGCGTGGCAGTGCGCCCAGCGGGGCGTCGAAGTGGAATTATTTGAGATGAGGCCGGTGCGGTCGACACCGGCTCACCAGACCGCGGATTTTGCCGAACTGGTGTGCTCAAATTCGCTGAAGTCAGACAGCGAAAATACGGCGCCATGGCTGTTGAAGGAGGAAATGCAGCGGTCGGGGTCGCTGTTGTTGCAAGTTGCGCGGGAATGCGCGGTGCCGGCGGGGCATGCGCTTGCAGTCGATCGGGTGACGTTTGCAGCGAAGGTGACGGAAGCGATTTCGCGGGAGTCGCGGATTACGGTGCGCCGCGAAGAGGTGACTTCGATTGAAGAATCGCGTCAGCAGATCACCGTGATTGCCACCGGACCTTTGACTTCGGAGGCGCTGGCAGTGGAGATTGCAAGACTCAGTGCGGCCGCGCACGACGCCGCTCCACACAATCCTCATCTGTATTTTTATGATTCGATCAGTCCGATCGTGGAGGCGGATTCGATCGACATGTCCCGGGTGTACATGGCTGCGCGGTATGACAAAGGGTCGGCGGATTACATCAATTGCCCCATGACGCCGGAAGACTACGACCGGTTCTATGACGCGCTTCTGGCGGCGGAGTCGGTGGAGGAGCGCGATTGGGAGAAGTTGAACTATTTCGAGAGCTGCCTGCCGATTGAGGAGATTGCGCGGCGCGGCGGCGACACGCTGCGTTTTGGCCCCATGAAGCCGGTGGGTTTGAACGATCCGCGCACCGGGCGGATGCCCTATGCTGTCGTGCAGTTACGGCAGGAGAATCTGCGGGCAGATTCCTACAATCTGGTGGGCTTCCAGAATCATTTGAAGTTTGGCGAGCAGGCCCGCGTGCTGCGCATGATTCCGGGACTGGAGAACGCGCGCTTCCTGCGCTACGGGCAGATTCACCGCAACACCTATATCAACGGGCCCGCGTTGTTGCGGGAGACATTACAGATGAAAGCGCATCCCCGGGTTTTGTTCGCGGGACAAATCTGCGGCGTGGAAGGCTATGTGGAGTCGATTGCGACCGGGTTGATGGCCGGGCAGCACGCGGCGGCTCTGGCGCTCGGAACTGAGTTGGTGCCGCCGCCACGGGCTTCGGCGTTTGGGTCACTCACGCATTATGTAACCCATGCGGATGCCAAGAACTTTCAGCCGGCGAACATCACTTTTGATCTTTTGCCGCCGCTGGAAAAGAAGATTCGCGACCGGAAAGAGCGGCACCGACTGCAGTGCCAGTTGGCCCTGAAGCACTTCGACGATTGGCTGGAGCGGACCGGGGCGACAGCAAAAAGCGGCTGAATCGAAGCGACGGGCAGAATTTATTTGACCCGCTAGTCTGTTTGCAGTACCTTCCTCCACATTCGACCGACGCCGAGGTGTACGCTTGACATTCTCCGCCGTGGACGCCATCTATCCTGCCCTTGAACACACCAAGAAACAGCTCTTCCAGCCCTTCCGGTTTGCCCAATGGACCAGGCTGGCGCTGGTTGGACTACTGGCGGGGGAGCTTGGCTCCGGCGGCGGCTGCAATCGTAATAACTTCAACCTGAATCAACACCCGGGAGCGATGCATCCAGGGTGGTCGGGAATTAACTTCGCCTTGTTAGCCGGCCTCGTCGCAGTGCTGGTTGTCGCCGGGCTGGTCGTGGGAATTATCCTGATGTACATAAGCAGCGTCATGCGATTCATTCTCTTCGACAGCGTGATGGCGAAAGAGTGCCACATTCGCGAGGGCTGGAGCCGCAGGCAGGGCCCGGGGCTGCGATACTTCCTGTGGAAGCTGATCTACATGTTGGTTTCGCTGGGCGGCCTCACCGTGCTGGTTGGAATTCCAGCGGGGTTTGCCTTTGCGGCGGGATGGCTCACGCAGCCAAAGGAACACATGGTTCCGCTGGTGTTAGGCGGGATTCTCGTGTTCTTTGCGCTGCTGATTTTCGTTTTTGCTCTGGCGGTCATTTTCGTGCTGACCAAGGATTTCGTCATCCCGCAGATGGCCTTAGAGGAGATCGGCGTCATGGAGGGGTGGCGGCGACTGTGGTGGATGATCAAGGCCGAGAAGGGAGGGTACGCCGCCTACCTCGGAATGAAGATCGTGATGGCCATTGGAGCGGGCATCGTGGTTGCAATTGCCACAGTGATTTTAGGTTTGATGATCGCGATACCTACAGCATTGCTCAGCATCCTTGCCATCGTAACCGGCAAGACAGCGGGGCTCACCTGGAATGCATACACGATAACGCTGGCGGTGGTGGTGGGATGCGTCTTGCTGGCGGGTTTTCTGTATGTGATCGCGCTGATTTCGGTGCCTGTGATCGT
>Ga0209415_10009175_pt1 | contig 17028 bp, 16 predicted proteins | sample PeaSoiSIISIP2007_FD_187696 | JGI IMG/M metagenome (GOLD analysis project Ga0209415, IMG submission 187696) | Peat soil microbial communities from Weissenstadt, Germany - SII-SIP-2007 (SPAdes) (version 2) | ecosystem: Environmental > Terrestrial > Soil > Wetlands > Peat | place: Germany... | reverse complement strand
GGGAGCGCACGGCGCGGGAGCGCACGGCGACGGCGTGGACCGCGCCGGCGGGAGCCCGCCGCGGTGGCCGTGCTGCCTGCCTACGTGCCGGTGGAGGCTGGGCCTGTCGGAGCGGGTCGTCTCATGAGTGCTGGCCCGTGGCCAACGCCTACAAGGCCGTGCCCCGACGGCGGCTCGGTCCGGGTCGAGCTGCGGGCCAACGGCGACGGTGCCGCGCTGGTGGTGCGGGCCAAAGGCGACGGCATCGACGCGGCCGTCCCCGACCGCGACGGCTCCGGCCCCGGTCCCGGTCCCGGTCCCGGTCCCGAGGGCGCCTGACATCGCGCCCCGCGGCGGCGGGTGCAGCGGCGTGACCTCGGCCTTCGGGGTGTCACCGGGGTGGCGCACGAGCGGGTTAGCCTCGGACACGTCCCGCCAGCGCGGCCGCGTCGGCACGCGCACCAGGTCCGTGCGGGTGCGGCCACCCTCCACCCACCGATCGGAAAGGGGTTTCCCCTGACCCGCACCGACGCAGCACCACCACCGCCGGCACCGCCGTCTGCCCCGGCGGCGCGGGCCGTCGACCTCGTCAAGATCTACGGCAAGGGCGACACGTCCGTGCATGCCCTCGACGGCATCACCGTGGACTTCGAACGGGCCCGCTTCACCGCCGTGATGGGCCCGTCGGGCTCGGGCAAGTCCACCCTCATGCACTGCATGGCCGGGCTGGACCGGCCGACGTCGGGACAGGTGTTCGTGGGCGACGAGGAGGTGGCCACCCTCGACGACGCCGGGCTGACGCGTCTGCGCCGGGACCGGATCGGCTTCGTGTTCCAGTCCTTCAACCTCGTACCCACGCTGACGGCCGAGGAGAACATCACGCTCCCCGCCTCCCTGGCCGGCCGGCGCGTCGACCAGCAGTGGTTCGACTACCTGGTCGACCAGCTGGCCATCGGGGATCGGCTGTCGCACCGGCCCACGGAGCTGTCGGGTGGCCAGCAGCAGCGCGTGGCGTGTGCCCGGGCGCTCATCGGCCGGCCCGACCTCATCTTCGCCGACGAGCCCACCGGCAACCTCGACTCCAACGCCTCGGGGGAGATGCTCGACTTCCTGCGCCGCTCGGTGGACGAGTTCGGCCAGACCATCGCCATGGTGACCCACGACCCGCGGGGTGCGGCGCACGCCGACCGGGTGCTGTTCCTGAACGACGGCAAGGTGGTGGGAGAGCTGCAGTCCCCCACCGCCGACGCCGTGCTCGAGCAGATGAAGCAGCTGGGTAGCTGACATGTGGAAGGCGACGATCAAAGGGCTGCTGGCGCACAAGCTGCGCCTGGCGCTGACCGCCCTCGCCATCGTCCTGGGCGTGATGTTCGTGACCGGCACCCTGGTGCTCACCGACACGCTGCACAACACCTTCACCACCCTGTTCGACAACATCTACCAGAAGATCGACTTCGTGGTGCGGGAGAAGGCGGCGTTCAGCGAGTCGGCGGGCACCGCGGCGCGCCGACCCATCGCCGAGTCGGTGGCGGCCACGGTGCGGGCCGTGCCCGGCGTGCAGTACGCCGAGGGGACGGTGTCGGGCTACGCCCAGTTCGTGGCGCGCGACGGTTCGGCCATCTCCACCGGCGGCGCCCCCACCCTGGGGGTGTCCATCGACCCCCAGCCCCAGTTGTCGTCCCTGCAGGTGGTGCACGGGGCCCGTCCCACCACCTCCGACCAGGTGGACATGGACCAGTCCACGGCGCAGAAGTACCACTTCGCCGTGGGGGACCAGGTCCGGGTCCTGCTGGCCGGGCCGCCCCGGACCTTCACCATCGCCGGCATCGTCCGCTTCGGCACCGCCGGCAACCTGGCCGGGGCCACCATCGCCGCCTTCGACCTGCCCACCGCCCAGCATCTGTTCGACGAGGTGGGCCACTACGACGCCATCGACGTCCTGGCCCGGCCCGGGGTCGACACGGCCGCGCTGCACCGTGCCATCGCCCGGGTGTTGCCGCCCGGGGCCGAGGTGGTGACGGGCCAGACGGTGGCCGACGAGAGCACGAGCGCCATCAACCAGGCCCTGTCGTTCTTCTCCACCGCCCTGCTCGTCTTCGCCTTCATCTCGCTGTTCGTGGGCGGGTTCACCATCTTCAACACCTTCTCGATCATCGTGGGCCAGCGCACGCGTGAGCTGGCCCTGCTCCGCATCCTCGGCGCCAGCCGACGTCAGGTCTTCCGGGCCGTGCTGGGCGAGGCGATCATCGTGGGCCTGATGGCGTCGCTGGTGGGCCTCGGGCTCGGGGTGGCGGCCGCCGTCGGCCTCGTCGCCCTGTTGAAGGGCTTCGGCATCACCCTCCCGTCGGGGGCCCTCGTGTTCCAGGCCCGGACGGTCGTGGCCGCCCTGGTGGTGGGGGTGGGCGTCACCGTGGTGTCGGCCGTGAGCCCGGCCCGCCGTGCCGTGCGCATCGCCCCGGTCGAGGCCCTGGTGGACAGGGGCGCGGCCGAGGGCGAGTCGTCGCGGCGGCGCATCACCGTGGGAGCGACGCTGTTCGCCCTCGGGGCCGTGGTCCTCGCCCTCGGCCTGACCAGGCCCGCCATCGGGCTGGTGGGCATCGGCGCCGTGGCCCTGTTCATCGGGGTGGGGATCCTGTCGCCCCTGGTGGCCCGGCCCATGTCGGGGTTCATCGGCGCGCCGCTCGCCAACGCCCTGGGTGTGGCGGGCAAGCTGGGTCGGGAGAACTCCATGCGCAGCCCGCGCCGCACGGCGCAGACGGCGGCCGCCCTCATGGTGGGGCTCGCCCTCGTGTCCACCATCGCCGTGTTCGGGGCGTCGCTGTCGCGCTCGGCCACGGTCAGCGTCGACGAGGCCATCAACGCCGACTACATCGTGACGGCGACGTCCTCGGCCGGCACCGGGGAGTTCAGCCGGGCCGTGGCGGGGGCCGTCGGCGCCGTGCCCGGGGTGCGGGCGGTGTCGACCGTCTACACCGGGAACTTCGAGGTGCGCGGCTCGCTGGCGACGCTCACCGCCGTGGACAGCGCCCGGCTGTCCGAGACCGTCATCCTGCGCATGGCGTCGGGCGTGGGCGCCCCCGCGCTGTCGGCGGGTGACCTGCTCGTCGACACCACCACCGCCCGCTCCGACCACCTGGCGGTGGGCTCGGTGGTGCCCGTGACGTTCGCCCAGACCGGGCACGGGACCATGCGGGTGGGGGGCGTGTACCAGCCCAACGCCCTGCTCGGCAGCTACGTCGTGAGCGACGGGTTCTTCGTGTCGCACTTCGCCGATCCGCTTCCCGTCGCCGTGCTGGTGCGCACGACGTCGGGCCCGAATGCGGCGGGCAAGGCGGCCGTCCTCGCCGCCGTGCACGACTACCCGAGTGTCAAGGTGCAGACCCAGGCGGAGTTCAAGCAGTCCCAGGAGAAGCAGGTGAACACGCTGCTGGGCCTGGTCTACGTGCTGCTCGCCCTGGCCGTCGTGGTGGCGCTGATCGGCATCGTCAACACCCTCATGCTGTCGGTGTTCGAGCGCACCCACGAGATCGGGCTCCTGCGGGCCGTGGGCATGCGGCGGCGTCAGGTGCGGGCCATGATCCGATCCGAGGCGGTCATCCTGTCGGTCTTCGGCGCCGTCATCGGCGTGGTGGTGGGGACCGGTCTCGGGGTGTCGTTCGCGGCGTCGCTCAGCCAGCAGGGGATCAGCCGCATCGTGGTGCCCATTCCCAGCCTGGTGCTGTTCCTCGTCATCTCGGCCCTCCTCGGACTGGGGGCGGCGACATGGCCGGCCCGACGGGCGGCACGGCTCGACCTCCTGGCCGCCATCGCCAGCGAGTAGCCCGCCCCCGCCCGGCGTCCCACACCGACGCCAGGAGGGTGAGGACGCCGAAGCCGGCGCCGAGGACGCACACCCCGTCCCAGCGCGCCGCGTCGAACACGGCGCCGGCCGTCACCGACCCCGCCGCGCCGCCCACGAAGTAGCACACCATGTAGGCGCTGTTGACCCGGCTGCGGGCGTCGGGGCGCACGGCGTAGATGACGGCCTGGTTGGTGATCTGCATGCCCTGGGTCCCGAGATCGAGGACGACGATCCCGGCCAGCAGGGCGAGGAGCGACGACCGGCCCAGGGCCAGCAGTCCGTAGGCGGCCACCAGCGCGACGGCGGCGGTGGTGGTGACGACGGTGGCCCGTTGGGCGTCGGCCATCCTCCCGGCCAGGTTGGCGGCCGCCACCCCCGCCACCCCGGCCAGGCCGAAGAGGCCGATCACGGCGTTGCCATAGCCGTAGGGGGGTGCCGACAGCAGAAAGGCGAGCGCCGTCCACAGCACGCTGAAGGCGGCGAAGGTGCAGCCACCGAGCACGGCCCGACGCCGCACCACGGGTTCGTCGACGAGCAGGCGCAGCGTGGAGCCGACCAGCCGGCCGTAGGGGACGTGGGGGCGGTTGGGCTCGCCCGGCAAGGACCGGTGCATGACCGCGGCGAAGACGAGCATGAGGGCGGCCGAGGCCCAGTAGATGGCCCGCCATCCGGCCGCCTGGGCCACCAGGCCGCTGGCCGTACGGGCCAGGAGGATCCCCATGAGGAGCCCGGTCATGATGCGGGCCACCACCCGGCCCCGGCGCGCTTCGGGGGCCAGGTCGGCGGCGAAGGGGATCATGACCTGGCCGGCCACCGAGGTGCACCCGGCGGCCGCCGCCCCGAGCTCGAACAGCCACAGCGACGGGGCGGTGGCGCACACCACGAGCGAGGCCGCCGCAGCCAGGAAGAGGGTCACGGCCAGGTACCGGCGGGGGTGCAGGTCGCCCAGGGGCACCACCAGAAGGAGCCCGGTCGCATAGCCCACCTGCGTGACCGTGACCACGCTGGCCGCCCCGGCCGAGCCCACCCCGAAGGTGTGGGCCACGTCGTGCAGGAGCGGCTGGGCGTAGTACAGGTTGGCCACCACCGCCCCCGTGGCCACGGCGATGAGCGCCACCAGCCTCCCCGACAGCCCGCCGCCGGCGCGGCCGGGCCCGGGCCCGGGCCGGGTCACCGTCGTGGGGCCGGCGGTCGACGGGGACGAGCCTCCACCCGCGGGCCAACGTCGGGACCGCGGGGCCTATTCCGGTCCCGGTCACGGCGCCGGACGGGCGATCAGGTCGAATGGGCTGCAAGACTGGGGCGCTGGATCTGTGCCGGCAGGCGGGCCGGCGGGGGGAGCGGCCCGACCCGGGTGCCCGCCATGGCCGGGTCGGAGGGGAGGGTGGGGGGGTGAGCAAGCCACGGCGGACCCCGTCCGCACTGGTGACCGAGCAGCAGCAGCTGACCCGCTCCCGCATCAGGCAGGCGGCCATGGAGGTCGTGGCCCGCCGGGGCTTCGACGCCACCGTCGAGGAGATCGCCCAGGTGTCGGGGGTGAGCCCCCGCACGGTCTTCCGGCACTACGCCACCCACGACCGGCTCATCGCCGCCACCGTCCGCGACATGTTCGAGGCGTGCGGCCGCTATCCCCTGAAGAGCTTGCCCCGGCTGGTCGACGACCTCGACGGCTGGATCGAGGGCCTGCCCCGGCGTGTCGAGGATCTCGACGCCTGGATCGAGGGCCTGACCGTGACCGTGCACACCCGGAACGCCCGCATCCTCGGCGAGGCCTTCTGGGACATCCACGGTCCCAACTGCACGGCATCGGAGACCCTGGCCGAGGTGGCCGCCCTGCGACGTCGCTACCGGTTGCGCGGCGTCGGCTACCTGGTGAACCTGGCGTGGCGCTCGGCGGGTGGCGTGGGTGAGCCGCCGGCGTCGCTGCGGTCGGCGTTCGCCCTCAACCTGTCGGCCTTCACCACCCAGGCGCTCATGGTCGACTTCGGCCAGACGCCCGCCCAGGTGGGCGCGCTCACGGCCGACATCCTGCGGGCCCTGCTGGCCCGCGCCGTCGCGGCCCAGGAAGCGGTGCCCGCTGGTCATGGGGCCTCGGGCGGGCGCGCCGGGAACGAGCGTGCCGGCGTCATGGATCGGCAGCGATAGGAGCCGACCGCCACGCCGGACCCGTGGGGCCGGCGGCGCAGGGGTTCGAGAACGTCCCGGTGTGGCGCGCCCACTGGATGGTGTGGTCGGCGGTGGGGACCCGGGTCAGCCCCCAGCTGCGTGCCTCACCGATGCGAGCGTCATCGACTCGCCCGCCTCCGGTTCGAGACCCGGAGGAGGAGGAAGCCCGAGGCGAGGAGGAGTCCCCCGAGCAGCAGCGGCAGTCGTGGACTGAAGCCCGTGAGGGCCAGACCGCTCGTGAGCGTCGAGCCGGGGACGATGGGTGATGACCCGGATCCGAGCGAACCGGACGGACTCTTGCCGGTGCCGGCCGCCCCGCCGCCCGTCCCGGTCCCGCCGGTGGCGTGTGCCCCCGCTGCCGAAGTGGTGTTGGTGGTCGACCCCACCGTCGTCGCCGTCGTGGACGCGGCGCACGTCTGGCTGGTGATGGTGTTGTGGTCGAGCGTGACCGCCCCGTTGCGGGCGAGCAGGCGACCGTCGATGGTCGCCCCCGTCGTGGCGGTGATGGACGTCAAGGCGAGGACACTCCCGATGAGGTGCGAGTTCGTCCCCAGGGTGGCGGAGCTTGCGACCTGCCAGAACACGTTGCACGCCACCCCACCGTTGAGCACGATCACCGAGCTGGTCGATGCCGTGACGAGGGTGGACGCCGTCTGGAAGATGAACACCGCGCTCGGGTCGCCCAAGGTGTTGAGCGTGAGGGTACCGGTGATCCCGAGCGTGGTGCCGGTGTAGACGCCGGGAGTCAGGGTCCGGCCGCCGAGCTCGGTGGGAACGGCGGTGCCAGGGCCGGCTCCGGCGGCGCTGTTGTAGCCGGTCGTCAGATCCGTCTTGGCCTGTTGCGTGACGGCATCACCGGCATGATTGGCGCCGTTCAGTGTGACCGACCCGAAACCCGTCTCCGATGGTGTCGGGAACGTTCCGACGTTGCCGGTGATCGTGGTCGCCCCGGTGTTCGTGACACCCGCGCCGGCGAGCACGGCGAAGCCCCCAGCCGTGCCGAGGCCGACCGGCGCCTGTGCTGCGGCGGCCCCGACGGCAGAGTACAAGAGGATGCCGCACGCCACGGCCAGCACGACAGGAATGCGCCGGAGGAAGCTGCGCCGTTGCAGGGACGAAGGCGAAGATCTGAAGAAACGGGTGAGGGGCATGACGTACCTCGTCTACATGAGGAGAGGTCACGTCGAGCCTCGGCGGTGAGCAACCGCAGATCCCGGTGCTCAGTCCAAACCAGGCGCCCCTCTCAGGGGGTCTTCCGATGGTACATCGGCATGTTTGGGCGTCAACTTGAGGAGGACCGGATTGCCCCCGAGCAGCCGGCCGGAGCGCCGGACTCGGCTGGTCCTCGACCGGCATGGGCGGGAGACGTTCCCGGTAGCGTCGCTTTGACGTCGAACGACGATCCGACACCGAAGGGCGGGTCCTCTCATGCAGAAGCGCCTGGTAACCAGATACGCCACATCGTCCACCGAGGCGGTCGAGAACCACATCTTGTCCGTGCCCCCGGCACTGGCGCGCTGTCTGGCGCCGCGGTTGCAGGAGCTCCTGGGGTACAACGTCTACCCCCCGTTCATCGGCTACGTGGACGGCCGCCACCCGGCCAAGCTCCTGGCCGAAGCCGGGCCGTCGACGTGACTACACCCGGTCGAGCTCCAACATCCTGATGGCGTTGCCCCGCAGGATCTTGTACGCGACGGTGTCGTCGAGACCGGCGCACAGCTTCTCGATGTACGCCTCGGAGTACGGCCACGTCGTATCGGTGTGGGGGTAGTCCGTCTCGAAGCAGATGTTGTCCTCACCCACTTCCTCGAGCGAGCGCAGCCCGTGGCGGTCGGCGGTGAAGCACCCGAAGATGCGCCCGTAGTACTGGGTCGAGGGCAGGACCGGGATCTTGTCCTTGGCGTGCGTCCAGGCGTCGTGCATCTCCCACACGGTGTCCGCCCGCTCGAGCACGTACGGGATCCAGCCGATCTGCCCCTCGGAGTAGGCCAGCTTCAGCTTCGGGAACCTGAGCAGGTTGCCCGAGAAGAGCCAGTCGGCCAGGGAAGCGATGGCGTTGTTGAAGCCGAGCGTGACGCCCACGGCCTTGTTGGAGTCCGGCGACGCCACGGGGTTCGAGCTGCTCGATCCGACGTGCATGCAAACCGTGACGCCGTAGTCGTTGCAGACGGACCACAGCGGGTCCCAGTAGTCGGTGTTGATGCTCGGCAGCTTGAGGCGTGTGGGCATCTCGCTGAAGGCAATGGCCCGCACACCTCGCTCGGCGTTGCGCTTGGTCTCGGCGGCGGCCAGCTCCGCATCCCACAGGGGAATGATGCACAGGGGGATGTTGTAGCCACCTGACGGCCCGCACCACTCCTCGACCATCCAGTCGTTGTTGGCCTTGACGCAGGCCAGGCCGAGCTCCTTGTCCTTGCCCTCGTAGAAGGTCTGGCCGCAGAAGCGGGGGAAGGTGGGGAACGGGAGCGAGCCGTCGGTGTAGTTGAGGGCCAGGTCCTTGACCCGCTCGTCGCGGTCCCAGCAGCCCTTGCGCATTTCGTCGTAGGTGGTGGCGGTCATAGTCATCTGGGTGCGGTCGAACACGATGTTGCCGTGCTCGTCGAGCGTGGTCGACGCCTGGGGGATGGCCACGAACTTCTTCTGGACGTAGATGAGCTCGTCGTCGTAGTACCAGGCATCGCCCCAGTCCCCTTCGGCGTCCTCGACCATGTCGTACTTGGCGCCCGACAGGTGCTTGAAGCTCCCCCACCGCTTGCGCTCCACGCGGGGCCCCCGTTCGCGGTACTTCTCCGGCAGCCAGGTCTGCCAGACGTGGGGAGGTTCGACGACGTGGTCGTCCACGCTGATGATCTTGGGTAGTGCCATGTCACAAGGATATCCAATGACCCCGAAGGCCGCTCTGCCCAGGGAGACGAGCCCGGAGAGCGCTGCTTGGAGGCAGCTGCCGGGATGCGCCCGCGGGTGCCCCGTCCCGGGATCGGCGACGGATACCGTCGGCGTGTGCCCGGGCGACCGTCGCATCGCCCGGGTGGGACCGGCTCCGGCCGGCGGCGATCCGCCGTGGCCGTTCGTCGAGGTCGGCATGGTCTCCCGCAGGGCTCGGGTCATCGAAGCCCGCCGACCATGGCGGGCGCCACGAGGCCTGCGTGAGGCTCCGATGTTTCCATCATGTTTCTCGGTCACGCTTCCGCTTTCTGCGATGGCCGCATCCGACTGCGGCAGCCCTCGAGTCATTATCCTGGTCTCGGATCCGACCGGATGAGCGAACGAGGTGACAGATGGACCTGGCAGGGTGGCGCAGTGACCCGTTTGGGACCCACGAAGAGCGCTTCTTCAAAGGCGGTGAGCCGACGCCGCTCGTCCGGGACAGGGGTATCGGGTCATACAGCGAACCTCCTGGCGTGTCGTCGCCGGGTCCTGCCGCGCAAGTGTCGAAGACTCACGTGGCAACGCGCCCCCAACGCCCGCCTGCGACCGAATTGCTGTTCGTCACAGACGTGATGTCGGAACCGATGTCCCCACCCTCACCTCCGCCCCCGCCCGCGGCACCGCTGTCGGCAACGGCGTCGCAGGGTGCATCAGCTCCGGCTTCTGCGCCACCCCGCGTCACCGCCATCGACGACCGAGCGGATCAGGAAGATCCGCTTGCCCGGCAGATGAGCGACGTCGTCAACGAGATGCATTCGCTGCAGGAGCGAATCGTGCGGTTCAACAACGACGGGGGGACTGCCGGGCAACGAGCAGCTCTTCTCAGCGAACGGGATCGGCTCTTTGCCGAGCGGGATCGTCTCAACGCGGAGCGGTCCGTCGACGGCCCCAAGATCCTGCAGTCGATTTCCCCGGGGTGACGCAACAGACGGTCTGACGCTCCGAATCCTCGGAGTCCGGCGCAGGATTCGGGTGTGGCGGTCACCGAGCGATGACGCGAGCCCATGGTGCGCCCGGTTCAGAGACTGGCGACCATCGGCCATCGGGACGGGTCTTCCAGACACCCAACATTGCAGGCGGTGACCATGATGGGGTTCTATCCTGCGTTCCTCGTCTCGTGGTCCCATGACATGGAAGGAGTGGCCCCATGACTGACCACGCCATCTACGACTACGTCCCACATCAGCGGACAAGAACCAAGCTCGAAGGGGCAACGGGGGGACCAGTCAAGGTCGCCGAACAACTCCCCAAAGGCAACGCCGCCGCTCGGTTCAACGCGTGGCTTGCAGTGAAAGTTACCGAAGGGGTCGGCACCATGTGGTGTGCTTATGCCTTCGCATTGATCGCCTTCATCAGTCTTCCCCAGGCTATCAGCTCACACAATGCCGTCACCCTTGTATCCTGGGTCTCTCAGACCTTTCTCCAGTTGGTGCTGCTGTCCGTGATCATCGTCGGACAGAATGTTCTGGCGGCCGCCGCTGACAAACGGGCCGAGGCCACCTACAACGACGCCGATGCGGTGCTGCACGAGGCGGCGAAGATGCAAGAGCATCTCCTCGCTCAGGACAATGTGCTCAATACCTTGGCCGACAAGTTGGCACGAGTAGAGGCACGTACCGGGACATGACTGCGGGCATGGAAACTCCCCGCAAAACCGAAGACCGGGATTTTGTGGAGACGATGGGACTCGAACCCACGACCCCCTGCTTGCAAAGCAGGTGCTCTTCCAGCTGAGCTACGTCCCCGGAGAAATGCAGGCGCTGTCCGTGAAAACACAGTCTGCCACAGGTCGAGTTCATCAGCCCACCGTTGCAAGAGCAGGCTTCGGACCGAGCCGGAGCCTCCGGGCGGGCCAAACGCTGCTCCACCCATGGTGTCGATGGCTGTGATGCCGGCCAACAGGACCTGGGCCACGGACGCGCCGATCAGCTCCGGGCGGTACCCTCCTCGGCCAGCGCGGAGCTGAGCACGGCGATCAGGATTCGTGTCGTCACCCGCGCTGCCTTTTCGGGGTTGTAATCGGTCAGGCAATTCGTGGCGAAGGCGGACAGCTGCAGCGCGAAAGCGTCGACCACCCACGACGGCGGTCGCCCCGTTCCGCCGGCGAGACGCCATGCGTGACGTCCGACCAGCGTCGCGTAGGCCGTCCGCCGCCGGTCCCGCTCAGCACACGAGATCCCCGGCCGGTCGATGTTCATGTCCCAGAACGCCTTTCCCATGAGGCGGGCGTTCATGTCGTGCAGTGTCGCGGCGGTCTCTCGCAACCACGACTCGAGATCGGCTCCCGGGGGAGGAGGGCCGGGCATCATCCGCTCGTAGCGGTCGAGCATCTCGGCCACGGCCACGGCCACCAGGTCGTCGTGGGTCGGGAAGTACCGGAAGACGGTTCGGCGGCCCACGCCGGCCGCCACCGCGATGTCGTCGACGGTGACGTTGAATCCGCTCGCAGCCAGGGCCCGTACGGCGCCGTGGATGATCCGCGTCTGGACCACGGCGCGGGTCTCCTCCCCGACCGTGGGCCGACCATCCGAGCCCCGCTCCCCGCTCTCCGCCGTCACTGGCGTACCCCTGTCCTGGACCCGAGTCCTTACTTGACACCCTACATCGCCCATGTGACACTGTAGAGTGCCAAAGGGGCACTAATATGGGCCAAGGGCCCACCCGGCCTCGCCCATGCCCACGCCTCTTGTCAGGAAGTCGATCACATGACCTGTACCCAACCCCTGCTCATCCATGCCGACGGGACCGGGACCTGCGCCGTGCCCGGATGCCTCGATCGGGACACCCTGGCCGAGGCGGTGCGACGGCACCGGTACGTGGTCAACTGCCAAGCCGTTCTCGGGACCCGGTGCGCGGTCTGCCACGGAGTGGGGAGTTTCGGCCGAGAGGCCACGCCGCCTGCCGACGTGGTCCCGACCAAAGACAACTCGATGTGCCCCGGCGTCGCCATCGTCCACGTCGACCTCAGTCTCGAGTGTTCGGTGCCCGGTTGCCGAACGAACCCGTCGTCGCGCAGTGCCTGGCTGGCCAGGCACGCCGACGTCCGGTCGTGCAGCAACTTGCCCACCCTCTGCCCGCTGTGTGCGATGTCGGACGACCGCACATGAGCGGCGCCTGGAGCCTGACGCCTCGCCAACGGTAGCGACCTCGCTTCCTGATCGCGCCGACAGGTCGATTCGTCCGGGGAACACCGGTATCGTTCCGCTCATCGGGCTCCTGTCGGAGGTGCAAGGTGGTCGATGACCTGTTCGCCGCCTGGCTGAACGCCTGGAACAGCCATGACGGGAGCGCCCTGGCCGCCGTGATGACCGATGACGCCGTCTACGAGGACGTGCCGTGGGGCCGGGTCCTGACCCCGGCCACCATCGCAGGCCACATCGCCCTGGGTCACCGGAACTCGTCGGACTTCTCGGTGGAGTGCCTGTCGACCCAGCGCGACGGCGACAGGTATGCGATCGAGTGGCAGATGACCGGAACGAACGACGGGCCCATCGCGCGTGACCTGCCCGCATCGGGGCGTTCCTGGACGATCCGTGGTGCATCGATCGGCTCGAGCGAAGGCGCCAGGATCAAAGTCCATCGTGACTACTGGGATCTTGCCGGCTGGTTGTACCAACTCGGTGTCTCACTCCCGCCTCAGGTCCATTGGGTGATGACCGAGTGGTCCGAGGACGCCTAGGTCCTGCCGGCCACGCCGCCGTGCTCTCGGTGCCGGTAAGGCGCAAGGCCCGTGGTCACCCCGAGCGGCGTGGCCCGAGCCGGGCCCGGCCGTCTTGCCGGGGCGAAGCGCCCCGGTGGGCGGTCGATCGCACGCCGGGCCGCTGCCGCCTCCGGTGGCGTAAACTTGCGCCATCAGTTGGGAATTCCTGGTCGGGGCGGTGTTGATCGTGCTGGGCTGCGGCCTGCTCGTGCTGGTCGACGCCCCGCGGCGGGTACTCCAGCACATCACCCACCCGGGGTCCTCCGCAGCGCGCCAGCGGCGACATGCTCCTCCGGCCGACCAGGCGCAGGCCCTGCAGGTCCCGGGCCAGCCTGAGATGCCGAGGCCCGCACCGGCCCACGGTGCCGCCCCGGTTCCCCCCCCGCCACCCGCCGCCTCCCGGGACCGGTCACCCGAAGGGCTGTGGGTGGCACCCCAGCCTGAACGGAGATGACCGGGCTGCGGCCCGTCGCCTGGGTCCGCGCCTCTCGTTCCGATGCCATCGACGACGACTGGGACAGCGTCAGCTCGGCGGTCGAGCTCGACGCCACGCAGTTCTCGCCCGAATCGCTGGTGGGGATCGAGGAGTTCTCCCACATCGAGATCATCTTCACGTTCGATCAGGTGGACGAGTCGGAGGTCGAAGCGGGAGCCCGCCATCCCCGGGGCAACAGCGCGTGGCCCAGGGTCGGCATCTTCGCCCAGCGGGCCAAGGGTCGCCCGAACAGGCTCGGCTCCACCACGTGCGCGCTCGTGGCCGTCGAGGGCCTCACGCTGCGCGTCGTCGGTCTCGACGCCCTCGACGGCACCCCCGTCCTCGACATCAAGCCCTACATGACCGAGTTCGGGCCCCGCGGTGCGGTTCGCCAGCCGGACTGGTCGCACGAGCTCATGCGCGGCTACTGGGGACCCGTGCCGACCGCCGAGAAGTAACGGTCCCGCCCCGGCCGCCGCCGGGACGGGACCAGTGAGGCCGCGCCACCTGGTTTCCTGTTACGTCTTACCGGGCACGCGCCTTGATCGGCATCACAAGAATTGAGGAATCACGTCGTTCGCGCCTCAGCGCGAAAAGGCCGCCTCGTCGATCCGCTTCATCACGTCGTCGTCGAGCAGCGCGATGACGTCGAGGGCCTTCATGTTCTCGCTCACCTGTTCGGCCCGGCTGGCCCCGGTGATCACGGTGGACACGTGGGGGTTCTTGGTGCACCAGGCGAGCGCCATCTGCGCCAGGGTGCAGCCCAGGTCGTCGGCGACCGCCTTGAGCGCCGCCACCCGGGCGTTGCGCTTGCGATCGGTCAGCATCCCCTGCAGCCATTCGTAGCCGGGCAGGGCCGCCCGGCTCCCCTCGGGGATGCCTTCGGCGTACTTGCCCGTGAGCAGCCCCGAGGCCAGGGGGCTCCAGGTGGTGAGGCCCAGACCGATGTCGTCGTAGAGGCGGGCGAACTCCCAGTCGACCTTGCGACGCTCGAAGATGTTGTATTGCGGCTGCTCCACCACCGGCTTGTGCAGGTTGTGGCGCTCGGCGATCTCCCAGGCGGCCCGGATCTCGTCCGCCGCCCACTCGGAGGTCCCCCAGTACAGGGCGCGCCCGGAGCTCACGATGTCCGACATGGCCCACACCGTCTCCTCGAGGGGAGTGTCGGGGTCGGCCCGGTGGCAGAAGAGCAGGTCGACGAACTCCAGGTCGAAACGCTCCAACGACCCCTCGATGGCCTGCAGGAGGTACTTGCGGTTGAGGGTGTTGCGCATGTTGACCTCGTCGTGGATCCCCCAGAAGATCTTGGTGGACACGACGTAGCTGTGACGCGGCCAGCCCAGGCGGGCGAGGGCCTTGCCCATGATGCGCTCCGACTCACCGCCCGAGTACGACTCGGCGTTGTCGAAGAAGTTGACGCCGGCCTCGTGGGCGGCGGAGAGGCAGTCCGACGCCAGCCCCTCGTCGAGCTGGGGTCCGAAGGTGACCCACGAACCGAACGACAGCACGCTCACCTTGAGACCCAATCGTCCCAGTCGGCGGTACTCCATCTCCATGGCATGCGCTCCTTGCACCCGTCGTGGCCGGCAACGGCCCGAGCCTATGGGGTGCGCCGACAGCCGTGCCCGGTCGTCGTGGGGAGACCTCCGTGCTCCGCCGCCGCCCCGGTGGGCGGGCCGGAGCTCAGGGACGACCGGCGCCGACGAGCCCGCCGTTCCAGATGGGCTGGATCTGGACGTCCTCGCCCGTCTGAGGAGCGTCCACCACGTCACCTCCGCCCACGTACATCCCCACGTGGCTGATGCCCCCGTAGCCCCAGAACACGAGGTCGCCGGGTTGGAGGTCGGACAGGGGGATGTGGGCGACGGCGTCGTACTGGGCGGCGGCGGTGCGCGGCAGCCCCACGCCGGCCTGTCCCCACGCCCACTGGACCAGCCCCGAGCAGTCGAAGCCCTGGCCCGGGCTCTCGCCGCCCCAGACGTAGGGGACGCCGATCTGGCTCTCGGCCGCGGCCACGGCCTGGCCGGCCCCACCGGCGGCCGGCAGGGTGGGCAGTGTCGGGACGTCGCGGACCGGCGACGACACCGGCGTCGAGAACGAGGACGCCGCCGCGGCCGCCCGCAGGCGGGCCTCGAAGGCGGCGTGGGATGCGGCCGCCTCGGCGGCCTGCTTCTGGGCCACCAGCGTGGCGATCTGGCCCTTCAGGCCCGAGAGGATGGCCTCCTGGTCGGCCACCGTCACCTGGGCCGCCTGGCGGGACGTCGAGACCTGGCTCAGGGCCGTCTGCGCCTGGGTCTGGGCCGACTGGAGGGCGCTCTGCTGGGTGGCCAGGTGGGTCTGGGCGTCGTCGAGCGAGTCGATGGCGCCCGAGATGTCCCCGCTCGCCACCGCCCGGTACTCGTCGGCGGCGGTGGCCTTTTCGCTCCCCGAGTCGAACAGGCTCTGCAGCCCGGCGGTGGTGGCGCCGTCCATGTACGACGTCACGGCGTCCTGGCGCAGGTTGCCCTGGTCCTGGGTGACCTGCGCCTGATCCTGGCCGATGGTCGACCGGATCTGGTCCACCTGTTGGGCGATCTGCCGCACCTGCTGCTGCGCCGCGTCGTACTGCTGGGAGATGACGTCGAGGTGCTGCTGGTCGGCGGCCAGCTCGGCCGCGATCTGGTTCGCCTGGGCCTGGGCGCTCGCCAAGGAGTCCGCCACGGCCGGGCGCGGTGCGGCGACCAGAGCGGCGCAGAGGACTGTGACGACAGCTCCGCCGAGCGTGGCGGCGCGGGCGAGCCACCGTGTCGACTGGCTTGACGGAACCGTCGAGGAAAGCTCGACGTCAGTCACAATGGTCGTACTGCTTAGCAACCTCGGTCGCGTGGTGGCAAACCGCGCCCGACGCCCGGGGCTCCGTTCTACCCTCCTGACCTGCGAAATGTTGCAGGTGTGGTCCATAGGGCAAGGGCAGGGATTCAGGCCGTCCGAGCCGCCTGGGTGCCGTCGGGCCCGGCTGTGACCCCCCGGGGGGGTTCGGGCGGCGCCGGCAGCGTGATCAACGTTCCCCGCGGCGGGAGGGCGATGTCGCCGACGCCCACGTACCCCTGCTGCTGGTGCAGGAGAGCGAGCTCGGCGGTCACGATCGCCTCGTGCGCCTCGAAGTCCCGCTTGGCGGCGCGTGGGCTCCAGCGACCCCGCATGGTGAACACGAGCAACAGGAAGACGATCTGCCCGGCGGCACACACCCACCACCACCGCTTCCACTCGTTGCCCGACGCCTTCTGAGCGGGGACGATCTTGGGCTCCACGCGCAGCAGCGCCGCCAGCTGGGGCGAGCTGGTCGCCACCGCCGCGATCTGCGCATCGGAAACGTGGCGTCCCGCCTGGATGTCGGAGGCGAGCGGGGAGAAGGCCAACAGCCCCTGGATCTGCAACTTCCAGTGGTCGGGCACCGCCCCCATGGCCGCCATGATGTCGTGGGACACGCCGTACTTCTGGAGGAGGGCGGCCAGGGCCTGTCCCGGCCCGGCCGGCGTCATCTGCTCGAGGGACGCGATCACGGTGGGCGGGGCCGCCTTCGGATGGAGGTTGTCGGCGGCGGGGACATAGGGCTGGGCGGCCTGCAACGCCTGCAGGTCGGTGGCGGCACCCTCGTTGTCCACCAGGGTGGTGGAGGTGGTGATCACCATGGGCAGCGCCACGAACGACGCCGCCACCACGATGCGCAGGACCCATCCCCAGACCGCCAGGCCCGATGCCGCCAGCGCCGGGTTGTGGGCCTCGACGGTCTCGGTGTACGCCGCCATCCACGGGGTGTACGCGGCGCCGATGAACACGCCGAGCAGGACCACGATGAGAACGTTGGAGTAGTAGCCGGTACTTGGGTGGTCGATCTGCATGAGCATCATGACGGTCATGACGAAGGCGCCCGCCGCTCCGACCACCATGAACGGCTTT
>Ga0209415_10009174_pt1 | contig 17030 bp, 18 predicted proteins | sample PeaSoiSIISIP2007_FD_187696 | JGI IMG/M metagenome (GOLD analysis project Ga0209415, IMG submission 187696) | Peat soil microbial communities from Weissenstadt, Germany - SII-SIP-2007 (SPAdes) (version 2) | ecosystem: Environmental > Terrestrial > Soil > Wetlands > Peat | place: Germany... | reverse complement strand
TCCTGCAGGGACTGGCCTTTGGCCATTGTCGTATCTCCTTGTTCTTAATCGACTAATTCGTACCCGCTGCCGTCGCCATGCCGTGGCCGTCGACGTTAAGTCAGCGCGGGGCATCCGAAGTATGGGGTCGGATGCCAAAAATACTATCACAGGGTGTCTGACGCTTTGCGGTGCCGCAAATTCCATTCCTCGAGCTCCGCCGCGAGATCATCGATCAGCCGCGGGCTGCGCGCCTTGAACCACGCTGCGGCGCGCTCGGCCCTGAGCCAGGTGTACTGCCGCTTCGCCAGCTGGCGCGTTGCCCGAACGGCGACGAGCCGGGCAGTGGCGAGGTCGCACTCGCCCGCGAGGTGCGCCCACAGCTGGCGGTAGCCCACCGCGCGGATCGCCGGCAGCGCCGGGCTCAAATCGCCGCGCGCGCCAAGCGCCGCGACCTCGGCCATCAATCCGTCGGCGAGCATCGCATCGAACCGCCGCTCGAGCTCGGCATTGAGATCGGCCCGCTCGGCGGGGGCGACCACGAGTTTCAGGTACTCCTCGCCCCCGCCACCGCGCAGATCCTCGCGCTGCAGCGTGCTCAGCGGCTGGCCGGTGAGCGCCTGCACCTCGAGTGCCCGCTGGATCCGCTGCGCATCCATCGGCCGGATCCGCCGTGCCGCCTCGGGATCGACCATCGCGAGCTCGGCGTGCAGCGCCGGCCAGCCCTCGGCTGCGGCCCGCGCATCGAGTCGCGCGCGCACTCCCGGGTCTGCTGCGGGCAGTTTCGCGAGCCCCGCCTGCAGGGCGCGGAAGTAGAGCATCGTCCCGCCGACCAGCAGCGGCACCTTGCCGCGCCCGCGGATGGCGCTCATCGCGAGGCGCGCATCGCGCACGAATTCGCCGGCCGAGTAGCGCTCGGCGGGATCGCGGACGTCGATCAGATGGTGGGGCACGCGGGCGCGGACCGCGGCCGAGGGCTTCGCCGTGCCGATGTCGAGCCCTCGGTACACCATCGCGGAGTCGACGCTGATGATCTCGACCGGCAGGCGGTCGGCGAGCGCGACCGCGGCGTCGGTCTTCCCGGCACCGGTCGGGCCCATCAGCAGGATCGCCGCGGGCATCATTCAGCGGCCGCGCAGGAACAGGCGGTCGAGTTCCTCGAGGGTCAATCGCACCCAGGTCGGTCGGCCGTGGTTGCACTGATCGGCGCGATCGGTGCGCTCCATGTCGCGCAACAGGGCGTTCATCTCGGCGAGCGTCAGGCGCCGATGCGCGCGGACGGCCGCGTGGCACGCGACGGTGGCGAGCAGCCGTTCCTCGGCATCGGCAACCCGTGCGGTCGTGCCACGCTCGGCGAGCTCGATCAGCGCATCGCGCACAAGGCCGCCGAGATCGCGGCTGCCGAACGCAACCGGCATCTCACGCACCGCGAGCTGGCGGGCGCCTACGCGATCGACAAGGATGCCAAGCTCGGCGAGTGCCGGCGCCTGCTCGGCCGCGAGCTCGGCCTCGGCCTCGGTGAACTCGAGCAGCTGCGGCACCAGCAGCGCCTGGCGCGGCACGCCGCCGCGGGCGCGAGCATCCTTCAACTGTTCGTAGAGCACCCGCTCGTGGGCCGCATGCATGTCGATGAGCGCCAGCCCGTCGGCGGTCTCGGTCAGGATATAGATCCCGTGCAGCTGGCCGAGCGCGAATCCGAGCGGCGGGATGCGCTCGCCGGCGCCGGGCTCTCGTCCAAGGTCGGTTGTCGGCGGTGCTGCCGCAGCGAGCGCCGACCAGTCGATGCGTCCCGGTATCGACGGGTGCAGGGCCAGGGCCGCCTGCGGCAGAATCCCGGCCTCGCGCGCCGCGCCGACGGTGACCCGTGCGCTCACCGGCACGGGACCTGCGAGCCCCGCTGCCGGGCGGGTCGTCGCGAGCGCGCTTTCGACGGTACGCATCACAAAGTCGTGAACGGTCCGGCCATCGCGGAAACGCAGCTCAAGCTTCTGCGGATGCGCGTTCACGTCGACCCGCGCGGGATCGAGCGCGAGGTACAGTACGTACGCCGGGTGCCGGCCGTGAAACAGCACATCCCGGTAACCCAGGCGCACGGCGTTGGCGAGGAAGCGATCGCGCACGGCTCGCCCGTTGACGATCAGGTGCTGCTCGTCGGGCTGCGCCCGCGAATAGGTCGGCAGTGCCAGCCAGCCGGACAGCTCAAGACCGAGCGCGACGTGCTCGACGTGGATCGCCCCTTCCAGAAACTCGTCGCCCAGCAGCACCCCGAGCCGTTTCTCCGCCCCGCCGCGCCCGACTGCCGCCTCGAGCGCAAAACTGCGCCGCCCGTTGTGAGTCACGACGAAGCTCACCTGCGGGCGGCTGAGCGCGAGGCGTATCAGCATGCGTTCGATGTGCTGGAACTCGGTCGCGGCGCTGCGCACGAACTTGCGGCGCGCGGGCACGTTGAAGAAGAGGTCGCGCACCTCGATCGACGTCCCCGGCGGCTGCGGCGCCGGACGCGGCTCGGAAGCGACACCGCCGGCGACGTCGATCCGCGTGCCGTAGGTGGCTGGCGGGCGCCGCGAGGTGAGACTCAGGCGCGCGACCGAGGCGATGCTGGGCAGCGCTTCGCCCCGAAAGCCGAGGCTTGCGATGTGCTCGAGATCCTCGAGGCTCGCGATCTTGCTGGTCGCATGCCGTTCGATCGCGAGACCGAGCTCGGCGGCATCGATCCCGGCACCGTCGTCGCGCACCGCGATCAGCGCAACGCCTCCCTGCTCGATGTCGACCTCGATCCGCCGGGCGCCCGCATCGATCGCGTTCTCAACCAGCTCCTTGACGACCGACGCCGGCCGCTCGACGACCTCGCCGGCAGCGATCTGGTTGACTAAGTGCGAGGGAAGGACGCGGATCGACATGCGCAACCGCGCCGGGAGTGGCCCGGCGCGGTGCGTGAGTCTAGCAGTCGCTCAGCGCCGAAGCGCGCTCGTGGGCGCGGCGCCGCCGGCGCCGCTGTCGACGGATGCCGCGAGCATCGCGAGCCGCGTGCCTGGTGGCGGGTTCTCGCGGAAATAATTGCGGATGCCGGTCAGGATGGCCTCCGCGAGGCGCGCCTGGTGACGAGGGTCCCTGAGGCGCCGCTCTTCGCCCGGGTTGGTGATGTAGGCGCTCTCGATCAGCAGCGAGGGGATGTCGGGCGACTTCAGCACGACGAACCCGGCCTGCTGCACGCGGGCTTTTCGGACCTCGCCGACTTCGTTCAGCTCATCGAGCACCTTCTCTGCCGCCACCATGCTGGCGCTCATCGCCGCCGACTGCGACAGATCGAGCAACACGGAGGCGAGCACGTCGTCCTTGTCATCGAGCGACACCCCGCCGATGAGGTCGGCCGAATTCTCCCTGTCGGCCAGCCACTTGGCGGCCTCGCTCGAGGCCCCCCGCTGCGAGAGCACGTACACGGAGGATCCCGCGACACTGCGGTCGGCGACCGCATCGGCATGCACCGACACGAACAGATCCGCCTGCGCCACGCGCGCCCGCCGAATGCGCTCGCGCAGCGGCACGAAGTAATCGCCACCGCGCGTCATGACCGCGCGCATGCCAGGCTCGGCATTGATCCGCGCGGCGAGCACGCGGGCGACTGCGAGCGTCACGTCCTTCTCCCGGGTCCCGTCGCGCCCCGTGGCGCCGGGGTCTTCGCCGCCGTGGCCGGCATCGACCGCAATCACGAGGTCGCGCGCCGCGAGCGACAGCTTTCGCTCGGGCGGCGCCGTCGCCGGCTGTGGAGGCGCCGGAACCGCGGCCGAGAGATTCGCGTCGAGCGGGGCCAGCTCGACGACTAGCCGGCGGGGCTCGCCGCTCGCGGCCTCGCCGCCGACCCAGTGCGCGCGCACCTTGCGGTCGACCTCAAACACAATTCGCAACACCCCCGCCTCGCGCGGCGCGAGCCGGATCTTCCTGACGAGTCCCTGCGCAGGGGGGAGCTTCAGCCGCCGGTCGAAAGCCACCGGCTTGAGGTCGATGACGACCCGGTCGGGGCGGGCGAGCGTGAAGAGCGCTGCGCTCGCCGAACCGCCGAGATCCAGGGTGAGCCGCGTCCCCTCGTTCGTGCCGACGACCTCGAGCGCCTTGAGCGCCACGCTGGCAGCCCCGGCTGAGGGCGCCATGGCGGCAAGACCGAGAGCGCACGCGATCGGCGCAAGCCAGGCGCCCAGGGTGCGCAGTCGGTCTCGAATGGGGCATCGCATGCGGCGACTCTAGCCCCGCACATCAAAAAACTCAAATTAGATTATGGACCTACAGGTTCATCCTAAAGCTTTCTCTGTCGTGAGCCTCGCAACCACCTCCCGGCCCATCGCCGAACCGGCGGTCATCAGCAGCTGACGCCCCGCCGGCGCATAGCTAAGCGTCAGGGCCAGATCCGCGCGAGAGGCGACTGCCGGTGCGCGTTCCGGCCACTCGACCAGGATCCACTGACCGGGACCCACCAGCTCCCGAAAGCCGAGCTCCTCGAGTTCCTGCGCGACCGACAGGCGATAGAAGTCGCAGTGGTGGACCGAACGTGCGCCGGCCCGATAGGACTCGACGAGCGGGTAGGAGGGGCTCCGGACAGGCCCCTGCACTCCGAGCGACTCGAGGAAGCCGCGCGCGAACGTCGTCTTCCCGGCGCCGAGCTCGCCCGCGAGGGTTACGAGGGCCGCGTCCGCGCCGGCCGAATCGAGTGCCCGGGCGAGCGCCGCACCGGCGGCGCGCGTTGCCGACTCATCGCCGAGCGTGACGCTCAGCCTTCCGGATTGACGCATGCGGGCAGCTGCGCGATCAGGTCCGTGGCGAGCAGACCGCGCTCGCCGGCACGTGCCGCGAGGTCCCCCGCGCTCGCATGCACGAGGACGGCGACCGCCGCCGGCAGGGCGAGCGCCGCACCGCGATCGGGCTGCTGGGCCGCGATTGCGGCGATGACCCCGGTCAGCACATCGCCCATGCCGGCTGCCGCCATGCCCGGGTTGCCCCGCTCGCAGACGTAGGCGGGCGCGTCCGCCTCGGCAATCAATGTCCCCGCCCCCTTCAGCACCGCGACCCCGCCGTAGCGGGCGGCGAGCGCGCGGACTGCAGCCAGCCGGTCGCGCTGGACCGCGTCGGCATCCGTCCCGAGCAGCCGCCCGGCCTCGCCCGGGTGCGGCGTCAGGCACCAGCCGCCACGCGCGATGGGCGCGCGCGCAAGCGCATTGAGGGCGTCGGCATCCACGACGAGCGGCTTGTGCGTCGCAAATGCGGCCTCGATGAGATCGTGAGCCCAGGTCGTTTGTCCGAGGCCCGGACCAATCGCCACGACGTCGGCCGCTGCGATCAGCGCCCCGAGGGCTTTCGGTTCCTCGACGCCCATGCAAATCAGTTCCGGGCGACTGGCGGCAATCGCCGCGGCATGCCCGGGCCAGGTGGCGAGGGTGACGAGTCCTGCCCCGACGCGCAGCGCAGCCTCGCCCGCGAGCCGCGCGGCCCCGGCCATCCCCGACCCGCCGGCGATCACCAGCACCCGCCCGAAAGTTCCCTTGTGCGCCGTGCGCGCCCGTTGCGGCAGTGCGCGCCGCAGATCGGCGTCCGTGATTCGCCGCAAGACTCCGCGGGAGGCACTGAACGCGATCGCCGGCACGTCGAGGTCATCGCACGCGACCCTGCCGACGTACTCGGGGCCGAGCCCCAGAAAGAAGCCGGGCTTGAGGCCGACGAAAGTGACCGTCAGCGTCGCCCGCACGGACGCGCCGTGCGGAAGACCCGTCTCCGTGTCGAGGCCCGAAGGTGTGTCGAGCGCGAGGATCGGTCGGCCGGCGCCATTCGCGCTCGCGATCACTGCTGCGAGCGGCGCCTCGACGCTGCGCGTCAGGCCGGTGCCGAGGAGCGCGTCGACCACGAGGTCGGCCTGCGCGAGGAGCGCCGCGTTCCACGGCTCAGTCCGGCCGCCCGCCCCGGTCCAGTCCTTGGCCGCGCGGGCGGCGTCGCCGCCGGTGGGAGGCCCGGCGGGTGCGGTCACCGTGACGCTGAGGCCGGCCGCCTGCGCGTAACGCGCGAGCACATAGCCATCGCCGCCGTTGTTGCCGCACCCGCATAGCACGACGATCCGCCGTGCCAGCGGCCACTGGGCACGGAGCACCCCGAGGGCCGCTTCGCCCGCGCGCGTCATCAGCGTGTAGCCGGGGATGCCGAGCACGTCGATCGCGTACCGGTCGGCCGCCCGGATGGCCGTCGTCGAATGAATCAAAATGGGTAGCGGCTGCATCGGCCGATTATCGCGTAGCTCGTGGTCCTATACTCGACTGACTCCGATGAACGATCCGTCTCACCCGGGATTTGCGGCGGAACTCAAGGGTATGGCCCTGGCGCTCGGCTTCGACGAGGTCGGGATCGCCGGCATCGACCTCGCCGACGACGAGGCCCGGCTGCTCGAATGGCTGGCCCAGGGCTTGCACGGCGAGCTTCACTACATGGAGCGCTTCGGCGCCCGACGGGCGCGCCCGGCGGCCATCAAGGCTGGGACGGTCCGGGTGATATCGGTGCGCCTCGACTACTGGCCGGGAACCGCGCGGCCGGCGAACGAGGTGCTCGCTGACCCCTCGCTCGGCTATGTCTCGCGTTACGCGCTCGGCCGGGATTACCACCGACTCATGCGCGGCCGGCTGCAGCAGCTCGCCGATCAGCTCGGCCGGCGCATCGGCTCGTTTGGCTACCGGGTGTTCGTCGATACCGGCCCCGTGCTCGAGAAGCCGCTCGCGCGCAATGCCGGGCTCGGCTGGATCGGCAAGCACACGAACCTCATCAGCCGCCGCGCCGGGTCGTATTTCTTCCTGGGCGAGCTCTACACTGACCTCGAACTGCCAATCGACCCGCCAGCCAGCGACCACTGCGGCAGCTGCGCCGCGTGCCTACCGGCCTGCCCGACGGGCGCCATCGTTGCGCCCTACCGCCTGGATGCGCGCCGCTGCATCTCGTACCTGACGATCGAGCTCAAGGGGACGATTCCCGAGGATCTGCGCGCGCCAATCGGAAACCGGATCTACGGCTGCGACGACTGCCAGCTGGTGTGCCCGTGGAACAAGTTCGCGAGGGTCACTTCGGTGCCCGGCTTCGAGCCCCGCCGGGATCTCGACGCGCCGCGGCTCACGGTTCTGCTCGCCTGGTCGGCGAGTGAATTCGACGCGCATCTTCAGGGCAGCCCGATCCGCCGGATCGGTCACGAGCGGTGGCTGCGCAATGTCGCGGTGGCACTTGGAAATGCGCCGGCGGAGCCGGGAGTACAGCAGGCGCTCGAGGCCCGTGCCGACGACCCATCGGCGCTGGTGCGCGAGCACGTCGGCTGGGCGCTCGCCGAGCAGCGGCGGAGGGCGGCTGCCAGCTGACGGCCGCACTCCTCCGGCACCGCCGCTCGCACGGTTCGCGCCCGTGCTCGCCGGCGGACTCAACCGCGAAACGCGTTGAAGTAGTGGCGGCCGCGCCGCGGCCGGCTGATCTCGGCCGCCAGCTGCGCGAAGTGCGCGTCGTTGCCGATGAAGTCGACCTCGCCCGCGTTGACGATCAGCAACGGCGCGGCATCGTAGTGGTGGAAGAAACGTGTATAGGCATCGACCACGCGCTCGAGGTACTCGCGCTCCATGCCCTGCTCGTAGCGGATGCCGCGCCGCGCGATCCGGTCCTGCAGCACATCGACCGGCGCCTGCAGGTACACGACGAGGTCGGGGACGGCGGCATCGATGGCAAGCCGCTGGTACACCTGCTCGTAGAGGGCGTACTCCTCGTCATCGAGGGTCACGCGCGCGAACAGGCGGTCCTTCTCGAGCAGAAAGTCGGCAACCCGCACCGGCGCGAACAGATCGGTCTGCTTGAGTTGCTGCAGCTGGCGGGTCCGCTGGAACAGGAAGTACAGCTGCGCGGGTAACGCGCCGCTCCTCGGATTGCGATAGAAGCGCTCGAGGAACGGGTTCTCCTCGGCGCGCTCGAGCACGGGATCGGCACCGGCGAGCGCCGCCAGGCGACGGGCGAGACTCGTCTTGCCGACGCCGATCGGTCCTTCGATCACGACGTAGCGGTGCGCGAAAGCGGCGGACGGCTGGGCAGGCGCGGTACTCACGCGTGGCAGATTACAGCGGCGACAGGGTGTCGCCCTGGACTGCGGAGCGGAGCGCAGCGACTCGGCCGCGACCCGGTATCCACAGCTCGGGCGCTATGTCCGCCAGAGGATACAGGACGAACGCCCGCTCGTGCAGGCGCGGATGCGGCAGCTCGAGCGTCGGTGAATGCAGCGTCTGCCCGCCGAACAGCAGCAGGTCCAGATCGATGCGGCGCGGTCCGAACCGCACCGGCGGCGGGCGTTTGCCGAGCCGCAGCTCGAGCGCCCGCAGCTCCCGCAGCAGCGTCTCGGCGTCGAGCCGCGTCAGCAGCGCGGCCGCGGCGTTGACGAAGTCGGGCTGGTCGAGGAAGCCGACCGGACGCGAACGGTAGCGAGACGACACGGCGAGCAGCATGCTCGCAGGCAGCACCGCGAGGCCTGCGAGTGCGGCATCGAGCTGTCGCGGGGGATCGTCGAGGTTGCTGCCAAGCCCGATGAACGCCGGCGTCCACCAAGACCCAGCGTCCATGCTAGCCCGGCGGATGATCAGTCCCGCTGCGCGGGCGCCGGCGGCGCCGGCGGCGGCGCCCGGCTGGCGGAATGTCGCCGCCCTCCGGAGGCGCCAGCGCCGCGATGCGTTCGAGGCGCTCCTCGGCGCTGACGGTCTGGATCTCGGTCCACCAGTCGGCGAGCTCGCGCGGCACGGCCGCCGCGTCCGCCCGCAGCAGAAACAAATCATAGGCCGCCCTGAAACGCGGGTGATGCAGGAGTGCGAGGGCCTTGCGTCCGTCGCGCCGCTCCAAGCGCGGCTGCAACGCCAGCATCTCGCGCAGCGGCAGTGTGAACCGCTTCGGCACGGCGACCCGCCGGACCTGGGTGGCGAGGACGACATCGGTCGCCTCGGCGAGCGCCTGAACCGGCGGCATGCCCGCCGCGCGGCGCTCGGCGGCAAGTCGCACGATCGGCCCGTACAGCAACACCGCGAACAGGAACGTCGGCGTGACCGAGCGATCCGTGCGCACGCGAGCGTCGGTTCCGGCGAGGCCGAGCGCAAGCAGGCGCGCCGCCTCCCCGTCCGGCTCGTGCGCAAGTTCCTCCGCGAGCGCCGGCAGCAGGTGCGGCAGCAGGTCGAACTCGCGGAGGCGCTCGAGCCCCGCGACCCCGTGGCCGCCAAGGAACAATTTCGTGCATTCGTCGAAGAGGCGCGCCGCGGGCACGCTCGCCAGCAGCGGTGCGAACGCGCGCATCGGCGCGCGCGTATCGGGGTGCAGCTCAAATCCGAGCTTCGCCGCGAAACGCGCCGCCCTGAGCAGGCGTACCGGATCCTCCCGGTAGCGAACCTCGGGATCGCCGATCAGGCGCAGCACGCGTGCCGTGACGTCCTCGAACCCGCCGACGTAGTCCCACACCGAGAAGTCGGCGATGTTGTAGTAGAGCGCATTGGCCGTGAAATCGCGGCGCCAGACGTCTGCGTCGATCGTGCCATAGAGGTTATCGCGCAGGATTCGGCCACTGTCGTCATGGGCCCTGGCGTCGTCCACCTCGCGATGATCCTCGTCGTCGACCTCCTCCGGCGCCGTCGCGGCGCGAAAGGTCGCGACCTCGATGATCTCGTCGCCGAAATGCACATGCGCGAGCCGGAAGCGACGCCCGATCAGGCGGCAGTTGCGGAACACGCGCCGGATTTCCTCCGGCAGCGCATTGGTCGCCACGTCAAAATCCTTGGGTCGGATCCCGAGCAGCAGGTCGCGGACGCTGCCACCGACAAGGAACGCCTGGTAACCGGCATCCTTGAGTCGATACAGGACCTTGAGGGCCTGCGGTGAAATGTCCGCGCGCGAGATCGAGTGCGCGGCGCGCTCAATGATCACGGGGCCCGCTGGGCGCTCAGCGTGCGGCGCGCGGACGGCCGCGGTTGACGGGTTAACCAGAAGAGAGTCTCGCTTGTGGTGCGATGGTCGCACCGTATAATAACAGGCTGGCATCTGCCGGCGCCTCCCGGCCCCGGCCGCACCGCTCCCATCGTCTAGAGGCCCAGGACACAGCCCTCTCAAGGCTGGTACGAGGGTTCGAATCCCTCTGGGAGCGCCACTCGCGCAGTCATGCTGACGCCTCTTACTCAGCCAATGTGACGGGCCGGTACGTCATCTGTAATCTTTAACCCGGCGCTCAAATCGTGCCATGTCCGGACACCTGACGAACGGCGCCTAACGGCTTCGGCCGGGACGGTTCACCTGACGGGGCTCGACACGCGTTTCGGCACGCTCGCACCAGATTCACGAGTGCCGCCGCTCGCGCCGGCCAGCGATGATTTCGCATGGACAGAGAAACCGCCGGCCTTCGACTCCTCGCGAACGCCGGCATCGACATCGCCACCGCTACGGAGTACATCCGCTACAACCATAAGGCGGGCGTCTATTGCCCGCGGTGCCAACGCTGGGCGGAACTCAAGCTGCGGGAGCTGGTGATGCGCGGCGAAGGGGATCAGCCGTTGGCGAGCCTACCGCTGCGTTGCAGGCTGTGCGGAGCACGCGGCGAGCTTCAGGTGCGCTCGCCCGCTCCTGAATGGGGCGGCGCGACGTGGAGCATCCGCGAATAACCAGGAACCCGGTGCGTAGCCGGGGCTTTGTGTGCGAACCGAGCGTGCCGCTCACATCGTCTTGCGCCGTTGATTAACATTCATCGTTTTATCAATGTGATGCAGCGTAAACATAATTAAGTGCGCGAAGCTCCAGGCGACCAGTGCAAAGAACCTCGACACCGCAGGGTCCGGCGAGGCTCAACGCCGCGCAATTGCTGGCGCATGGCCGGGTTCGAACGGCTCGCAGCACGGCCGGAATACCCCGCGATTCCGCCACATAGGCGACCAAGTCCAACACTCCGGGACAACTGGATTGCGCGCGTGCGACACAGCGGCCGTCGTCAATCACTGTCTTCCTTGCGCACGCCGAGACCTCGTCATACGCCGTTGACGTACGTACGCCAGCGGCGTACATTGACGCCAGAGCGCGAGTTCCCTCCGGATACGGAATGCGGCTATGGACCAGGAAGCGTTCGAAAACCTGCTGGAGACTGTCCGCTGGATGCGCCAGCGCCGCCACGATCGCCTGGCGCGACTTGGGCTGCGGCGGGCCAGGACCGAGGACACCGTGGACGTCCGCAAGATCCGGGCCACGACCGGGCTCAGCCAGCCGAAGTTCGCCGAGCTGCTGTCGATTGAAGCATCGACGCTGCGCAATTGGGAGCAGGGTCGCCGCGAGCCGACCGGGGCCGCGCGCGCGCTGCTGCGCGCGATCAGCAACGACCCCGTCGCCGTCATCAAGGCATTGAGCGACTGACGCCGGAGGGTCCTCGCATGCCCGGACCGAACACGACGCACCTGTTGTACCTGCGCGGCGCGACTCGCATGGCTTTCGACGCGACGGCCGGGGCCACAGACATCGTCGAGAAGATGCACCGCACGATCCAAACGCGGCCCGGGCCGAAGGGCCCTGCGGGGCCCGCCACCACGCGTGGCATCACGGGCCTCGTCTACCGTGGCATCGGCGGCGGCCTTCGTCTCGTCGGCCGCGGTATCGATGCCGGACTTGCAGCGCTCGTGCCATTGCTGCCGGAAGGCGAGGTGAGTCCGGCCCATGAGGTGTTCCTGGCGGCGATTAACGGCGTCTACGGCGACTATCTCCTGCGCACCGACAATCCGCTCGCAATCGAGATGAGCCTTCGCTATCAACGCCTCCAGGTCGACTGTTCCGATCCGGCGAACATATTCAGCGGACAAACCGGTGCGACACCGTCCGGCAAACTGCTCCTGCTGTTGCACGGCCTGTGCCTGAACGACCGGCAATGGACCCGCGAGGGCCACGACCACGGCGCGGCGCTCGCAGAAGAATTCGGCTACACGCCTCTTTACCTGCGCTACAACAGCGGCCTGCACGTCGCGACCAATGGGCGGACGCTTGCCGAAGCGCTGGAGCAGTTGATCGCAAACTGGCCGCAGCCCGTGCAGGAACTGACGATGATCGGGCACAGCATGGGCGGCCTCGTCGCGCGGAGCGCCTTGCACCACGGTCTCGGGGCCGGGCACGCCTGGCCGGAGCGCGTTGGCAAGCTCGTGTTCCTTGGCACGCCGCATCACGGTGCCCCACTCGAGCGCGGCGGTCACTGGCTCGATTCGACGCTCGAGCTGAACCCGTACTCAGCACCACTCACACACATCGGCAAGATGCGCAGCGCCGGCATTACCGACCTGCGCCACGGGAGTATCACGGCTGGAGCGCACCAGTTCGTGCCACTGCCAGCGGCAGTGAAGTGCTATGCGGCGGCGGCTCTCATTGGCGCGCGTCGCAGCACGCTGAGCGAGCGGCTGATCGGAGACGGGCTGGTGCCGCTCGATAGCGCGCTCGGTCGGCATGCAGACGCCTCGAAGTCACTTGCGATCCCAGAGGATCATCGATGGATCGGCTACGAAATGGGGCATCTCGAGCTGCTGAGTCGGCCGGAGGTGTATGTGCAACTGCGAAAGTGGCTGGGAGAGGCACGCTGACGCACGCCCGTAGTCGCTGCAGTGACCGCTGCCTGCGAAGAAGCGATGGCTTCCCGCGGGGCGGTACACCGGGATGGAGGCAACGTCCGGCCCTGCTCACTTGATTCTCTTGTGATCTCTCGATCCGAACACTCCGCGGATCCCACCGAGCAGGGATGTGTTGCGATCGATCGACTGAAGCAGCGCAAGTATTTCGCGTAAGGCGCGCGTGTTATCTGCGATCGAACGGACCGCGCGCTGCAGCGCGAACAGTCGCGCAGATATCCAAGCCACCCAAGCGAGGACAACGACGATCGCTCCGGCAGCGGCGTAGAACAGTGTCGAATCATTTACGGGCATGACGCGAAGCCCTTGACCGATCAGGCAATACTGCGATTGAAGTCCGATCCGCCAGCCTACAAGCGTCGCCACCGGTTCGTGTGACGTCGCAGACGGCGCCCCGGCGCGACCGCAGACCGCGACCGTCGTTCGTGCCACGCAACGAAACCCCGGCTTATTTGGCTTTGGCCTTGCCCGCATCAGCAACCATCTGGTGCAGCTTCACCAGTGCTTTGTCGGTCGCTATCATTGCGCACGTCAGTTCGTTTGGCGTTGCATCCGGATAGTTGCGACTGATCTCCTTGCAGGCGCCAAGCGCCGCGTCCTTGACGCGCTGCTCTGCCTCGGTCGCTCCGGTGGCCAGGGCGAGGTTGAGGTCCTTCAAGCTCACGCTGTAAGCGAGTGAGATATCGACGATCGGCACGCCAGCGGCTGTACGACCAACGGTCCGGGTGCTCAGGATGCGGGTCGCCTGGACAGACACTTCCGTCTGAGCGCTGGCGACGCTCCCGATCAACGCGGACGCGAGCACTGCGACCGCGGTTCCGACAAGAATTTTTCTCATGGCATCGCTCCTTGTTCCCTTCCCACGACGGCACGCGCACCACGACCGATGGAGCGCCTTTTGCTTTCAACGACCTACGATAGGCGCGCGCCGTGCTGCCGCCATCCGTGGTTACAACCGCTGCATCGTGGAAACGCAGTACGAGCCAACACCGCCGAGGGCGTCATTTCCTCGCCCAGTGTCCGCGTCCTTCGTCCGCAGCACGCACCAATGCTTGGGACAGGTCGTTGGCGGCCCGACCTGCTCGTCGGTGATGCTCGTGTCACCAGGGACTCACCGGGCGTTTCCGAACGCGCGCCTTGCGTCGGGTCCTGCGAATCCACCGACGGCAGGTCCGTCGAATGACGCCCATTCAGGCGGCCAATACCCTGCCTGGGCGGCCAGCGGGCCGGATGCGCTTCGCGGGCTGCGCGATCAAGCGCTCGGCCTCATCGCGGCCGCGGGAGTCTCGCCCCTGTGCTGCCGGTGCTCGGCAGGTGATCCGGCGCAGAGGCCGCGCGGCTGTCGCCGGGCTGTATCGGCTGCGCGTCTTTCGGCGCAGAATTATTTCAGTCGAGCTGACGGAGACCTGACCATGACGACCGCTTTCTGGTGCGTGCTGGTGGCTGGCTTGTTGCCGTATGCGGGTACGTTGGCAGCCAAGGGCGGTCGACGGTTCGACAATAACGATCCGCGGGCCTGGCTTGCGGCCCAGACCGGCTGGCGGGCCCGGGCCAACGCCGCGCAACTGAACGGCTTCGAGGCATTTCCACTGTTCGCGGCCGCGGTGGTCGTGGCGCACCTGACCGCCGCGCCCCAGGCCAGGGTGGACCGGCTGGCGCTGGTGTTTGTTGCGGCGCGAATCGCCTACCTCGCCGCCTACCTCGCGGACCTCGCGTGGCTGCGCAGCGTCGTGTGGTTCATCGGCATCGGCAGCGCCGTGGCCATTTTTGTCGCCGGGCACTGATCGGTAGCGGCCGCGTCGCGTTTTGGCTAGGGTGGTGCCGACTGTCCCATAGGGCGGGCCCGCGATATGAATCCGGCCGAGCAGCGCGTGCTGGAACTTCTCGACAAGTGGCTTCAGAGCCTTGAATTGCATCTGAAGTACACAGCCTTGACCGACGAGGCCTACTGGCAGGTGCAACCGTGGGGGAAGCACCAGCGGCCGGTTCGCTGGGTCCTCGACCTTGCCCAGTCGCGCGCGCGCGAGCTCAGGCGCCACCTCGAATCGCGCATGGCGAGCGGTGACGCCGGCTTCGCCGAGGCCCTCGAGCTCATGGCGTTCCTCGCAAACCTCGTCGGCGCCCAAAACATCGAGCGCTACATCCCGCTCGCCGAGCCCGAGCGCGAGAACCCTGAGGTGCTCGGCAACACGCAGTCGACGCTGCGCCCGTTGACCTCGGGATCGACCTCGACCCAGAGCCGCGCGCTAATCGAGCCGACGCGCGAGATGCCGATGCCGGTGGCTTCCGTCGCATCAACCCCAGTGACCGCCGCGACAGCACCGACGGTCGAAGTCCCGGCGGTCATCGCGCCACCTCAGGCGCCGTCCCGACCCGCGAAGCCGGTTCCTCCGCCGGCGCCAACCACGGCTCCCGCACCGAGCGCGGCGCGCGCCGCCGCCAAGCGCGACGTTCGCTCCGGCTCGGGCAAGCATCCGAAGCCGGTGATCCCGGGCAGCATCGACTCCCAGGTCATCGCCGACGCGGTGCGCCTCATGAAATGGGGGCGCGAGTGGCACGAGCTCGCCGAGGCCATCGCCCGGATTGCCGGTCGCCCGGGCGTGGTCGAGGTCCGCAAGTGTCTGCGGACTCACAAGGCCGAGATCGAGCGCGCCGCGCGCGAGTGAGCGGTTCTGCCGCCGCTGCGACCGGGGCGCGATCCTTGGCAGCGACACTTCGCTTGCGTAGGCTTGACACACCGCGATCCGGCGGCATCGCACCGATAAGGATTCCTGCATGCGTAACCACTGGTTCGGCCCACTCGTCGCGTCGGCCATTCTCGCTGCCGTCACCTCGGGAGCGGCCGCCGCTCCACCCACCGCTGGAGAGCAGGCCATCGAATACCGGCATTCCGTCTATCACGTGATCGCCTGGAACGTCGGCCCGATGAACGAGATGATCAAGGGCAAGATCCCCTACGACCCGGCCACGTTCGCGAAGCACGCCGCCCGCGTCGCGATGATGACGCCGATGCTGCTCGAGGGATTCCCGCCGGATTCCAACATTGCGGGCAAGACCCACGCGAAGCCTGGCGTCTGGACCGACCGGGCCACCTTTGAGAACCTGCTCAAGAAACTCGAGACCCGCAGCGCAACGCTCGCGGATGTGGCCAAGGGTGGGGACCTCGCCAAGGTCAAGCCGGCGTTCAACGACCTCCTGCAGGCCTGCAAGGACTGCCACGAGAAGTTCCGGGAGAAGGACGAGGATTGACGGCCTGATCGCCTAGAACAATAGATCGGGCGGCTCGGGGGCGCGGGAGACGATCCAGAACAACAGCGCCGCCGCGCCGAGAAGCGTCACCAGGGCAGCGACGAGGCGCTGGCTGCCGATCCCGCTGCCGGACGGGAGCTCGTGCTTGTAGCCGGTAACCAGCGGGCCGATCAGGTTGTCGCCGAGCACCACCCAGTAGTAGACGGCGGCCGCCACGTGCAGCGCGACCGCGCCTAGGATCAGGTCCGACAGGAACTCGTGCCAGCTGCTGACCCGGTTGCTCGTGGCGTGGCTCACGTACCCGGCCAACGGTCCGACGCTGGTGACTTCGTCATTGGCGAACAACCCGGTCAGCGCTTGCGCCAGCAGCAGCGCGAGCAGCAGCAGGATCATCCAGGCTCCGAGCGGGGAATGGCCCGTCGAGCGGCGGTAGCCGCGGCCACCGACTGTCCTCAGGTGTGCGATGACGGCCGCGGGGCCGCGCACGAAGCTCGCAAACCGCGCATACCGCGGACCGATCCAGCCCCACGCGAGTCGGAAGGCAACGAGCGTCAGCGTCGAATAGCCGCACCATACGTGCCAGGTAAAGGCCGCCGACCCGATGTAATGGGTCACGAACGAGCCCGTGACGGTCAGCACGAGTCCCCAGTGGCTGACTCGCAGCGGCAGATCCCAGACGAGCTGCGGCCCGGCCGCCGCGCCGGGCAACGCCGTGCTGGTTGGCCGCGACTGCCTCGCCACCGGGACCTCCGATTCCGATACGCAGGCCTCATCATGCCCGTAGACTGCCTCGGCGTGCGCGGCGTTCGCGTCCGCCGCGCGATCCTTGGGCATTGCGCGGCCGCGGCGGCTTTTGCAAAATCGCGGACCGCGCCGACGGGCTCGGGAACCGGCGCCGCCATTCCGGGTCATAGGCGACCGTATGATCGAAGTCAGCGGGCTCACCAAGCACTACGGCGACGTCGTCGCCGTCAGCGATCTCAGCTTCCGCGCCGTTGCGGGCGAGATCCTCGGTTTCCTCGGGCCGAACGGCGCCGGCAAGACGACCACGATGCGGATCATCGCCGGATTCATCGCGCCGACCGCGGGCACCGCGGCGGTGCTTGGCCACGACGTGGCTCGCGAGCCGCTCCC
>Ga0209415_10009173_pt1 | contig 17030 bp, 16 predicted proteins | sample PeaSoiSIISIP2007_FD_187696 | JGI IMG/M metagenome (GOLD analysis project Ga0209415, IMG submission 187696) | Peat soil microbial communities from Weissenstadt, Germany - SII-SIP-2007 (SPAdes) (version 2) | ecosystem: Environmental > Terrestrial > Soil > Wetlands > Peat | place: Germany... | reverse complement strand
CTGCTCGGGGGTGGTGTTCTGGGCCTCGTCGAGGATGATGAAGCTGCGGTTGAGCGTCCGGCCCCGCATGAACGCCAGGGGCGCCACCTCGACCGTGCCCCGCTCGAGCAGGCGCTGGGCCCCCTCGGGGCCGAGCAGGTCGTAGAGGGCGTCGTACAGGGGGCGCAAGTACGGGTCGACCTTGGCCATGATGTCGCCGGGCAGGAACCCGAGGCGCTCGCCGGCTTCGACCGCCGGGCGGGTGAGGATGATGCGGTCCACCTCGCGCGCCTGGAGCGCCTGGGCGGCGAGGGCGACGGCGAGGTACGACTTCCCCGTCCCCGCCGGGCCGATGCCGAAGGTGACGACGTTGGCGGCGATGGCGTCGGTGTAGCGCTTCTGCCCGGCGGTCTTCGGGCGCACGGTGCGCCCCCGCGCCGAGCGCATCACCTCGGTGGTGAGCACCTCGGCGGGGCTCACGTCGTCCTTCACCATGGCGATGGTCCGGCCGACGTCGGCGGCGTCGAGGCGCTGGCCCTGCTCGAGGAGCATGACGAGCTCGTCGAAGAGCCGGCCCACGCGCTCGGCGTCCTCGCCCTCGATGGTGATCTCGTTGCCGCGCACCACGATGCGGACCCCGTCGAAGGCGTCGTCGATGAGCCGCAGCAACTCGTCTCGCTGGCCGAGCAGGCCGACCATGAGGTGGTTTCCGGGGACGAGGATCTTGACCTGGGTCGACGACACTGGCGTTCTGGACGCGAGGCTACCAGGGGGGTCCGCTCGCCCCCGCGTGTCTGCCGCCGGGCGCGGCGCCGGGCCTCACCCCGGCGGCCAGCCCAGCCGCCTCCCGCCCAGGACGTGGAGGTGGAGGTGGGGGACGCTGTTCGACGCGTCCTCGCCCACGTTGAACAGGAGGCGGTAGCCGCGCTCGGCGATGCCCTCGGCCTCGGCCACCTGGCGGGCGGTGGCGAGGAGGTCGGCCAGCACCTCGGCATCGCCGGGCTCGAGCGTCGCCGCGTTGTCGATGTGGCGGCGGGGTACCACGAGGACGTGCACCGGGGCCTGGGGGTTCAGGTCCCGGAAGGCGACCGAGTGCGACGTGGTGTGGACCACGGCGGCCGGGATGTCGCCCGCCACGATGCGGCAGAACAGGCAGTCCGTGGTGTCGTCGCTCATCGACCGGTCCTCCCGCGCGCCTAGGCGGACGACCCCGACCGGCGGGCCGTCATGGACCCCTTCACCTCGGGGTACAGGTGCTCGAGGCTGCCCGGGGCGATGCGGCAGGCGTCGATGTACCGGTCGACGTCCGCCGCCTTGAGCCGGATCACCCTGCCGAACTTGTAGGCCGCCAGGGCGCCCTCGTCGATGAAGCGGTACAGGCTGCGCAGCGTCACCCCGAGGCGTTCGGCGGCCTCCTTGGTGCTCATCCACTGGATCTGCTCGCTCACCAGGCCCTCCCGGACAACCGCTCCGCCGCGCGCACCGTCCTCCGTGCATCGTCATGGTATCCGGTGCAGGACCGGCGACCGCCGGCGCTGGGTCCCGGCGGGGACGGCGTGCGGGCCCGCCGCTCGGGGGCGCGCGCCACCGGGCACGAAGAGGTGCGTGTCGGGGTGTGGCGGTGGCGCCGGTGTCAGGAGGTGACGCGCAGGCCGAGCTCGTCGAGCCGCCGGCTCATGGCGTCGGGGGTCACGCCGAAGAGGCAGGCGATGGCCCGCAGGTCCTCGGCCCGGATGGTGATCATCCGGCCGTTGAAGTCCTGGCGCTGGACCTGGATCATCGACAGGAAGCGACGCAGCAGGTCCCGCTCGGGCCCGCTCACCGAGTTGAGCTTCGTCAGGTCGATGGTGACCTTCTCGTGGCCGTCCCAGGGCCGTAGCTGGCGTCGCGCCCGGCCCGGGCTCTCGGGGCCGGCGTTGGCGTTGCCATTGCCGTCGCGCTCGCCGCCGGGACCCCAACGCGTGGCGTCGTCGTCCTGGGGCAGCAGCTGGTCGACGGGGACGTCGTAGAGCTTGGCCAGGCGCTGCAGCCGCGGGACCGAGATGGCCCGCTCGCCGCGCTCGTAGGCGCCGAGGACCGACGCCTTGAACTCCTGGTCGGACATGGCCTCGACCGCCTGCAGGGACAGGCGCATCTGCTTGCGCACCGCCCGCAGTCGCGACCCGACGGCCCGGGCGTACTCGGCCCGGGCGGACTCCTCCTGCTCGTCTTCCTCAGGCAACAGCGTCTGGTTCACCATGACCATCCCGATCGCTCGATCCGTGCTTGCCGCTCTCTTCCGCCGACCGCCCATTCCACGAGAGCTGAAGACGTGTCCCACCCTGACCCGTGAGCACGCGCGCGCTTCCCTGCAGTCTTGCTCACTCAGCGTGGTGATTGCAAGGACCGTGCCCGCCGGCCCGCTGCGGAGAGTCGTCGTGGGCGGCGCTGCGGGCCTCGGCCACGACACGGGCACGCAGCCAGCAAAGCAGGAGGCCGGCACCCATCGCCGCCGTCTCCGCCCGCAGGACCTGGGGCCCGAGGCCCACCAGCGGGCGGCCCTCCCCCAACTCGCCGGCGTCCCACCCTCCCTCGGGGCCCACCGCCACCGCCGGCGCCGCCAGGCCCGGGGGGTCGCCGCCGGGGTGGGCCAGAGCGAGGGACACGGGCGCCACCCGGTCCTCGAGCTCCCGCAGCCCAAGGACCCCCGTGACCTCGGGCAACCAGGCCCGCCTGCTCTGGGCGGCGGCCTCCCGAGCCACCCGGCGGAGCCGTCCGATGACCTTGACCTGGCGGTTCTCCTCCCACTGGACGACAGCGCGGGCCGAGCGCAGCACCACGACCTCGTCCACGCCGGCTTCGGTGAGCTTCTGCACCACCCACTCGGGGCGGGCGGCCTTGACCGGCACGAACCCCACGGTCACCGCCGGCTGGGGCCGGGGGACGCGGACGACGGGCCCGTCGGGATCGAGCGCCCCGGCCCCCGGGGCGCCACGCGCCGTGGCGCCGGTGAAGCGGCAGCGCCGCCAGGCGCCGCGCCCGTCGGCGGCCAGGACGACCTCGCCGGCTCGCAGGCGGAGCACCTCGCCCAGATGGTGGGCATCTGCTGACCCGAGCGCGGGCGCCTCGACCTCGTCCACGAAGACCTGGGCGGCCGCATCCGCCGGCATCGACGTCGGCCCCGGCGAGGGCCCGGGGAGGCCGTGAGAGTCGGACGCCGCGGGCACGGGCCCGCCGGTCAGCCGAACGCCGAGCGCAGGCGCGACATGAGGCCCTCGTCGGGGGGCGTGACGTCCTCCCCGCGCTCGGTGGCGAGGCGCCGCAGCAGCTCTTCCTGCTCCTTGGTCAGCTTGGTGGGCGTCTCCACCACCACGTGGACCAACAGGTCGCCGCGGCCTCGGCCGCGCACGTGGGGCACGCCGCGGCCGCGCAGGCGCATGACGTGCCCGCTCTGGGTGCCGGGGGCCACGGCCAGCGACTCGGTCCCGTCGAGGGTCTCGAACGCCACCGCCGCCCCGAGGGCCGCCTGCGCCATCGACACGGCGAGCTCCGAGCGCAGGTCGTCCCCGTGGCGCACGAACCGATCGTCGGGCCGCACCGACAGGTGGACGTAGAGGTCGCCGGCGGGGCCCCCGCGCAGCCCCGCCGGTCCGCTGCCGGTCAGGCGCAGGGTGGACCCGTGGTCCACCCCGGCGGGCACGGCGACGGGGAACGTCCGAGCGGCCACGATACGGCCGTCCCCCCGACAGTCCGGGCACGGGCTCGGGACCACCTCACCCGTCCCCGCGCACTGGCGGCACGGCACGGCGGTGACCACCTGGCCCAGGATCGACTGGCGCATGCGGCGCAGCTCGCCGCTGCCCTGGCAGTCGGGGCAGCTGATGGGCGTCGTCCCGGCGCGCGCGCCGGTCCCCTCGCACGTGGCGCAACGCACCGGCTCGTCCAGGGTGACCTCGTGGGTGACACCGAAGACCGCCTCGCGGAAGGTGAGCTCGAGCACGACCTCGGCATCGGCACCGCGCGCCGGGCCGCCCCGGCGCCCGCCGGCCGCCGCCCCGCCGAAGAAGGCGTCGAACAGGTCGCCGAGCCCCGACCCGAAGAACGTGTCGCCGGCGCCGGCGGGGACGTCGACGCCGTCGGGGCCGAAGCGGTCGTAGCGGGCCCGGCGCTCGGGGTCGCGCAGCACCTCGTAGGCCCGCGTCACATCCTTGAACCGCCCCTCGGCCGCGGCGTCGCCGCCGGTGCGGTCCGGGTGCAGCTCGCGCGCCATGCGGCGGTAGGCGCTCTTGATCTCGTCGTCGCTCGCCCCCCGCGAGATTCCGAGCAGCTCGTAGTAGTCAGTCGCCATGGCCGTTCCCCACCCGGCGACGGGTCCGGTCGCGCGGGGACGCGGCTCCCGGCGCCGTGGACGGCGTGCCCCGCCCGCTGCCGGACGTCGACGCGCCGAGGTGCGCGCCCAGGCGCTCCCCCACCACCTGGACGGCGGCGAGGGCGTGGGGGTAGTTCATTCGGGTGGGCCCGACGACGCCGATCGTCCCGGCCACCTCCCCCTCTATCGACACCGGCGCCACCACGAGCGCGCACGAGGCCAGCGGCTCGAAGCCGTGCTCGGTGCCGATGGCCACCGACAGGCCGCGTTCGAGGATGGCCTCGATCAGCTCCACCACCACGAGCTGCTGCTCGAGGATCGACAGCACCGAGCGCACGGTGTCGACCGCTTCGAACGCCGAGGCCATGCGCGCCGATCCCCCGACGAACACGTGGTCGGGCTCGTCGGCCGCGCCCAGACTGCCGAGCGCGTCGAGGCCCGAGCACACCAGGGCGTCGAGCGCTTGGTCGTGCACGTCGGGGACGCCGGCGGGGTGACGGATCGTCGTACCCCGGAGGTGCGCCGTCAGATGGGTGGCCGCCGTGGCCAGCATGTCGTCGTCGACGCCCGGTGCCAGCTCGATCGCCCGCTTCTCGACGGCGCCGTCGGACAAGACGACCACGAGGAGGGCCACGCGCGGGCCGAGGCCCACGAGCTGCACCGACCGGATGGTCGCCGAGTCATGGCTCGGGCCCACCACCACGGCGGCGTAGTCCGTGAGATCCGCCAGCAGCCCGCTCGTGCGCCCGAGGAGCTCTTCGACCTCGCCGTGCACGTGGGTGAAGAACTTGCGCACCTCGTGGCGTTCGTGGCGCCCGAGGGTCCCGGGGCGCCCGAGGTGGTCAACGAAGAACCGGTAGCCCTTGTCGGTGGGGATCCGCCCGGCGCTGGTGTGCGGCTGCACCAGGTACCCCTCGCGTTCGAGCGCCGCCATCTCGCTGCGCACCGTGGCCGACGACACCTGGACGCCCGGCGTGTCGGTGATGTGGGTCGAGCCCACCGGCTGCGCCGTCTCGATGTACTCCGACACCACGGCGTTCAAGATGGCCGCCTTGCGGTCGTCGAGGTCGCCCACGGCCCCGGCGTCGGTCTCTGCCGGCGCCGGGGCGTCGCGCCCGTCACGCGCCGATCCAGCGGCGCTCGCCGTTCGCCGCGTCCCCGCTGGGCGCGCCCGGCGCGCTGTGGAGTCGGTTCCCATGGTCGTCTGGCACTCGATTCTACCGAGTGCCATCCCCCGGGCCCCAGACCCCGGGCCCCAGACCCCGGGCCGGGGCGGTCCCGCCCGGGCTCGCGCCCCGGTCCGGGGCGGGCCGAGCGGTCAGTCCTCGAGCCGCAGCGCCGAGATGAACGCCTCCTGGGGCACCTCGACCCGTCCGATGGCCTTCATCTTCTTCTTGCCCTCCTTCTGGCGCTCGAGGAGCTTGCGCTTGCGGGTGATGTCCCCCCCGTAGCACTTGGCCAGGACGTCCTTGCGCTTGGCCTTCACGGTCTCCCGGGCGATGACCCGGCCCCCCACGGCCGCCTGGATGGGGACGTCGAAGAGCTGGCGCGGGATGAGCTCGCGCAGCTTCTCGGTCATCCGCCGCCCGTAGGAGTCGGCCTGGGAGCGGTGCACGACGGTGGAGAAGGCGTCCACCGGGACGTGGTTGATGAGGAGGTCCACTTTGACCAGGTTGGCCGTCTGGTACCCCGAGGACTCGTAGTCGAGGCTGGCGTAGCCCTTGGTCCGGCTCTTCAGCTGGTCGAAGAAGTCGACCACCACCTCGGCCAGGGGGATCTTGTAGACGAGCTCCAATCGCTCGGGCGACAGGTACTCCATGTGGTCGAGCTCGCCGCGGCGCGCCTGGCACAGCTCCATGACGGTGCCGATGTACTCCGAGGGCACGATGAGCGTCGCCCGCAGCATGGGCTCGTCGATGTGGTCCAGCTTGCTGGGGTCGGGCATCTCGCTCGGGTTGTCGAACCGCACCTCGCCGCCTTCGGTGAGGTGCGCCAGGTACGCCACCGAGGGCGCGGTGGCGATGAGCGACAGGTCGAACTCGCGCTCGAGGCGCTCGCGCACGATCTCCATGTGCAACAGGCCCAGGAACCCGCAGCGGAAGCCGAAGCCGAGCGCGCCCGACGACTCGGGCTCGAAGGTGAAGCTCGAGTCGTTGAGGCGGAGCTTGTCGAGCGCCTCGCGCAGCGCCGTGAGCTCGTCGCCGTCGATGGGATAGAGGCCGCAGAACACCATCGGCTTGGGATCGCGGTAGCCGGCCAGGGGCTCGGGGGCCGGATGGGCGGCGTCGGTGACGGTCTCTCCCGAGCGCGCGTGCCCGACGTCCTTGATGCCGGCGATGAGGTAGCCGACCTCGCCCGGCCCGAGCGCGTCGACGGGGCTCGGGACCGGCCGGCGCACGCCGATCTCCTCCACCTCCTCGGAGAACCCGGCCTGCATGAACCGCACCCGCGACCGCGTCCGCAAGACGCCGTCGGTCACCCGCACGGAGCTCACCACCCCGCGGTACTGGTCGTAGGCCGAGTCGAAGATCAGCGCCCGCAGCGGCGCGTCGGGATCCCCCGACGGCGGGGGCACCCGCTCGACGACGGCGTCGAGGAGCGCGTCCACCCCCTCGCCGGTCTTGGCCGAGATGCGCAGGATGGTGGCGGCGTCGATGCCGAGGACGTTCTCGATCTCCGCCGCGTACTTCTCGGGCTCCGCCGCCGGGAGGTCGATCTTGTTCAGGGCGGCCACGATCTCCAGGTCGTGCTCGAGCGCCTGATAGCAGGTGGCCAGGGTCTGGGCCTGGATGCCCTGGGAGGCGTCGACGAGGAGGACGGCCCCCTCGCACGCGGCCAGGGAGCGACTCACCTCGTACCCGAAGTCCACGTGCCCCGGGGTGTCGATCAAGTGCAGGACGTGGTCCTTCCAGTGCACCCGCACGTTCTGCGCCTTGATGGTGATCCCGCGCTCGCGCTCGATGTCCATCGAGTCCAGGTACTGCTCGCGCATGAGCCGGGGGTCGACGGCGTGCGTCAGGTCCAGGATGCGGTCCGACAAGGTGGACTTGCCGTGGTCCACGTGGCTGATGATGGAGAAATTGCGGATACGGTCGGTGCTTTGCACGGCACCCGGAGCGTACCGGCGCCGTGACCAGGGCACGCGCCCCGGAAGGCCCCGGAGCGGGCCTGCTAGGCTGGTCGGCCGTGGTGGCACCCCCGGTGCCGCCGGGCCCCATCCCCGAGATGGCGGCCGACCCCGCCGTCGACGCGTGTGCCGAGGCGCACGTCTGGGAGCAACTGAGAGCCGCACGTGGCCAACATCCGCAGCCAGATCAAGAGAAACCGCCAGAACGAACGGCGCCGGCTCCGCAACAAGTCGGTGCGCTCGGAGATGCGCACCCGTACCAAGACCGCCGTGTCGGCCGTGGAGTCCGGGGCGGACGCCGCCGACGAGGCCCTGCGAGCCGCCGTCCGGCGCATCGACAAGGCGGCGTCCCAGGGCGTGATCCACAAGAACCAGGCGGCCAACCGCAAGTCGCGCCTGATGCGCCGGGCGAACGCCGCCCAGGCAGGCGACGAGGGCTGAGCCCCCCCGCCGGGCGACGGCCCGCCGGCGCCCGCTCAGGCCCGGCGTCGCGCCGGGGCCCGGGTGCCCGGTCGCCGCGCCGGGGCGTCGCGCACGGCCCCGAGCCGGCTGAGGCGGCCCACGAGCACCTCGAGCACCGTGTGGTCCGGGAGGCCGCTGCGGCCCCGGAGGTCGAGGTCGGCGTCGGCGAGCAACGTCACCGCCCGCCCGAGCCGGGCCGACCCGAGCCGCCGTCCCTGCTCGAGCGCCTTGCGCGCCGGGAAGGCGCTGCGCAGCCCGAGGCGCGCCGCGGCCTCCTCGGCCGTCGTCACCCCTGACCCGTCGAGGCGGAGCATCGCCTGGTAGTGGCGGTGCAGGATCGCCAGCAGGGCCAGGGGGTGGAACCCGCCCGCCCCGCCCAGCCGGGCCAGCGCGTCGAGGGCGTCCGCCGTGCGCCCGGCGTCCACCGCATCGGTGAGCTCCCACGGCGCCACCGTGCCGGCCTCGCCGAGAAACGGCTCGAGCCGGTCCTCGTCGATCGACGCCCCCTCGCCGTACGCCGCCGCCAGCGTGTCGAGCAGCCCGGGCAGGCGGCTGACGTCGCCGCCGAGGTGCTCGCCCAGCCGGCTCGCCGCCCGAGCGTCGAGCTTCACGGGGCCGGCGTGGAGGCGCTCCACGAGCCACTGGGTCCGGGCCCGGCCGGTGCCCACGGCGGTGTCGATCACCGACCCCTGGCGCTCGACGGCCTTCACCAGCGCGGCGGGGATGGTCCCGCCCCCGGCCACGAGCACCAGGGTCACGCCCGGCAGCGGGTCATCGAGGCAGGCCACGAGCCGGCCGGCGTCACCCGACGACAGCCGTCCCGCCTCGCGCACGACCACGATCCGGCGGTCCGTCAGCATCGGCGGCGTGGTCAGCGCGTCGACCACCATGCCGACGTCGAGCTCCTCGGCGGCCGGGCCGCCGTGCTCCTCCACCACCATGGCCATGTCGTGGGTGCCGACCAGGCCGGTGAGCAGCTCGTGCACCTGCTGGCCGACGAGCGAGGCGTCGTCGCCGCGCACGAGGACGGCGGCCCCCGGCCCCCCGGGGGACCCGGGTTCGCCTGCCGCCGCCCGGCGAGGCTGGGACGGGCGCGCCGGCACGCTCAGGCCGCCTCGAGCACGGCGGCCAGCGCGTCGCACACGCGCCGCGCGCCGGCCACGTCGTGGACCCGCGCCACGCGGCACCCGAGCGTCACGCCGATGGCCGTCGCCGCCAGCGACGCCTCCGCCCGCTCGTCGATATCGAGGTCGAGGATCGCCCCGAGGAACGTCTTGTTCGACGCGGAAAGGAGCAACGGGTAGCCGATGCCGGCAAGGACGGCCGACGCCCGCAGGAGCTCGAGGGACTGCGCCGCGGTCTTGCCGAGGTCGAGACCGGCGTCGAGCACCACCCGGGCGGCGGGGATCCCTGCGGCCCGTGCCCGCGCGGCGCGGTCCTCGAGGAAGGCGCGCACCGCGGCCACGACGTCGTTGTAGTGCGGTTCGGGGTCGCGCACGCGCGGGGCCAGGCGGATGTGGGTGGCCACCACCGCCGCCCCGGACCGGGCGGCGGCCGGGAGGAACTCGGGATCGGCGAAGCCGCTGATGTCGTTGCCCATGACCGCCCCCGCGCCGTACGCGGCGGCCGCCACCGAGGCGCGCCACGTGTCGACCGACAGGGGCACGTCCAGGCGGGCGTGCAGCGCCTCGATGGCCGGGACGACGCGTTCGAGCTCCTCGGCCTCCGAGACCTCGGGCCCGGGCCCCGCCTTCACCCCGCCCACGTCGAGGATGTCGGCGCCGTCGGCGACGAGTTGCTCCGCCCGCTGCACCAGGGCGTCGAGCTCGAAGGTGAGCCCCCGGTCGTAGAAGGAGTCGGGGGTGCGGTTCAAGATGCCCATGACGAGCGCCCGGGTGGCGAGGTCGTAGGTGCGGTCACCGAGCGACAGCTGCACAGCGGGAACCTACCGCGGTCCCCGACGGGCGGCGCCTGGCGCACCGCCCCGGCGCGACGCTCAGAACAGCTGGGTGGCGAGCGCCTTGCGGTAGTGCGCCGTGCGAGGGTCGTCGGGCCCGAGGGTCTCGAGGAGGTCGAGGAACTCCTGGCGCGCCGTCTCGTCCATCTTCACCTTCGGCAGGAGCCCGTCAAGCAGCACGTCCACGCCGTCGGCGGGCACGTCGACCTGCTGCACGGCCAACCGGGCCTCGGCCGCCACCTGCCGGGTCTCGGGCGTCTCGGGGATGCGGGCCAGGAGCTCGAGGGCCTCCGCCGGCTGGCCCCCGGCCACCAGGAGGCGGGCGAGGGTGACGATCGCCCCGGGGTGATCGGGCTCGAGCTCGAGCGCCCGGCGCAGTGACGCCTCGTCCCCCGCGGCCACCAGGGTGTCGGCTTCGGACGGCACGGGGGCCAGGCGGGCCACGAACTCCGCCACCTGCGGCTCGGGGAGCGCGCCGATGAAGCCGTCCACCACCTTGCGGTCGTGCACGGCGAAGACGGCGGGGATCGACTGGACCTGGAAGGTCGCCGAGATGCGGGGGTTCTCGTCGACGTTGACCTTGACGAGCTCGACCGCACCCTCGGTGGCGTCGATCACCTTCTCGAGGACGGGCCCCAGGGTGCGGCACGGGCCGCACCACGGCGCCCACAGGTCCACGACGACGGGGACCTGGGTGGAGCGCTCGAGGACGTCCTGTTCGAAGGTGGCATCGCTGACATCGGTCACGGCCACGACGATACCGGGCGGCGCCCCCCGGCGATGCCGGGGCGTCACCCCCGGCGGTAGCGTGCAGTCCCATGACGACTGCGGGGATCGTCGACGGCGGCGCCGTCGAGGGGATCGACGCCGACCGGGTGGCGCGGTGGTTCCGGGCGAACGTCGCCGGGGCCGAGCCGCCGTTCTCCTTCGAGCTGATCGCCGGGGGCCGTTCCAACCTCACGTACCGGGTGGACGACGCCGCGGGCCACGTCTACGCCCTGCGCCGGCCGCCGCTCAGCCACGTGCTCCCCACGGCCCACGACATGGCACGCGAGCACCGGGTCATCACCGCGCTCGGCCCGACGGCGGTCCCGGTGCCGAGGACCTTCGGCCTGTGCCAGGACGAGGCGGTGAACGGCCGGCCCTTCTACGTCATGGAGTTCGTCAGCGGCCACATCGTGCGCGACGCCGCCATGGCCGAGGAGATGCTGGACGTGGCGGCCCGGTACCGGGCGGGCACGTCGCTCGCCGAGACCCTCGCCGCCCTGCACGCCGTCGACGTGGACGCCGTGGGCCTGGGCGACTTCGCCAAGCGCGACGGCTACATCGAGCGCCAGCTGCGGCGCTGGTACGAGCAGTTCCGCAACTCGCAGGTGGAGGGGCTCGACACCTCGAGCATCGTCGGCGCCGTGCACGACCGCCTGGCCGCCGACGTCCCGCCCCAGATCGGCACGGCCATCGTCCACGGGGACTACCGCCTCGACAACACGGTGCTCGGTCCCGACGGCGCCGTGCGCGCCGTGCTCGACTGGGAGATCTGCACGCTCGGCGACCCCCTCGCCGACGTCGGCCTGCTGATGGTCTACTGGACCGACCCGGGCGACGAGGGTGCGCTCATGGGCGTGACGCCCACGACGGCTCCGGGCTTCCCCGACAGCGCCGAGATGCGATCGCGCTACGCCGCGGCGTCGGGGCGCGACCTCGAGCGCCTCGACTTCTACGTGGCCTTCGGCTACTGGAAGCTGGCCTGCATCATCCAGGGCGTCTATGCCCGCTACGTGGGGGGGGCCGCTGCGGGCGACCGGTCGAGCGTCGACGGCTTCGGGCGCAGCGTCGTCCACTTGGCGGAGATGGCGCTCGAGCGGCTGGCACCGTGAGCATGGCCCCGACGCCATGAGCCTCTACGAACGGCATCTCGGACGCACGCTCGACCGGCCCCTCCTGGTCGTGGCCCTGGAGGGGTGGGTGGACGCCGGGCTCGGGGCGGACGGGGCCATCACCGCGCTGCTGTCGGCCTCCCCCACCGAGCTCGTCGCCACCTTCGACGGCGAGTCGCTCATCGACCAGCGGGCGCGCCGCCCGGTCGTCCACATCTCCCACGGCATCAACGAAGGCCTCACGTGGCCGGTCATCCAGCTACGCGTCGGTCCCGACCTCGCGGGCGCCCAGGTGTGCTACCTCGTCGGCCCCGAGCCCGACTTCCGGTGGCCGGCGTTCGTGGCGTCGGTGGTCACCCTGGCCGAGGAGCTCGGGGTGCGCATGGTCGTGGGCCTGGGGGCGTTCCCCGCCCCCGCGCCGCACACCCGGCCCGTGCGGCTGGCGGCCACGGCCCCCGAGGCGTCCGCCGACCTGGTGGCGCGCGTCGGCGTCGTCCAGGGCGAGATCGACGTCCCGTCGGGGGTGTGGGGTGCGCTCGAGCTCGCCTTCGGCGACGCCGGGGTGCCCACCGTGGGCCTGTGGGCCCGGGTCCCCCACTACGTGTCGGGCCTCGCCTTCCCCTCGGCCAGCGCCGCCCTGCTGGACGGGCTCGGGGCCATCGGCGATCTGTCGCTCGATTCGAGCGCCCTGCACACGGCGGCCGACGCGTCGTTGCGCCAGGTGGACGACCTCATCGCCAAGAGCGCCGAGCACACGGCGATGGTCCGCCAGCTCGAGCGCAGCGTGGACAGCGCCGAAGGCAACCCGCTGGACCTCGGGCAGATCCCCACGGGCGACGAGCTCGCCGCCGAGCTCGAGCGCTACCTGCGCGGCGAGCGCGACGACGGCGGGGTGCCCGACAGCGACGCCTGACCGCCGACCACGCCCTCAGCGGCGACCCGCCAGCGGGGCCGCCAGCGCCGCGGCGGTGACGGTGACCGCCCCCGTGGTCGCCGGGTGGACGCGGGTCATGAGCCAGGCGCCAAGGCCCAGCAGCACGGCGAAGATGATCACGACGATGGTGAGCGCCACGTAGCGGGTGGCGAGGCTCGGAGTCCGGCGGGCCGAGGTGGCCTGCAGGCGGGCCAGGTCGACGGCGTCGAGCCGGGGCCCCGGCGTGGTCGTCGCGCTGGCGCCGGCGGGCGGTAGCGACGCGACGACCGACGTCATCTGGTCCACGGAGGTGGCCCGTTCGAGGGCGCCGACGCGCTGGGAGTACTCGAACGCCTCGAGGCGCCCGTCCTCGAACGCCGCCAGGACCAGGCGCAGGCAGCGCTCGCGCGCCGCCTCGACCTGGCCGGCAAGGGGATCGCCCGTCGCCCCGTTGGCCGACCCGTTGGCCGACCCGTTGCGGGCCGCGAACGGCGTGCTCTCGCTGTTGCTCCAGGACACAACGGGAATTGTCGGTCAGGATGGCCCGGAACTGCAACCACCCCACGAGACCGCTCGGCCACGCGGCCGGTTCAGGGAGATGCCGGGGCCGTCGGATAGGGTGCGACGGTGCACGTGGACGGGGGGATCGGCTTCGACCCGAGCGACGCAATCGAGACCGCCCGGCGGGCGGAGGAGGACGGGTTCGACGGCGTCTGGTGCGCCGAGACCGGACACGACCCCTTCCTCCCGCTGTTGCTGGCGGCGGAGCACACCGAGCGCATCGAGCTGGGCACGGGCATCGCCGTCGCCTTCGCCCGCAACCCCATGAGCACGGCCGTGCTGGCCAACGACCTGCAGACGTTCTCCAAGGGCCGGTTCATGCTGGGGCTCGGATCGCAGATCAAGCCGCACATCGAGAAGCGCTACTCGATGCCGTGGTCACACCCCGCAGCCCGCATGCGGGAGTTCGTCCTGGCCATGCGGGCCATCTGGTCGGCGTGGCACGACGGTACCCCTCTGGCGTTTCGCGGGGACTTCTACACCCACACCCTCATGACGCCCTTCTTCAACCCCGGACCCAACCCCTACGGCGTCCCGACGGTGTTCCTGGCGGCGGTGGGCGAGCGCATGACGGAGGTGGCGGGCGAGGTGGCCGACGGCCTCCTGGCCCACGGGTTCACCACGGAGCGCTACATGCGCGAGGTCACCATCCCCGCCCTCGAACGGGGCCTGGCGCGCGCCGGGCGCAGCCGCGCCGACTACCAGATCTCGTACCCGGCCATGGTCGTCACCGGGAGGAACGAGGCGGAGGTCCAGGCGGCCGTCCAAGCCGTCAAGGCCCAACTCGCCTTCTACGCCTCCACCCCGGCGTACCGGCCCGTCCTCGACCTCCACGGCTGGGGGGATCTCTTCGCGGAGCTCAACCGGTTGTCCAAGAAGGGCGAGTGGGTGCAGATGGCGGGGCTGATCCCCGACGACATGCTCGACGCCTTCGCCGTGAGCGGCGAACCCGAGGAGATCCCCGCCCGCATCCTCGAGCGCTACGGGGACATGGTGACGCGCGTGAGCTTCTACGCCCCCTACAAGATGGAGCGCGCCCGGCTGCGGGAGCTGCTGGCGGGCTTCCGCACGGCGCCGTAGCTCCTCGGAGTCCCGGGCCCCTCGGCGGGCGGCCAGGTCAGAGGACGATGTTCACCAGGCGGGGGGGACGGGCGATCACCCGCGCGGGCTCGGCACCGCCCATGGCCTCCGCCACCCGTGCCGACGCCCTGGCCAGGCGCAGGGCCTCCTCCTCGGAGATGTCGGGCGTCACCTCGATGCGGTCACGCACCTTGCCGTTGACCTGGACCACCATCGTGACCTGCTCCGCCCGGGCGAGCTCGGGGTCGAACGACGGCCACGGCTGGGCGTGGACGCGGGCGCCCTCGCCCTTGCGCCGCTCCCAGGCCTCGGCCGTCACGTGGGGAACCATGGGCGCCAAGACCAACAGCAGGGCATCGGCGGCCTCGTCGTAGGTCGCCCGGTGCGGACCCCCGGGAGCCTCCCGGCGGTAGCGCTGCAAGGTGTTGGCGAACTCCATGCACGCGGCCACGGCGGTGTTGAACGACCACCGTTCGATGTCCGAGCTCACCTTGGCGATCAGGCGGTGGGTGGCGCGTGCCAGCTCGACGTCGCCAGCGACGGGCTGGCCGTCGCGCCAGGGGCCGTCGCCGGCCTCCACCGTCAGGCGCCACACGCGATCGAGGTAGCGCCCGCACCCGTCGATCACCTCCTCGGTCTGCTCCGTCCAGTCCATGTCGTCGGCCGGCGGGCCCACGAAGAGATGGAACAGGCGCAGCGCGTCGGCGCCGACCGTGTCGAAGTACCGGGTGGGGGTGATCAGGTTGCCCTTTGACTTCGACATCTTCTTGTGGTCCATGCGGATCATGCCCTGGGTGAACAGCCGACTGAACGGCTCGCGGGGAAGTCCCGGCGCCAGCCCCATGTCGATCAGGGCCTTCGTGTAGAAGCGGGCATAGAGCAGGTGGAGGATGGCGTGCTCGATGCCGCCGATGTACTGGTCGACCGGCATGAAGTGCCGGGCGCTGGCCGGGTCGAAGGGGCGTTCGTCGTTCCACGGATCGCAGAAGCGCAGGAAGTACCACGACGAGTCGACGAACGTGTCCATGGTGTCGGTCTCGCGCTCGGCCGGGCCGCCGCACCTCGGGCACGTCGTATGCACGAACCTGGCGTGGCGCGCCAGGGGGGACTCCCCGCCGGGGAGGAACTCGACGTCGTCGGGAGCGAGCACCGGCAGCTCGGTCTCGGCGACGCCCACGATGCCGTCGTTCGGGCAGTGCACGACGGGGATCGGGCACCCCCAGTACCGCTGGCGGGAGACGAGCCAGTCCCGCAGCCGGTAGTTGACGGTGCGCCGGCCGATGCCCTGCCCCTCGATCCAGGCGATGGCCCGCTCCTTGGCGGCGGCCACGTCGAGCCCGTCGAGGAACCCGGAGTTGACCTTGACCCCGTCGCCGGTCCACGCCCCGCCCTCGTGGTCGGCGGGGGGCTGCGTCGTGCGGACCACCGCCAGCCCGTGGACGCCGGCGAAGTCCCAGTCCCGGTCGTCCTCGGCGGGGACGGCCATGATGGCCCCGGTGCCGTAGCGCATGAGGACGTAGTCGGCCACGTAGACGGGGATCTCCTGTCCGGTGAACGGGTTCACCACGTGGCCACCGGTGGCCGCGCCCCGCTTGACCGGCGCCCGGCCCCCTCCCTCCGACGACGTCCGGTCGAGCTCGCTCGTGACCGCGGCGGTGGCCCGCAGCTCTTCGACGGCCGGGCGCTGGGCGTCGGTGGTGAGCACGTCGACGAGCGGGTGCTCGGGAGCGACCACCGCGTAGGTCATCCCGAAGCTCGTGTCGGGGCGGGTGGTGAACACCCGCAGGGCGAGGTCCCCGGCGCGCCCGACGACCGGCAGGTCGAACTCGACCCCCTCGGAGCGCCCGATCCAGTTGCGCTGCATGGTCTTGACGCGCTCGGGCCAGTCCAGGCCGTCGAGGGCGTCGAGCAGCTCATCGGCGTAGGAGGTGATGCGCAGGAACCACTGCTCGAGGTCGCGCTGCTCGACGAGGTCGCCCGAGCGCTCGCACGTCCCGTCCGACAGGACCTGCTCGTTGGCCAGCACCGTCTGGCACCCCGGGCACCAGTTGACCGGCGCCTCGGCGCGGTAGGCGAGACCCGACTCGAGCAGGCGCAGGAAGATGACTTGGTTCCACCGGATGTAGGCGGGGTCATGGCTGTGGATCTCGCGCCGCCAGTCGTAGACGGCCCCGAGGGCCTGCACGCTGGCCTTGAGCTCGGCAATGCGCTCCTCGGTGAAGGCTCGGGGGTGCTCCCCGGTGCGGATGGCGGCGTTCTCGGCCGGGAGCCCGAACGAGTCGAAGCCGTAGGGCGACAGCACGGCGTGGCCCGCCATGGTCCGGTGGCGAACCAGGAGGTCACCGAAGGTGTAATTGCGGACATGGCCCTGGTGGGCCGGCCCGCTCGGGTAGGGGTACATGCACAGGATGTACATGGCCGGGCGCGGGTCGTCGGCGTCCACCTCGTAGGTGTGCTCGTCCGCCCATCGCCGTTGCCACTTCCGCTCCACCGCTTGCACGTCGTAGGCCCGAGCCATCCAAACGAGTCTACGGAGCGGGACACCCAGGCTGGTCCACCGGTCCTCGGGTCAACAGCGCTGGCCCCAAGCCGGGACCGTCCGGTCCCCGGGCCCCGGGACGGGGGGCTGGTATCGTGGCGGTTCGCCTTGGGGGCGTAGCTCAGTTGGTAGAGCGCTTGACTGGCAGTCAAGAGGTTCGTGGGTTCGAGTCCCATCGCCTCCACTC
>Ga0209415_10009172_pt1 | contig 17030 bp, 12 predicted proteins | sample PeaSoiSIISIP2007_FD_187696 | JGI IMG/M metagenome (GOLD analysis project Ga0209415, IMG submission 187696) | Peat soil microbial communities from Weissenstadt, Germany - SII-SIP-2007 (SPAdes) (version 2) | ecosystem: Environmental > Terrestrial > Soil > Wetlands > Peat | place: Germany... | reverse complement strand
GACGGCACCTCTCGATCACAAGAGTATGCCACTTCGACCGTAAATACGTCACCGTAATTGCGAAACACAGGACTAAGGTGGGCACGCCGCGCTTTGCCCACCCTGCAATCTGGAGCCGCTTCACAGCCTAACTAATTCGCCGTGACCGGGGTGCGCGCCGGCGGGACCGCGGCGTCCATGCGGGCGCCGTGCAGCAGGCCGAGCGCCTTCTGCAGCGCCCTGTCCTCCGCAGGGTCGCCCGGCACGTAGGATTGCGAGCCGGCGTGCTCCTCGCCGTCGCCCCTGAGGTGGCCGCGTAGCGCTGCCTCGCTGTAGGATTCGGCCGACCCGTTGTCCGCGGGCGGCGCTTGCGAGACCTCGACGTCGGGCACGATGCCCTGCGCCTGGATGGAGCGGCCCGACGGCGTGAAATAGCGCGCCGAGGTGAGCCGCAGCGCGCCGTTGCCGCGGCCGAGCGGAATGATGGTCTGCACCGAGCCCTTGCCGTAGGACCGCGTGCCCAGAATGGTCGCGCGCCGATGATCCTGCAGCGCGCCGGCGACGATCTCGGCCGAGGACGCCGAGCCGCCGTTGATGAGCACGATCAGCCGCCTGCCCTTGGTCAGGTCGCCGCGGCCGCCGCGGGCATCGAAGTGCTCGACGTCGGCGGCCTCGCGTCCGCGCAGCGACACGATCTCGCCCTTGTCGAGAAAGCTCGATGCGACCGACACGGCCTGGTCGATCAGGCCGCCGGGGTTGTTGCGCAAGTCGAGGACGTAGCCCTTGACGCCACGGCCCGACAGCTCGCGGATCGCCTCGCGCACGCCCTCGGTGGTCTGGTAGTTGAAGCGGGTGATGCGGATGTAGCCGACGTCGTCCCCCTCGCGATGGAAATAGACCGAGGGCACCCGGATGGTGTCGCGCACGATCTCCATCTGCAGCGGGTCGGGACGTCCCGCGCGCACGATGCTCAGGCGCACCGTCGTGTTGGACGGTCCGCGCATCTTGTCCGCCACCTGGGCGATGGTGAGACCGTGCAGCGGCTCGCCGTCGAGATGGGTGATGACGTCCTCGGACAGAATGCCGGCGCGCGCCGCCGGCGTTCCGGGGAGCGCGGCCGACACCCGGACCTGGCCGTCCTCGATGACGACGCGGATGCCGACGCCGCCGAACTCCCCATGGGTCTGTGCCTGCACCTCCTCGAAAGCCGCCTGGTTCATGTATTCGGAATGCGGATCGAGCGTGCTCAGCATGCCGGCGATCGCGGCTTCGACCAGCTTGGCGTCGTCGGGCCTGTCGATGTAGTCGGCGCGGATGTGGTCGATGATCTCCTTCAACAGCGCGAGCTGCTTCGTGGCGTCGGGCGACGGGCGCGCCGTGACGGTGGCGGCGCGCGCCTGCGCACCGGCGACCCCATGGTCGCGATCGGCCGCAGCCAGCACCAGCGTCGCAACGAACGCACAGACCGCGATGAGGTACGTTTTGCGCATGACGATCCGGACCCTCGTGCTCTTTTGGCAGTCGCAAAATCGCCGCGCGCGGCCGGCGACGGCCGTGCATCGACTGCTATCCGTGACACACCATGAACGGCCGGCCCCCCGTGAGCCGACCCGACCGCTGAGACTTCAGAAACTCCCCCGACTCCCTATCGCGCGTACCGCGCGACGCCGCCACCCAGGAATGCGACCGACGGTGTCCGTTCACCGCCCCGCGACGATGACCCGTCACGATTGGAAAAAACCGCGAGACTTTTCAAGTGCAACCTCGCCCGCCTTCGTTCAATTCTGATGTCCGCGGAGAATCGGCACGAATTCTGTTTGTTTCATGGCCGTCGCGTGGGCGCGGCGAGGCGCGACGTTCCACGCTGCGGCGGGTCGCAGACAGGCCGCGTGCGCGCCGCGCCTGCGGTAACCGCGCGGCGAAGGCGCCGTGCGCGGATCGCCGGCTCGGATCAAATTGAGCACATCGGCCGCCCTCCTCGGCCGGTGGGTGATCCTGGCGCAGCGGTGCACACCCTGGATCGCCTCCGCGGCAGCCTTTCGCCGGAAGCATCGAGCCTTCACGTGGCCGACGTGCGAGTGGGCAATATCCCAATTGGGGGGTGGGGAACGCTTCACTCACCCCTGCGTCCCACCCAGTCGTACTGCCCATCACCCCACTCATGCGGGATAAGTTGGGACATGGCCCACCGCCTGCCCATCTTTTCGGTGGGCAATCATTCGCTTGACAGCGTCGTGCGGCTGGGAATTGATGGACATCGCCTCTCCTTGCGCGGACGTCCGGACGTACCATGCAATCCGATCAGATCCTGCAGGAAATCTCCGTCTTCTGCCGCCTCAACGGGCTCGCCGAAACGACCTTCGGGCGGCGCGTCGTCAATGACGGCAAGCTGGTGCAGCGACTGCGCTCCGGCGGCCGGATCACCGTCGAGACGCTCGACCGCATCCGCGAGTTCATCGCGGCGGCGCCGGCCGAGGCGCACGAAACCGTGCCGTCGCCCAGCGTGACGAGCCCCTCCGCCCAGTGGCCGGGCGCGGCCATCGATCCCGGGGCCGAACGGGACCCGCAGCAGAACTTCCGCTTTTTCGACAACCGGCAAAAGTATCTGCTGTTCGTCAGCACCTGCAGCGAGAAGCGCGTGGTGGCGAGCCGGGTGTCGCTGGAGCTCGCCAACATCCATCCGCGCCCCCCGGCGGTGCGCATCTTCGATGCGGGCGTCGGCGACGGCACGGTGCTGTCGCGGGTGATGCGCAGCATGCACGGCCGGTTTCCCCACATGCCGTTCTACATCGCCGGCAAGGAGATCAGCCTCGAGGACGTCCGGCTGACCCTCGACAAGATGCCGGACCGCTTCTTCGAGCATCCGGCCACCGTGTTCGTGCTGACCAACATGTACTACGCCGAGGCGCCATGGCTCACGGTACGGTCCTCGGCTGCCGCCAGCAGCCTGGTCTGGCACCAGGTGGCGCTGACCGGGAACACGTCGGCGGAGTTCGAGGAGCAGATCGCCGGTCTGCAGCCGCTGCTGGCCGAGAACTGGCGGGCGCGGGTGAGCGAGAAGACCGGCAATCCGGTCTACGACCGGCCGGTCGTCCTGGTGATCTATCGCGAGGACCACAAGTTCCTGCTCGACCCCATCATCCCGCACCAGGGCCGCGGTGACGCCAACTTCGACCTGGTGATCGCCTCTCAGCCCTATCGCGCCCGCTCGTCGGCCGAGTTCAAGGCCAAGCGCGTCATCGCGCCGTTGGCGCGCGCGCTGCGCGCCGGCGGGCGGCTGATCGCGATCCACTCCTGCGGCGACGATCCCGGCATGGAGATCATCCAGTCGGTGTGGCCCGGCGACGACCCGTTCGTCACCGACCGCCACCAGATCCTCCGCGCCGTGAAGCACGAGCTCGGCCCCGCCGGCCGCGACCTCAACTTCAACGCCTATGCGGATGCCCGCTCGCGGTTCCGCTACCACATGGAGACACTGCCCAACGAGGTCACCGGTCCGATCGGCACCTCGACGGTGTTCGCCGCGTGGAACGCCGCGATCTACGTCGGCCAGGTCGAGGACGAGCGCCTCAACGAGGCGGTGAGGAGCGGACGCTATCTGTCGGCGACCGGCGCGGCGCTGCGCAAATACGGGGGACTCTGGTTCAATGACGAGTCCTACGTGATCTCGCGGCACCGCGAATGAGCGCGCCGATCACCGGGCCGATCGCACCGGCGACGGCCGGCGACGGCCGGGCGGCGAGTCGCGCCGGCGCTCTGATGCGCGGCTTCTCGGTCGAGGCGACGATGCCGGACCGCGCCGAGATCGCGGCGCTCGGCGGCGTGCTCCGGCCGGGGAGCCATGTGTATCTGAGCGCGCCGCCCCATCATCCACCCGCGCGCCTGGTCGCGGCGGCGCGCGACGTGCTGGCGGCGGGCTTCGTGCCGGTGCCGCACCTTGCGGCGCGGGCGTTCGCGAGCCTCGCCATGCTCGATGACGTCGTGGCGCGGCTGGTCGGAGACGCCGGCGTCGACCGCGCACTGGTGATCGCCGGCGATCGCGATCCGCCGAGCGGACCGTTCGCGGACGCGCTGGCGTTGATCCGCAGCGACGTGCTGCCGCGCCGCGGCATTTTCGAGATCGGGATCGCGGCCTATCCGGACGGCCACCCGGCCATCCCCGACGGCGTGCTCGCGGCAGCGCTCGGCGACAAGCTCGACGCCGCCCTGGTGCGCGGGCTCCGGGTCCACATCGTGACGCAGTTCTGTTTCGACGCCGAGCCGATCATCGCCTGGCTGCGGCGCATCCGCTATTCACGGATCGCCGTGCCGGTGCGGATCGGCATCGCCGGTCCGGCGAGCATGCGGGGCCTGCTGCGCTACGCGCTCCGCTGCGGGGTCCGCGCGTCGTTGCGCGGCATGCGCGACCCACGGGCCGCCAGGCTGATCGGCGACGTCGCCCCCGATGCGCTGATCCAGGCGCTGGGCGACGCCCGGTCGCTGCTGAACCTCGAGCCGCTCGCCGTGCATCTGTTCTCGTTCGGGGGCCTGGTGCACACCGCGCGCTGGGCCGCCGGGGTGGCCGGCTCGGCACCGCCGTTGCCCGGATGACGGGTCCGCCACGATGGCGGCACCGCCGCACCCGGATTGCGCTGCGCTTCATCCGGCTACAAGCCGCCGCTACGAGCCTGTCGCCCTGTCCATCAGGGCGACCAGTCCCTCCAGCAGCGCGATCGGCCGCGGCGGACAACCGGGGATGTGCAGGTCGACCGGGATGACCTTGTCCACCGCGCCGATCACCGCATAGCTGCCCTCGAACGCCCCGCAGCCGCAGCCGCAATCGCCGACCGCGACCACCCATTTGGGATCCGGCGTCGCCGCGTAGGTGCGCTCCAGCGCGACCTTCATGTTGCGGGTCACCGGGCCGGTCACCATCAGCACGTCGGCATGGCGCGGCGAGGCGACGAACTTGATGCCGAAACGCTCGACGTCGTAGACCGAATTGCTGAGCGCGTGGATCTCGAGCTCGCAGCCGTTGCACGAGCCGGCGTCGATCTCACGGATGGCGATCGAGCGGCCGAACAGTCGTCTTGCGCGCGTGGCGAGCGTCCTGCCGAGCTCGTCCAGCGCGGTCGGGCCGGGGGCCGGACCCGCGATGGTGGCCGCCCGGGTGAGCAGCGACGTCAGCAGCAGCGTGCGCATTCCATCCTGCTCACAGGTCGTGCCCCGAATAGGAGCAGTTGAACGATTTGTTGCACAGCGGGAAGTCGGCCACGATGTTGCCTTTGATCGCCGCTTCCAGCAGCGGCCACTGGAACCACGAGGGGTCGCGGGCATGCGCCCTGACGATGCGGCCGCCGGCGATGCGAAGCCAGACGAGCACGTCGCCCCGGAACGCCTCGGTCATCGCGATGCCTTCGCGCGGCTCGGACTGAACCGGCAGCGCGGTTGCGACCGCGCCGTCGGGCAGCGTCGCCAGCCAGCCGCGCAGCATCAGCGCGCTCGCCTCGATCTCGCGAATACGCACCCAGACGCGCGCGTCGACGTCGCCCGCCGTCAGCACCGGCACCGCGAAGTCGAGACCCGCATAGGGCGGGTAGGCGAGATCGCGCCGGGTGTCGAAGTCGCGTCCCGAGGCCCGGCCGACATGGCCGCCGGCGGCGAAACGTCTGACCAGATCGGCCTCGACCTTGCCGGTCAGGCAGGTGCGATCCTGCAGCGACGGGGTTTCGTCGTAGAGCCGCACGATCCCGGCGAACTTCGGCAGCACGTCGTCCAGCATGGCGAGGATCGTCCGCGGGCCGTCGGCCGCGATGTCGTGCGCCACGCCGCCCGGCACCACATAGTCCATCATCAGGCGGTGACCGAACGCCGCGTCGGCGGCGGCGAGAACGCTTTCGCGAAGGATGCCGCAGTGCGCATGGATCAGCGCGAAGGCCGCGTCGTTGCAGATCGCGCCGATGTCGCCGAGATGATGGGCGAGGCGCTCGAGCTCGGCCGCGACGCCGCGCAGGACCGTGGCGCGCTGCGGCGCCGCGACGCCGAGCGCCGCCTCGACGGCGTGCGCGAAGGCGAGGCTGTAGGCGACCGTCGAGTCTCCCGAGACCCGCGCGACCACCCGCTGGGCGCGCGACAGCTCGACGTCGGCGAGCAGGCCGTCGATGCCCTTGTGCACGTAGCCGAGCCGCTCTTCCAGGCGCACCACGGTCTCGCCGTTGGCGGTGAAGCGGAAATGCCCGGGCTCGATGATGCCGGCATGAACCGGCCCGACCGGAATCTGGTGGACGCCCTCGCCCTGCACGTCGAGAAACGTGTACTCGGCGGCGGCGCGGATCGCCGCCGGTGAACGGGACCCGAGCGGCGCGTGAACACCCCAGGCGCCGTGGTCGAGCCAGTGCCGCCAGTCGGTCGCGCCGAGCGGATCGAAGCCGTGGAGGTCGCGGATCGTCCGCTCCAGCCGCAGCGCCGGCGGATGGTGCCGGCCGATCGAGGGGAAGCCGTTGCGGTCGACCGCCACCGTCACCACGGCCGGCATCTTCAGGCCGGTCGAGCGCAGCGCCAGATGGACGACGCCGGGCTCGGCCCACAGCGCCAGCAGATCGCCGGCGCCGTCGCCGAGCGCCTGGCCGATCGCAGCCCAGCCGTCGGCCGTCACCTCGTGGCGCGGCCACGGCTCGCAGCCGGCGATCCGCGGCCGGTCCGACAACAACGCTGCGATGCGGCTCGGCATCTCCCTCACCCCAGCTGCGCGGCGACGGCGCGGAACCAGCGCACCACCGGCTCGGGCAGCCACAGGCCGGCGATCAGCACCAGGGCGAGATGGATGAACAGCGGCACGTACGACGCTTTCACGCGGTCGCTCGGACCCGTCGGATCGCCGAACAGCACGTCCTGCAGGCGGAGCACCAGCGCCCCGAACGCCACCAGGATGCCGAACACCAGCACGACGGCGAGCAGCGGCTGGCGATAGACGCTCGACGACACCAGCATGAACTCGCTCATGAACACGCCGAACGGCGGCAGGCCGGCGATGGCGACGACGCCGAGCGCAAGCCCTACCGCCAGCGCCGGATGGCTCGTCGACAGGCCGCGAATGTCGGCGATGCGCTGGGTGCCCTTGACCTGGGCGACGTGGCCGACCGCGAAGAAGATCGCCGACTTGGTCAGGGAATGCATCGTCATGTGCAGAAGCCCGGCGAAATTCGCCAGCGGTCCGCCGATGCCGAATGCGAACGTGATGATGCCCATGTGCTCGATCGACGAATAGGCGAACAAACGTTTGATGTCGCGGCGGCGATAGAGCATGAAGGCGGCGAACACCAGGCTGATGAGGCCGAGCGCCATCATGATCAGGCCGACGTTCAGCGTCGCCGGGTTGGCGGCGAGCAGGATCTTGAAGCGCAGCAGGGCGTAGAGCGCGACGTTGAGCAGCAGGCCGGACAGCACCGCCGAGATCGGCGTCGGACCTTCGGCGTGGGCGTCGGGCAGCCAGGCGTGGAACGGCGCCAGACCGACCTTGGTGCCGTAGCCGACCAGCAGGAACACGAAGGCGAGCGACAGCAGCTTGGGATCGAATTTCTGTGCGCTGTGCACCATGCGGTCCCACGCCATGGCGGAGAGGCCCTCGCCGAGCACTTCCTGCGACACCAGATAGACCAGGATGGTGCCGAAGAACGCCAGCGCGATGCCGACGCTGCCGAGGATGAAGTATTTCCACGCCGCCTCGACCGCCGCCGGGGTGCGGTAGATGCCGACCATCATGACGGTCGAGAGTGTCGCGACCTCGACGCCGACCCACAGCAGCCCGATATTGTTGGCCACCAGCGCCACGTTCATGGCGCCCATCATCGCCTGATAGAGCGCATGATAGAATCGCAAAGACACCGGGGTCAGATGGCCGACCTCGAGCTCGTGGCCGATGTAGCTGGCGCTGAAGATGCTGGTGGTGAAGCCGATGAAGGTCGTCAGCGCCACCAGGTAGATGTTGAAGTCGTCGACGATCAGGATGTCGCTGCGCGTCCGCTCGGTGACCAGCAGCGCCAGGCCGGCCGCGAACGTCAGCCCCGAGGCGAGCACGTTGACGGCGGCGCCGAGCCGGTAGCTCGGCACGAAGGACAGCACCACCACGGCGACCGCCGGGATCCACAGGATGGCGTCGAGCGGCGCGATCACGGTCGTCATCCCTGGTCTCCGCGCTCGCCGCGGAAGCGGTCGAGCGCGCTGACGTCGACGGTGTCGAACCGCTCGCGGATGCGGAACACGAACACGCCGAACACGATGAACGCGATGAGGATCGAGAACGCGACCGAGAACTCCACCACCAGCGGCATCCCCTTGGCGCCGGTCGCCGCCAGGATCAGCCCGTTCTCCAGCGACATGAAGCCGATGATCTGCGAGACGGCGTTGCGCCGCGTGATCATCATCAGGAGGCCGAGCAGGATCACGGCGAGCGCGAAGGCGAGATCCTCCCGGGCGAGCGGATCGACCCCTTCGACGATCGGCAGCACCAGCATGATCGACAGCGCCACGAGGCCGAGCCCCACCAGCATGGTCGGGCCGCCGCCGATCACCTGCTCGATCTCGCGGTGGATGCCGAGCTGGCGGACGATGCGATGCAGGGCCGCCGGGACGACGAAGCCCTTGACGACGAGCGCGATCGCCGCCGTGACGTAGAGGTGCGGCGCCGCCTGGGCATGGGCCTGCCAGGCCACCGACAGCGCCAGCATGACGGCCTGCAGCGCGAACACGTTGAGCATCGCGGTGATGCGATCCTGATAGATCAGCAGGAAGCTCAGCACCAGCATGCCGCCGGCGAGCAGATGGGCGATATCGAAGGCGAGGCTGTGCATCAGAACCCCTTCGACACGAACAGGAGAAAAACGGCGAGCGCGGCGCTGGCGAACGCGCCGCCGAGGAAGATCGGGTAGCGGAACACCCGCATCTTGGCCACCGTGGTCTCGCCCACCGGCAGCAGCGCCGAGAGCACCAGAATCTTGCCGATCCAGACCACGACGCCGATCGCCAGCGCGACGACGCCCTTGTCGTTGGTCGCCATGCCGAACGGGAAGAACAGGCAGACCAGCAGCGAGGCGTAGAGCACGAGCTTGAGCGCCGCCGTCGCCTCGATCATCGCCAGATGGCGGCCGGAATATTCCAGCACCATCGCCTCGTGCACCATGGTGAGCTCGAGGTGGGTCGCCGGATTGTCGATCGGGATGCGGGCGTTCTCCGCGATGGCGACGAAGACGAAGGAGAACAGCGCCAGCCCGAGCGACACCCGCAGCCCCACCGAGGCATCGATGAACTGCGTCGCGATGGCCGACAGCTGGGTGGTGCCGACGAGCAGCGCCACCGTGAAGACGACGAGCAGCATGGCCGGCTCGGCGAGCGAGGCGATCAGCATCTCGCGCGAGGAGCCGATGCCGCCGAACGCGGTGCCGACGTCCAGGCCGGCGAGCGCGAGAACGAAGCGCGCCGTGCCGAGCAGCGCCACGATCGCGATGAGGTCGGCCGACCAGGAGAACAGCAGGTCGGTCGAGTAGGTGGGAATCAGCGCGGCCGCGACCCAGGTGGCGGCGAACAGCAGGTAGGGGGCGACCCGGTACAGCCAGGACGCGTTGGCGGCGACGACCGCTTCCTTGTGCAGCAGCTTCCACAGATCCCGATAGGGCTGCGTCACCGGCGGCCCGACCCGGCGCAGCAGCCGCGCCTTGACCTTGCGGGTGACGCCGAGCGCCAGCGGCGCGATGGCGACCACCATGAGCATCTGCACCGCCTGGGCGGCGAGATCGAGGATCAGCGCCATGCCGCCACCACCAGGAGCAGGAGGATCAGCGCCGAGAAGGTGAGGGTCAGATAGCGCCGGATGGTCAGGAACTGGAGGTAGTTGAGCCGTCCCGCCGTGGCGGCGACGAGCCGCGCCAGCGGGCCGTAGGCGAAGCGCCACGCCGGGTCGAACACCCGGACCTGGAAGCGCGCCGGCCTGGCGTCCCCGGGCTCCGGCATGGACACCCTCTCCTCCACCTGAAAGACGCTGGCGCCGAGGACGCGGCGGATCGGCATGGCGAAGCTGGAGCCGGTATACTGGGTTGCGGTGCTCGGATCCGGATAGCCGCAGTCCCAGATCGCGCTGCGCCGCGTCGCCCGCGTGGAGACGCGATGGACGAAGGCCGCCGTCAAGGTGCCGGAGACGACCAGGAAGATCAGGATGACGAGGCCGTTGTAGGAGCTGCGGCTTTCCGCGATCGGCACGACCGACAGCCAGGCGATGACCGACTGCTTCGGCAGCTGGTCGCCGGTGACCAGCTTCACGACCGGGGCGAGCGCGTCGATGATGAAGCCGGGCAGGACGCCGGCGAGCAGACAGATGGCCGCATAGAGGAACATCACGCCGAGCGAGATGCGGTCGGTCTCCTGCGCGCGCTCCGCCGCGGTCGACCGCGGGCGGCCGAGAAAGCTCACGCCGAAGGCCTTGACGAAGCAGGCGCCGGCGAGCGCCGCGGACAGCGCCAGCAGCGCGCCGACCGCCGGGACCATCATCTTCAGGCCCCACTGCGGCAGCAGCGGGCTCACCAGGATCGCCTGGAACGTCAGCCACTCGGAGACGAAGCCGTTGAACGGGAGCAACGCCGAGATCGCGGCGCAGCCGACCAGGAACGTGATCGCCGTTTTCGGCATGCGGTGGATGAGGCCGCCCATGCGCTCGATGTCGCGGGTGTCGGTGGCGCCGAGCACGGCGCCGGCGCCGAAGAACAGCAGGCTCTTGAAGATCGAATGATTGAGCACGTGGAGCAGGGCCGCCGTGACGGCGAGTGCCGCCGCCCAGGCCATGTCGTTCGCCCGAAACGCCAGCCCGAGGCCGAGCCCGATGAAGATCACGCCGACGTTCTCGACCGTCGAGTAGGCGAGCAGCCGCTTGAGGTCCTGCTGCATCAGGGCGTAGAGGACGCCGAGAACCGCGGTGGCGGCGCCGAGCGCCAGCACGATGAGGCTCGGCCACCAGGCGATCGGGCCGACGAGGTCGAACACGATGCGGATGAAGCCGTAGACGGCGATCTTGGTCATCACGCCGCTCATCAGCGCCGAGACGTGGGTGGGCGCCGCCGGATGGGCGAGCGGCAGCCAGACGTGGAGCGGCACCAGGCCGGCCTTCGATCCGGCGCCGACCAGGGTCAGCGCCAGCACCAGGGCGGCGAATGTCGGTCCCGGCGGTGCGGCCCGCATGGCGGCGAACGTGTAGGAGCCGTCGGGTCCGGCGAGCAGGCCGAAGGCGAGCAGCAGGGCAAGCGTGCCGAAGCTCGCCATGACCAGGTAGATGTAGCCGGCCCGCGCATTCTCCGGCTCGCGGTCATGGGCGACGACCAGGGCCCACGAGGTGAGCGACATGAACTCCCAGCTGACCAGGAACGCGAACGCGTCGTCGGCGAGCAGGACGAGGTTCATGCCGGCGAGGTAGGCCGGGAAGAATGGTAGCACGCGCATCGGCGCGGTTTCGTGCCGTCCGTGGCCGACCGCGTAGAGGCTCGCGGCGGCGCCGCCGAGATTGGTCACGGCGAGGAAAAAGGCCGACAGCGCATCGATGCGGAAATGCGCCCCGACGCCGGGCAGACCGATCGGGAGGATGGTTTCGGGCACGCCGGCCGCATTGCCGAACAGCTGCCACAGGGCGCCGCCGAGACCGACCAGGCAGGCCGCGAAGCTCACTCCGTAGACGATCGGCGTGCCGGCACGGAACCGCCCGATCAGCACGGCGAGCGCGGAATTGGCGAGCAGCTGAGCGACAACCCACAGACCGACAAATGTCGCCATCCCGCTGCGCCCGCCTCGCGGATAGGGGAAACATGGTCCGGCCGCGCCGGCGCCGCACTATCACGATGGCTCCCCGCCCGGGCCTTGATCTAGCGCAAGGGGTGAGTCGGGTCCATGCGGACGAGCGGCGGGCGATTGGGTGGGCAAAGGCGCTCTTCGCGCCGTGCCCACCCGGCGCGGAAGGTGGGCACGCTGCGCTTTGCCCACCCTACGGTTCAGAGCGGTTTCCGGTCGAGTCGACGCACCACGGTTTGGCAGTCATGCGCGCCCTCAGGCGTCGACGATCTTCACGTACTCGAATTCGCCGGGCTTGTTGTCGATGCCGACCTTGGGCGGCGCGATCCAGCCGGCGAATTTGCCCGGCTCGGATTGCGGCTGCATCAGGCTCTCGATGAAGTCGCGGTCGGTGGCGGAGGGCAGGAACTGGTCGCGGCGGGCGGTCCATTGCGCGTCGGTGAGCACGTTGCCGTCGACGTCGGCATGAATGCCGGAGAACTCGCCGATGTGGCGATGGAAGGCGACGTGCGGCAGCTCGATCGCGAACGGGATGCCGTAGCCGTCGATGATCTTGTTCCAGCGCGAGACGCCGACATTGCAGTCGACCACGTAGTCGTCGCGCAGCCGCATGTTGAGGCCGGACAGCGCCGGGACGTCCTGATTGACCACCTTTCCGTCGACCAGGCGGAGCACCGGATAGGTGGCGCTTTCGAGCTGATGGTCGTCCTTCAGCCGGTCCTCGCGGAAGCGGCCCTTGAGGCCGGCGTGGAACGCGTTCGCCGCGTTGGTGGAAATCTCGTTGCCGAACAGGTCCAGCGTCAGCGAGAAGTGCAGGTTCGCCTTCTTCTGGATGGTCGGCAGATCGATCACGCCGAGCTTGCGCACGCCGCCGATGTCGGCCGGGTCGTCGATCCCCGCTTCCTTCATCGCCTGGCAGGTGCGCTCGATGATGCGGCCAACGCCGGTCTCGCCGACGAACATGTGGTGGGCTTCCTCGGTGAGCATGAACCGGCAGGTGCGCGACAGCGGATCGAAGCCCGATTGCGCCAGCGACTCCAGCTGCATCTTGCCGTCGCGGTCGGTGAAGTACGTGAACATGAAGAAGGACAGCCAGTCGGGCGTCTGCTCGTTGAAGGCGCCGAGCATGCGCGGCGTGTCGGGGTCGCCGGAACGGCGCTGCAGCAGCGCTGCCGCCTCGTCGCGGCCGTCGGCGCCGAAATACTTCTGCAGCAGGTAGACCATCGCCCACAGATGGCGGCCCTCCTCGACGTTCACCTGGAACAGGTTGCGCATGTCGTAGAGCGAGGGCGCGGTCTTGCCGAGATGCCGCTGCTGCTCCACCGAGGCCGGCTCGGTATCGCCCTGGATGACGATCAGCCGGCGCAGCATGGCGCGATACTCGCCGGGCACTTCCTGCCACGCCGGCTCGCCCTTGTGGGCGCCGAAGGGAATTTTTCGCTCCGCATGCTGCGGGGCGAGCAGGATGCCCCACTTGTACTCGGGCATGCGGACATAGTCGAACTTGGCCCAGCCCTTGGGGTCGACGCTCACCGCGGTGCGCAGATAGACCAGCGACTGCTGGAACCCCTCCGGGCCCATGTCGTGCCACCAGTCGATATAGCCCGGGTGCCAGCTCTCCAGCGCCTTCTTGACGCGGGCGTCGTGATTGAGATCGACGTTGTTGGGAATGAGGCCGTCATAGTCGACATTGACGATGTTCATGATCAGATCCTCTCCTGGTCGAATGTCGGCTTGATGCCGCTGCCATAGAGCTTGAGCGCGCCGTGCGCCCCGACCGAGTTGGGACGCTGGAAGATCCAGTTCTGCCAGGCCGTCAACCGGCCGAAGATCTTGGTTTCCATGGTCTCGGGCCCGGCGAACCGGAGGTTCGCCTCCATGCCGGTGAGCGCGTCGGGGGAAAAGCTGGTGCGCGCCTCGAAGGTGACGCGCAGCTCGTCGTCCCAGTCGAAGCTTTCGCAGGCCTGGGTGATCAGGCCGAGCGCCGCCGCGTCCTCGGCCTCCAGCGGCGTGCCGATCTGGGACCGCGCGCGCTCGACGCTGTCGGGCTCGCCGAGGAACCGGGTCTCCAGGCGGGTCAGCCCGTTGCCCATCGGGTAGAGCCCGAAATTGGCCTCGCCGAGCACGAGCGCCGCCGGCGGCTGGTTGTCGCCGTCGCGGCTGCCGATCAGCATCACGGAGCGATCGGCCGCGAAGGCGAGCTCGGCGAGCGTCCCGGCGAAGCAGGAGCCCGGCTCGATGGTGGCGATCAGGCTGCGCGACGTGACGTCGAGGCGCTTGAGCACGCGTTTGACGTAGTGGCGGATCTCCCGCATCAGCCAGTCGTCGCCGTGACGCACCAGGAACCCGTCGTGGTCGATCACGCGCTGCGGGTCGCCCTCGGTGCGCAGCACGATCAGTCCGAGCAGCGGCTCGTTGAAGCGCAGATGCAGCAGCGCGTCCTCGAACTCCCGTGCCACGGCGAGCGGCCAGAACGCCGCGCCGAGCGCGTGGGCGGCCTCCAGCGAGACCGGCGGCGGGCCGGCGGGCGCCTGCACCGTGACGGTCGCCAGCCCGCGGTCGCGCGCGAGCTCGACGCGGACATGCGGGTAGATGATGGCGTCGGCCTCGATGCGCCGCTCGAGGGAGCCGAGCGTGACGCCCTTGGCGTCGGCCGGCCGGTCGGAGCGCGCCGCCAGCGCATGGGCGCGCACGCTGACCGCATCGTCCCACTTGGACTTGGGCACCACCTCGTCGACCAGGCGCCAGTCGACCGCCTTCTGGCCGCGCACGCCCTCCTCGACGGAGCAGAACACGTCGGCGAGGTCGCGCCGCACCTTGCGCTTGTCGGTGACCCGGGTGAGCCCGCCGGTGCCCGGCAGCACGGCCAGCAGCGGCGTCTCGGGGAGCGACACCGTGGAGCGCCGGTCGTCGACCAGCATGATGTGGTCGGCCGCCAGCGCGAGCTCGTATCCGCCGCCGGCGCAGCTGCCGTTGACGGCCGCCAGATAGGTCTGCTTCGAGTTGGTGCAGGCGTCCTCGATGGCGAGCCTGGTCTCGTTGGTGAACTTGCAGAAATTGACCTTGTGGCCGTGGGTCGCCTTGCCCAGCATGCGGATGTTGGCGCCGGCGCAGAACACGTTGTCCTTGCCGGACTTGATGACCACGGTGCGCACTTGCGGGTGCTCGAAGCGCAGCCGCTGCACCGCGTCGTTGAGCTCGATGTCGACCGCGAGATCATAGGAATTCAGCTTGAGCTCGTAGGCGTCGGACAACCCGCCGTCGGGCCGCACGTCCATGACGAGGTAGGCCACCTCGCCGTCCGGCTCGATGCGCCAATGACGATAGCGGCTGGGCTCGGTGCGAAAATCGATGGGGCTGTGCGGAGTCATGGTTTCCTCGGCGTCCGCCGGCGCCTGCGGTCACGCATGAACTATTATGCATATGGGGGTATGGCGTTTCAATGGCCGGCAGGGGAGCGCTGCAATAAATTGCATGTGAAACGAGCGGAAAAGCGATATCGCGATGCCCGGAGCGGGATATCGCTGGTACCGTGGGGTGGGCCTAAAGGGCGAACGCCCGTCTTCGCGGGCTATGGCGCAGCGTGCCACCTTCAGACACCGCCGGTGGGCACGGCGCGAAGGGCGCGCCTTTGCGCACCCTACGAGAAGCCGGTCAAACCAAGTCGGAATAGGCCCTACGCGACCGGCATCAAGCCCTCATGGACGGCGAGCAGCCGGTGCACGAACTCGGCGACCGCCTCCAGCGTCGCGGCGGGCTGGTCGAGATGCGGCGAATGCCGGCAGTCGGGGAGCGTCACGGCATCGACCGGGCAATAGGCCTCGTCCTCGGCGAGGCGCACCTGGGCGATGGTGCCGTACTCGTCGCCCTCGCCCTGGATGATGAGGATCGGCACCCGGATGTGCGCCACGCAGTCGTCGATGCGCCACGCCCGGAACGCCGGATCGAGCCAGGCGCCGTTCCAGCCGCGGAAGGCGACATCCACGTGGTCGTGGTACCGGGCGAGGCGCGCCCGCAGCGTCCCGGTCTCGTAGGCGGTCCTGGCGGCCGCGATCGCCCGCAGGCCCATGTCCTCGACGAAGAAGTGCGGCGCCATCAGGACCAGCCCGCGGATGCGGAAGTCCTGCCGGCTGCCCGCCAGGACGGCGGCGATCGAGGCGCCGTCGCTGTGGCCGATCAGGACCGTCTTGCGCACCTTGGCCTGGTCGAGCACGGCCGGCAGCACATTCAGCGCATGGTCGTGCATGTAGCCCGGCCCCCACGGCAGCGGGATGGGATCGGACTTGCCGTATCCGGGCCGCGAATAGGCGAGCACGCCACAGCCGGTGCGCGCCGCCAGCCGCTCGGGAAAGTCCTTCCACATGGCGACGCAGCCGAGTCCCTCGTGCAGCAGCACCAGGGTCGGGGCGTGGTCCGGCCCGGGGCCGTGCCAGGCGGCCTCGATGTGCCGGCCGCCGACGCTGAAACCGGTCGCCGGCATCCGATCATCCATTCGCTGCGGCGTCCTCCTCGCGCAGCTTGAAGCGCTGGACCTTTCCGGTCGCCGTCATCGGCAGCTCGTCGCGCACCTCGATCCAGCGCGGATATTTCCACGCGCCGGCATGCTGCTTGACGTGCGCCTTGAGGGCCTCGAACAGCTGCTCGTCGGCCGCACGGCCGTCTCTCAGGACCACGAACGCCTTCGGCTTGATGAGATCGTCTTGGTCCTTGCGGGCGATGACGGCGGCGGCGAGCACCGCCTCGTGCGACATCAGCGCTGCCTCCACCTCGAACGGCGAGACCCAGACGCCGCTCACCTTGAACATGTCGTCGGTGCGTCCGCAATACTGATAGAAGCCGTCGCGGTCGCGCAGGTATTTGTCGCCCGTATAGGTCCACTCGCCCGCGAAGGTGCGCCGCGTCTTGGCGCGCTGGTTCCAATAGCCCTCGGCGCTCGAAGGTCCGCGCACCACGAGCTCGCCGATCTCGCCGGGCCCCAGCTCGCTGCCGTCCTCGGCGACGATCTTGGCGTCATAGCCGGGCACCGGCTTGCCCGAGGTGCCGTAGCGGATCTCGTCCTTCCGGTTGCTCAGGAAGATGTGCAGCATCTCGGTCGAGCCGATGCCGTCGAGGATGTCGACGCCGACGGTCTGGCGCCAGCGCTCCCCGATATGGGGCGGCAGCGCCTCGCCGGCGGAGACGCAGAGCCGCAGCCGGTCGGACCCGGCGCCGGCGCCGATGTCACGATGCGCCAGCAGTCCCGCATAGAG
>Ga0209415_10009171_pt1 | contig 17030 bp, 14 predicted proteins | sample PeaSoiSIISIP2007_FD_187696 | JGI IMG/M metagenome (GOLD analysis project Ga0209415, IMG submission 187696) | Peat soil microbial communities from Weissenstadt, Germany - SII-SIP-2007 (SPAdes) (version 2) | ecosystem: Environmental > Terrestrial > Soil > Wetlands > Peat | place: Germany... | reverse complement strand
TTCATCCCGGGCATGCGCCAATCCAGGAGGATCACGTCCACGCTCTCGCCAGCGGCCAGGTGCTCCAGCGCCGAGGGACCGTCGGCGAACGTCGTTACCCCGAAGCCCTCGTCCATCAGATTGAGACTCAGCGACTCCCGGAACTCGTCGTCGTCGTCCACCACGAGGATGCGCACGCGCAGTAGCGCCGGGGCGGGTCCCGCCGCGGCGGGACTTGGCGATAGCGTCTGCTGATTCACTTGGATCATGGTTCCTTCAGGCGGCTAAGCCGCCTGATCCTGAGAAATGCGCTCTGTCGTTGGCTCTCGGAATGCGGCGGCGAGGCCGCTCAGCTGAGCGCGCGCTCCCGCCAGGTGGACTTCGGCATCGCGCGCCGGCATTTGCAGCAGCTCCGCGGCGCGCGAAAGCGGGAACCGCTCCACCGTGACCAGCAGCAGGAGCTTGCGGCTCAAGAGCGGCAAGTCCAGCACGCCGTGTTTCAGACGATGGTAGGGATCGGCCTGATCGATCGTTCCCGCGGAAGGGCCAGGCTCGAAGATCGACAAGACGTCGTCGAACAGCTTGTACAACTGGAACTTGACATCGTGACCCGGGCGGACGCGCCCGGGCTCCTCGGCCAAGATCTCGAGCGCGACGCGGATGTACCGGTCGCCGCTGCGTTGATCGCCCGTGACGGCGCCGGCATAGCGCCGCAAGCTCGGCAATAACGTTGCGATCTCCTGAATGAGCGGTGCCATATGCCCTCTCCTCCCTGTGCGCCTCCAGGGTAAAGAGTCGCGGCACAGCTGCAGATGGCAAATTGCAGGCTTTTTGTCGGGGCTGAAAGTTTCTGCCATCGGGCGCTCAACCGCCAAACGAGGGGCTTTATCAAGGCCCTGCACGGATGAGACGAGCTCGGCGGTGGGCGGGTGCCTCCCTCGAAAAGACGATGCCGTGCGGCTTTTCGGCGCTGGCACTGCGGAAGGGCTCATCGTTAACGCGGATGCCGCCTGCAATAGACAGGGACCGACATTCTGGTACGGTCGCCGCTCGTCACCACGTCCTCGGGAGCTCTTTGAGCGATGCCCGGCCGCGCGCATCGGAACTTTCTGACCGTCGATCCCGAGGACAACATCGGGCTCTTGAAGGGGCTGTCGTCTCCGGTGCGGATCAAGATCCTGCGCCTGCTGCACGCCAACGGCCCAATGAACGTCAACGAGATCAGCGCGGCGTTGCGCCTGCCGCAATCGACGGTCGCCACCAACGTGCAGGTGCTCGAGGGCGCTGAGCTGATCCGCACGAAGACCAGCAAGGCAAGCAAGGGTCAGCAGAAGATCTGCTCGGCGCGGTTCGACGAAGTGGTGATCCGGCTCGACGGCGCGCCCACCCAGCAGCAGGACCACAAGATCGAGGTGGCGATGCCGCTCGGTCTCTACACGAGCTATCAGGTCAGCGCGCCCTGCGGTCTCTGCTCGACCGAGGGGGTGATCGGCCTCCTCGACGTGCCCGACTTCTTCCTGGATCCGAGCCGCATGCGCGCGGCGCTCATCTGGTTCGGACGCGGCTACGTCGAGTACAAATTCCCGAACAACGCGAGGATCGCGGGCGCCGAGATCGAGGCGATCGAGTTCAGCCTGGAGATTTCCTCCGAGGTGCCCGGCACCAACGCCGAATGGCCCTCGGACATCAGCCTCTGGGTGAACGACGTCCGGATCGGCACCTGGACCTCGCCCGGCGATTTCGGCGATCGGCGCGGCAAGTTTACGCCGCGTTGGTGGAAGCTGGAGGGCTCGCAATACGGCACGCTCACGACGTGGATGGTCTCGGCGCGCGGGTGCTTCGTCGAGGGGGCACGCGTGTCGCGCGTCACGCTGAGCCAACTCGACCTCGCGGCGCATCACTCCATCCGCCTCAAGATCGGCATCGACGAGAAGGCGGCGCGGCCGGGCGGCCTCAACATCTTCGGCCGCGGCTTCGGCAATCACGACCAGGACATCGTGATGCGGCTCAATCTCCGACGATAGTCGCGGCGCTTTCGAATCAGATCTGCTGATATATATCAAGCCTGCGTTTGACCTGCCCGACTGCGCGCGATAGCCTCGCGCTCGAACAGTGCGCCAAGCACGCCTGTCGTTCGCGACATCAGTGGAGGATTCGATGCGTCTGCTCAGATCGATCGCGATCATTGCGACCGCGTGGCTGCTGGCCGCGCCCGCGTTCGCGCAGGGCACGATCTCGAACCTGCCGCGCAACCAGACTCTGATCGTCGAGAACCCCGAAGGCACCATCAAGAACGCCGGATGGTTCAACATCTGGGCGATCAACGCCGGCGGCCAGTCGACGGGCCTGCATCAACTCGCCATGGACACGCTTTGGTACATCGACCCCGAGCGCGGCATCGACGGCGTCTGGGAAAACTCACTCGCCGCGGAGAAGCCCCAGTACAACGCCGACTTCACGGAGATGACCGTCAAGCTCCGGAAGGGCATCTACTGGAGCGACGGCGTCGAGTTCAGTGCCGACGACGTCGTCTACACCGTCGAGACCCATCTGAAGACCAACGGGCTGCGCTGGAGCGCGCCGATCCAGGTCAATGTCGCCGGCGTCTCGGCGCCGGATTCCTCGACGGTTGTCTTCATGCTGAAGAAGCCCAATTCGCGCTTCCACGCGCTCTTCACCGTGCGCTGGAACGCCATGTGGATCATGCCCAAGCACGTTTTCGAGAAGGCGGGCGATCCCCTCAAATTCCCCTTCAATCCGCCGGTCTCGCTGGGTGCCTACACACTCCACAGCTTCGACCCCAACGGCGGCTGGTTCATCTGGCAGCTGCGCGACGACTGGCAGCGCACCACGGTCGCGAAGTTCGGCACGCCGGGCCCCAAATACGTCGCCTACATCGATCCCGGTCCGCCGGACAAGCGCGTGATCGCCCAGCTCAACCACCAGCTCGACATCATCCACGACACCTCGCCCGAGGGCATGTTCACCCTCGCGAAGCAGGCGAAGCTGTCGCACGGCTGGTTCAAGGGCTTCCCGTTCGCCCACCCGGATCCGACGCTGGCGGCGGTGATCTTCAACGACGAGCTGCCACTCTTCAAGAATCGCGACGTGCGCTGGGCGCTCGCGCTGCTGATCGACATGAAGCAGGTGTCGATGGCGTCCTACCGCGGCGCCGCGACCATCTCGGCGATCGGCGTGCCACCCACGGGTACCTATCCCGACTACTACCACGTGCCGCTCGAGAGCTGGCTCGAGAATTTCGAGCTAGACACCGGGAAGCGCAAGATCAAGCCTTATGATCCCACCGTCGGCAAGCAGATCGCGGACATGCTGCGGCCCAGCATGGGCGATCAGATCCCGACCGACCCCGCCGAGATCGCCAAGGCGTTCGGCCGCGGCTGGTGGAGGCCCGATCCGCAGGCAGCCCAGGAGCTCCTGGAAAAGGCCGGCTTCAAGAAGAGCGGCAACCAATGGATGACGCCCGACGGCAAGCCGTTCACGGTTCGCATCGCGGTCGAGGGCGAGGCGCGCCCGGTGATGACCCGCGCCGGCACGATGATCGCGCAGGAATGGCGGCAGTTCGGCATCGATGCCTCGACGGTGGTGGCGCAAGGCACCCTCAACGACCGGCGCGCGTCCGGCGATTTCGACGCGATGATCAGCTGGAGCGTGGAGACCTGGGGCGGCCATCCGGACCTATCGTTCTTCCTCGACAGCTGGCACTCGCAGTTCGTGGCGCCACCGGGCCAGCCGCAATCCGCGCGCAACTGGCAGCGCTGGTCGAACCCCGAGCTCGACAAGATCATCGAGCAGACTCGCAAGATCGACTTCGACGATCCCAAGGGCGTCGAGCTCGGCAAGGATTACCTGAAACTAGTCGTCCAGGAGATGCCGACGATTCCACTGATGGCGTATAACGTCTTCACCGTCATGGACGAGACCTACTGGACGGGATATCCGAGCGCAGAGACAGCGCCGTATACCGATCCCGTACCGAACTGGGGCAACACGCGCTACATGATGGTCAAGCTGAAGCCGCGCCAGTAGGAGCTGGGACGACCCCACACGGAGACGATGAGAGCCTATTCGCTCTATCTGTTTCGACGGCTGATTCAGTTCGTCCTGGTGGTCTTCATCGGCATGAACATCGCGTTCGCGGTGACGCACTCGACGCCCATCGATCCCGTCGAGCAGACCATCTCGGCCGCAACGTCCTTCGGCAGCACGAGCCCCGATGCGATCGCCAAGATGCGGCAATCGCTGCGCGAGCTCTATGGGCTGCAGGGCGGGCCCTGGCAGCAATACGCGGCGTTCTGGAGACGCGTGGTCGTCGGCGATTTCGGCCCCTCGCTCTCGGCCTTCCCGACCCCGGTCTCGGAGCTGATCTCGCGCGCGCTTCCGTGGACCGCGGGGCTGCTCACGGTCTCGACGCTGCTCAGCTGGACGATCGGCAATCTGCTGGGCGGCCTCGCCGGCTACTATCGGGAGAGCTCCCTCTTGCGCTTTGCCGGCATCCTCACGATGGGGCTCCATCCCATCCCCTACTACATCGTCGCCTTCGTGCTGCTGATCGTGTTCGGCTTCGTCTGGCCGGTGCTGCCGATCAGCGGCGGCTCCGAGATGAACCTCGCGCAAGGCTTCGACGTCGCCTTCGTCGGCAGCGTGCTGGTGCATTCCATCCTGCCAGTCGCCTCCCTGGTGCTGGTGGGCTTGGGCGGCTGGTTCATGGGCATGCGCTCGCTGGTCTCCAACATCGTGAGCGAGGACTACGTCCTCTATGCCGAGCTCGCCGGCGTCGACCGGCGGCGCATCCTGACCTCCTACGTCATGCGCAACGCGTTGGTTCCGCAGGTGACGGGGCTCGCGATGTCGCTGGGCGGGATCTTCAACGGCGCCATCATCACCGAGCAGGTGTTTGGCTATCCCGGCATCGGCTCGCTGCTGGTGGGTGCCGTCCATGCGGGCGACTACAGCCTCGTGCTCGGCGTCACCGCGGTCTCGATCGTCGCGGTGTCGGCCGCCGTGCTGCTGATCGACCTGCTCTATCCCCTGCTCGATCCTCGCGTGAAGGTGCGGTAGGCGATGTTACAACTGGGCCATACCCCCCTCCCTACCCTCCCCCTCAAGGGGGGAGGGGCAAATGAGGACGGGCATGTAATTCCCCCTCCCCCCTTGAGGGGGAGGGTTGGGGTGGGGGGTGACTCTCCGACCCGCCGTCGCGTGGCTTAGGACATGGCGAAAGTTCTGCGCGACCTCCTCCGCTACAACCGCGAGTTCGCGGCGGGCGTCGCGCTGTTGAGCTTCGTGATCCTGGTGGCCGCGGCCTCGTTCTTCTCGCCCTATCCCGCCGCCGATTCCTTCGTGGTGCCGCCGGACATGCCGCCCTCCTGGCCGCACATCCTCGGCACCACCTCGCGCGGCCAGGACGTGTTCTGGCAGCTCAGCTTTGCGATCCGAAACACCCTGCTGTTCGGCTTCTCCGTCGCGATCCTGAGCCGCGCGATCTCGCTGGTGATCGGCTTGGTCGCGGGCTATGCCGGCGGCATGGTCGATCGCGTGCTGATGTCGATCAACGACAGCTTCATCGTGATCCCGCTGTTCCCGATCCTGGTGCTGTTCTATTTCGTGATGCGCGAGCATATGTCCTGGGCCTGGCTCGCGCTCGCCATGGCCGGGCTCGGCTGGGCGTACGATGCCCGGCTCATCCGCTCCGTCGCGCTCAGTCTCAGAACCCGGGAGTTCACCCAGACCGGCATCTTCTCGGGCATGAGCATGCGGCAGATCCTGGTGGAGGAGCACCTGCCCTACGTGCTCCCGATCGTGTTCTCGACCACCATGAACAACATCAACTGGTCGATCGGCCTCGAGGTGACACTGTCGGTACTGGGCTTCACCAATGTAGACACGCCCACGATCGGCATGATGATCTACTGGGCGAACCAGCACACGGCGTTGGTGGCGGGCATCTGGTGGTGGATCGCCTTCCCGGTGACGCTGGTGGTGATGACCTTCATCGGCCTGTTCCTGCTGGCGGTCTCGATGAACGAGTACATCGACCCTCGTAGCCGGCTCGCCCGCATGGGCGCCTGAGCCATGGCATCCGCCGGCGCCGAGGCCGTACTGACGGTCGAGGGACTGCGCGCCTACTATCAGACCAGCACCTTCGGCATCGAGCGCGAGGTGCGCGCGGTCGACGGCGTGAGCCTCCATATCCAGCCGAACGAGATCTACGGGCTCGCGGGCGAATCGAGCTGCGGCAAGACCACGCTGGTGAAGGCCATCGCCGCGGCGATCCGGCCGCCGCTCCGCGTGCTCGGCGGCTCCGTAGCCTACCGGTTCGGCGATCGCCGAGTGAGCCTTTACGACCTCGACGCCGAGGAGCTCGCGGCGATCCGCTGGAAGCATCTCTCCTATATCATGCAGGGCTCGATGAGCGTGCTGAACCCGCTACGGCGGGTGCGGAGCTCGTTCGTCGATTTCGCCTTCCGCCACATCGGCAAGCCGATGCCGGAGTTCATCGGCATCGTCGAAGCGCATCTCGAGCGCCTGCACCTGCAGCCGAGCGTGCTGGACGCCTATCCGCACGAGCTCTCCGGCGGCATGCGCCAGCGCGTGACCATCGCGCTCGCCACCGTCTGCCGGCCGAACTTCATCGCGGCCGACGAGCCCACCACCGCCCTCGACGTGGTCGTGCAGAAGAGCGTGCTGGCGATGATCCGCGAGAGCCAGCGGGCGATGGGCGCCTCGATGATGTTCGTGACCCACGACATGGCGGTGCACGCCAATTTGAGCGACCGGCTCGGCATCATGTACGCGGGTCGGTTGGTGGAAGAGGGCACCACCGCCGAGGTGTTCCGCCGGCCCGCGCATCCCTACACCGCGCATTTGATCGCGAGTCTGCCGCGGATCGGCGATGCCCTAACCCGCGAAGGCCTCGGCGGCGCGCCGCCGAACCTCGCGGACCCGCCCCCGGGCTGCCGCTTCCACCCGCGCTGCCCGCTCGCCATGGAAGTTTGTCGGCGCGAGGCTCCGGAGATGGCGTGGATCAGCGATACCCATCGCGTCGCCTGCTTCGCCGCCAATGTGGAGGCGGCGCCATGAGCGAGCCGCTGCTCGAGGTGCGGAGCATCGTCCGGACTTTTGCCCGGGGCGGTTTGCTCGCGGGTCACCCTTTCCGCGCCGTCGATGGCGTGAGCTTTCGCCTGGAGGCGGATCGGCCGGAGATATTCACCATCGTCGGCGAGTCCGGCAGCGGCAAGACCACGCTGGCGCGGATGATCCTCGCCATGGTGACACCCACAGAGGGCAGCATTCGCTTTCAAGGCACGAATCTTGCGGGAATTCGCCGCCGGCGTGACCGGCTCGCGTTCATGCGGCAGGTGCAACCGATCTTCCAGAATCCGTTCGAGGCCTTCAATCCGCTGAAACGCGTCGACCGTTACCTCCTGATGAGCGCGCGGCGGTTCAGGGGCGCGCGCGGCGCCGAGGTGGAGAGCGCCGCCGATCGAGCGCTGCGCGACGTTGGCCTGTCGCTGGCTGAGGTCAAGGGGCGATTCCCCCACGAGCTCTCCGGCGGCCAGCTGCAGCGGATCGCGGTCGCGCGCGCGCTGATCTCGCGGCCAGCGCTGATCGTCGCGGACGAGCCGGTCTCCATGGTGGACGCGTCGCTGCGCATGTCGATCGTCAACTTGTTCAAGGTGCTGCGCGACGAGCACAAGGTCTCGATCATCTACATAACCCACGACCTCGGCACCGCCTATTACATCAGCGACCGCATCCTGATCATGCACGAGGGCCGCGCGGTCGAGAGCGGCGACGCCCGCACGGTGCTCGACAATCCCCAGCACCCCTACTCGATCCTGCTCAAGAGCGCGGTCCTGTCGCCGGACCCTGCCGCGCGCGAAGAGACGCTCGCGACATGAGCACGCCCTTTCCTGCCAAATCCCAAACGGAGGTATGCACTCATGCGTGAGGTCAAAGCCCTGCTGCACCGGGATTTCGCGATCGGCACGACCGATCCGCGGCTGTTCGGCGCCTTCGTCGAGCACCTGGGCCGCTGCGTCTATGGCGGCATCTTCGAGCCCGGACATCCGCAAGCGGACGAGCGCGGGTTTCGCAAGGACGTGCTGGCGCTCGTGCGCGAGCTCGGGCCCACGATCATGCGCTATCCCGGCGGCAATTTCGTCTCGGGCTACAATTGGGAAGACGGCGTCGGGCCGGTGGAGAGCCGGCCGCGCCGGCTCGACCTCGCCTGGAAATCCACCGAAACCAACCGCTTCGGCACCAACGAGTTCATCGACTGGTGCCGGCTCGCCGGCATCGAGCCGATGCTGGCGGTGAACCTGGGCACCCGCGGCGGCGACGCCGCCCGCAATTTCGTCGAATACTGCAACCACGCGAGCGGCACCGCGCTCTCGGACCTCCGCCGCGCCCATGGCTGGGAAAAGCCGCATGGCGTCAAGTTCTGGTGCCTCGGCAACGAGATGGACGGCCCTTGGCAGATGGAGATGAAGACCGCGCAGGAATACGGCCGCATCGCCACGGAAGCCGTGAAGATGATGAAGTGGATCGATCCCTCGATCGAGCTCGCCGCTTGCGGGTCGTCGGGCCGCAACATGCCGACCTTCGGCACTTGGGAGCAGACCGTGCTCGAGCATACCTTCGATCACGTCGAGTTCATCTCGCTGCACACCTATCTCAACAACTACGCCGGCGATACCGCGGCCTTCCTGGCGAGCAGCGACCTGATGGACAGCTTCATCGACGAGGTCGTCGCCATCGCCGACGCGGTGGCGGCACACCGGCGCTCGTCCAAGCGGCTCATGCTGAGCCTCGACGAGTGGAACGTGTGGTACCGCACGCGGCGCAACCGCCAGACCCGCGTGCTGCCGAACTGGCCGGTGGCGCCGCACATCCTCGAGGAGGTCTACACCATGGAGGATGCGCTCGCCTTCGGCGGCGCGTGCATCTCGCTCCTCAACCACGCCGACCGCGTCAAGGCGGCGTGCCTCGCCCAGCTCGTCAACGCGATCGCGCCGATCATGACCGAGGACGGCGGCCCGGCCTGGCGGCAGACCATCTTTTTTCCCTTCGCGCAAATGAGCAAGCTCGGCCGCGGCCGCGTGCTCAGGATCGACGCGGAGTCGCCGACCTACGAGACCCGTTACTTCGATCCGCGCGGCTCCATCGACCAGTATTATCCGCTGCCGTCGGTGCCCTATCTCAAGCTCGCGGCCGTGCACGACATCAACGCCAAGAGCCTCACCCTCTTCGCGCTCAACCGGCACCTCCACGAGGTGCTGCCGCTCGACGTGAAGGCCGAGGGATTTGCCGGGCTCGCGATCGACCAGACGCTTACGCTCCATGACGCCGATCTCAAGGCCGTGAACACCAAGGACAACCCCGACCGCATAAAGCCGACGGCACTCAAGGGCGCAGCGGTGGCCGAAAGCCATATCCGCGTCGCCCTGCCTCCGGCGTCCTGGAGCGTCATCCGGGCGAGAGGTGCGGGTTGATGCCGCCCGCCACGGCGAATAACCGGTATTCAGGGGACAAACCGACGACGAAGACGTAATGCCCGATTCCAAAGCAACCTGACCGTTTCTGCGCCGTTGCGATATCCCGGCATCTCAGGTCAGATAGCCCCGGGGAATGGCCATGATCGACGCGCACAGCCCCGGCTTCCGCCGGGATAACGAACGCGCAGCGGCAGCCCGCTCAAAAGGGCGCCGCGCGTGACCCAGTACATCGTCCGCCGGATCATCCAGCTCGTCTTCGTGCTGATCGGCGTCAGCCTGGTGGTGTTCTTCACCATGCACGTGCTGCCCGGCGACGTCGCGCAGATGCTGCTGGGCGATCACGCGACCAACGAGCAGCTCGCGAGGCTGCGCCAGCAGCTCGGCCTCGACCAGCCGATCTACGTGCAATACGTGCTGTTCGCGCGGGACGCGCTGCACGGCGATTTCGGCACCTCGCTCCGCAGCAACAACCCGGCCTTTCTCGACGTGTGGTACGCCTTTCCCGTCACCATGCAGCTTTCCGTCGCGGCGCTCTGCGTCTCGGTGGCGGGCGGCGTTCCCTTGGGCGTGCTGGCGGCGGTCTGGCCGTTGTCCCGCTTCGACAACACGGTGATGACCGTGAGCCTGTTCGGCGTCTCCATGCCGATCTTCTGGCTGGGGTTGATGATGATCCTGGTGTTCGGCGCCTTCCTCGACTGGCTGCCGATCGGCGGCTCGATGCCGATCGGCGTCGAGCCGCCGCGGATCACGGGCATGTCGGTGGTCGACAGCCTCATCTCCGGCGATTGGAACTACATTCTCCTGAGCCTGCAGCACCTGGTGTTGCCGGCCTTCACCCTCGGCACGATCCCGCTCGCGCTCATCACGAGGATCACGCGCTCGGAGATGCTCTCCATGCGCTCCCAGGACCATGTGCGCACCGCGCGGGCCAAGGGACTCTCGGAGCCCAAGGTCGTGCTGAAGCACGTGCTGCGCAACGCGCTCATCCCCGTGGTGACCGTGATCGGACTCCAGCTGGGCTTGCTGCTCTCGGGCGCGGTACTCACCGAGACGATCTTCTCGCTCCCCGGCCTCGGCCGCCTCATGATCAACGCGATCCTCGATCGAGATTATCCGGTCGTTCAGGCGGCGGCGCTGCTCACCGCCTTCGTGTTCGTGGCGGTGAACCTGGTGGTTGATCTCAGCTACGCCTACCTCGATCCACGGATCCGGTACCGATGAGCACGGTCGAGCTCGCCGCAACCGAGCAAGCAGCGCCGCCACGGCGAAGCGTGCTCCGGGTGCTGCGCCGACCGACCGCGCGGGTCGGCGCGGCCATTGTCGCGATCTTCCTGCTGCTGACCGTGATCGCGCCGGAGATCGCGCCCTACGACCCCTACGACCAGGACTTCGGCGCGGCGCTGCAAGAGCCGTCGCTCGAGCATCTCTTCGGCACCGATCAGTACGGCCGCGACGAGCTGAGCCGGGTCATGTACGGATCGCGCACCGCGCTGCTCTCGATCCTGGTCGCCGACGGAATCGCGCTCTTCATCGGCACCACGCTCGGGCTGGTCGCGGGTTTCTACGGCCGGTGGGTCGATTCCGCGGCAATGCGCCTGGTGGACGTGCTGCTGGCATTTCCCTACCTGCTGCTCGCGCTGATCATCGTGGCGTCGCTAGGACCGAGCCTGGTCCACTCGATGATCGCCATCGGAATCGTGGCGACGCCGGTCTATGCGCGGGTCATCCGCGGCCAGGTGCTGGCGGTCAGGACCACCGAGTTCGTTCTGGCGGCGCGCGCCATCGGCGGCAGCGCCGGCCGCATCATGCTGCGCCACGTCCTCCCCAACAGCTTCACGCCGATCCTGGTGATGGCGACCTTGCAAGCCGGCACCGTGGTGGTCGAGACCGCCGGCCTGTCCTTCCTCGGCATGGGCGCGCAACCGCCCTCGCCCGACTGGGGCTCTGTGCTCGCGGAAGGCCAGGGCTACTTCCTCACCTCATGGTGGATCGCCACCTTCCCGGGCCTGGCGATCTTCATGGTGGTGCTGGGCTTCAATCTGCTGGGCGACGCGCTCCGCGACCACTTCGACCCGCGGCGACGGAAGGAATAATGGCTGCCGTCTCGTCCAGCGACACCGCGCACCTTCTGGAGGTGCGGGACCTTTCGGTCGAGTTCGCGGTCGAGGGCGGCACGGTGACGGCGGTCGACGGCGTCTCCTTCCATATCGATCGCGGCGAGACGCTGGTGGTCGTGGGCGAGTCCGGCTCGGGCAAATCCGTAACCGCCCTCTCGCTGATGCGCCTCATCGAGAGCCCGCCCGGCCGGATCGCCTCCGGCGCCATCTTGCTGCGCGGCCGCGACGGCCGCGTGCGCGACCTCACGACACTGGGCATGGCGGAGATGCGCGCACTCCGCGGCAACGACATCGCCATGATCTTCCAGGAGCCGATGACCTCGCTCAATCCCGTCTACACCGTGGGCGATCAGATCATCGAGGCGATCCAACTGCACCAGGGTAAGAGCGGCCGCGAGGCGTTCGCGCACGCGGTCGAGATGCTGGAGCATCTCGGCATCCCCGAGCCCCAGCGCCGCATGAAGAATTATCCGCACCAGATGTCCGGCGGGATGCGCCAGCGTGCCATGATCGCCATGGCGCTATCCTGCAACCCGGCGCTGCTGATCGCGGATGAGCCCACGACCGCTCTCGACGTCACCATCCAGGCGCAGATCCTGGAACTCATCAAGCGACTGCAGCGCGAGCTCGGTATGGCCGTGATCTTCATCACCCACAACCTCGGTGTCGCCGCGGAGATCGCGGACCGCATCATGGTGATGTACGCGGGCCGCGTGGTGGAGGCGGGACCCGCACGGGCGATCTTCCGCGAGCCGCGCATGCCCTACACCATCGGCCTGCTGAATTCCGTGCCGCGCCTCGGCATGGCCGAGACGGAGGATGCGAGCCTCGTGGCGATTCCCGGCAACGTGCCGGACGCGCGCCACGTGCCCAAAGGCTGCGCCTTCCATCCGCGCTGCAGCTTCTTCGAGCCGGGCCTCTGCGACGCGGAGGTGCCGGCGCTCGAGCCCGCCGCCGCCGATCATGCGGTGCGCTGCCGGCGCTGGCGCGCGGTCGCGGAGCGCCGGCTGGAGGCGCCGGCATGAGCGCGACGCCGGCCGCTCCGCTTCTCGAGGTTCGCCAGCTCCGCACCTGGTTCGACGCCGACAGCGGCGTGTTCTCGCGCGGCAAGGGCAAGATCAAGGCGGTGGACGACGTGTCCTTCGCGATCGAGCCCGGCGAGGTGCTGGGTCTCGTCGGCGAGTCCGGCTCCGGCAAGACCACGGTCGGGCGCACGGTGCTGCGCCTCATCGATCCGACCGCCGGCGCCATTCTCTACCGCGGCACCGACATCGCGCACCTCTCGCAAGCGGCGCTGCGGATGTTCCGGCGCCACGCACAGCCGATCTTCCAGGACCCCTTCGCGTCGCTCAATCCGCGCATGCACGTCGAGGAGATCGTGGCGGAGCCGCTGGTGGTGCACGGCATCGGCAGAACCCGCGAGGAGCGGCGCGACCGCGTGGTGGAGATCCTGCGCCTCGTGGGCCTGCATCCCGATCACCGCGACCGCTATCCCCACGAATTCTCCGGCGGGCAGCGCCAACGCATCGGCATCGCCCGCGCGCTCGCCGCCGGCCCGGAATTCATCGTGGCCGACGAGCCGGTCTCCGCGCTCGACGTCTCGATCCAGGCGCAGGTGGTGAACCTGCTGCGCGACCTCAAGCGCCGCCTCGGCCTCACCATGCTGTTCATCGCTCACGACATCGCGGTGGTGGAGTACATCTCCGACCGCGTGATCGTGATGTATCTGGGCCGCATCATGGAGAGCGCGCCCGCGCGCGAACTCAACCGCAGCCCGAAGCATCCCTATACCGAGGCGCTGCTCTCGGCGGTGCCCGTCCCCGACCCCGACCGCAAGGGCAAGCGCATCGTCCTGCAGGGCGACATACCGAGCCCGATCAACCCGCCCTCCGGCTGCGTCTTCCGCACGCGCTGCCCCTATGCGATTCCCGACTGTGCGGGTGCCGTGCCCGAGCTGCGCGAAGTCTCGCCGGGCCACCTCAAGGCGTGCATCCGCGACGACATTCTTTAGACAGTGGCGACTACAGTGGCGACTACAGTGCGTCCTTCGACGCGCTACGCTTGCTCAGGATGAGGGGCATCGTTGCTGTAAATTCAATATCCCTCATCCTGAGCAAGCGAGCGCTTCGAGAGCGCGTCGAAGGACGTACGAAAGGTCTACTGTCCCCGGAGTGACGGGCAGAAAAAGGGGCGGAGACCAGCTCCGCCCCTTGAGCGAGCATCGCGACGCGGACGCTATTCGAGCGACACACCCTGCATCTCGAAGAACATCTGCGTGGGGTTGAGCACGAAACCCTTGACCTCCTTGCGGGTCACGCGGACCTGCAGGGTCTGATTGACGAAGATCCAGGGTGCCTCGTCCAGGATAATCTTCTGTGCCTGCTTGTAGATCTCGATCCGCTTGGCCTGATCGGTGGTGCGGCGCCCCTCGATCAGCAGCTTGTCAACCTCCGCGTTCTTGTAATGCGAGGTGTCGTTCACGGGCATGGCCGGCGAGCCGTAGAGGTTCCAGAGAAAGTTGTCGGGATCGCCGTTGTCGCCGCTGAAGCCCGTCAAAAACATGCTTTGATAGTTGCCCTTGCGGACTTCAGCCAGGAAGGCGCCCATCTCCTCCTTGCGGATGTTCGCCTTGACCCCGACCTTCGCGAGATAGCCTTGGATCGCGACCGCCAGCTCGGCGCCGGCGGGGTTGTAGCCGCGGGGCGAGCTGTAAGAGAGCAGCTCGCACTCGAAGCCGTTGGGATAGCCCGCGTCGGCCAGCAGCTTCTTGGCCTTCTCGGGATCGTAGCCGTAGCCCTTGAGACTGTCGTCCCAGCCCCATTGCGAGGACGGCAGGGGCGCGGTCAGCTGCACCGCGAGGCCTTGATAGAGCGACTTGTTGATCGCTTCCTTGTCAACGGCATAGTTGAGCGCCTGGCGCACGCGCTTGTCGGAGAACGGCTTGGCGTCGCTGGTGAGACCGACGCCGCTGACGACGAGACCCGGCTGCGTCACCACCACCAGGCTCGGGTCGCTCTTGACCGCCGGAATCGCCTGAACGCTGACGTCGCCGAGAATGTGCACATCGCCTTTCTTGAGGGCGAGCAGCGCCGCCTGCGCGTCGGGCATCACCTTGAAGATGAGCCGATCGACCTTGGGCTTGCCGCCCCAATAATTGGGATTGGCGTCGAGCACGATCTGATCGCCATGCCGCCATTCCTTGAAGACGAAGGGGCCGGTGCCGACCGGATTGTTGCGGAAGTCCTTCTTGAACTTGCTGACCGCGGCGGGGCTCACCACGCCGTTCCACACCATCGCGAGGTTGGTCGGGAAGGGCCCGTTCGGTTCCTTGATCTTGAACTGGACGGTGTTGTCATCGACCGCGGTATAGCTCGTCACGGTGCCGTAGGTGTCATCCATGTAGCTCTCGACGGGACCCGTATTGAAGATCGAATCTGGGTCCTGCTTGTCGAGCAGCCGCTTGATCGTCTTGACGTAGTTGGGCGCGTTGAAGGGCGTGCCATCGTGATAGGAAGCGCCCTTGCGCAGGTGGAACGTCCAGGTCAGGCCGTCCGCCGAGACGTCCCAGCTCTCGGCGAGCGCGGGTCCGACGTCGACCGTGCCGGGCTTGTATTTGACAGGCTGTCAAAAATCGTCGCCATGATGAAGCCGGACGTATTGTTCAGCACGGCCTCGGGATCGAAGCCCGTCGGATCGGCTGCGATGGCGACGATGAGCGTCTTCTGTGCTTGCGCTTGTCCCGCGAAGCCCGCGAGAACAAGCATGACGGCAATCAACAACCTCTTCATGTGGGCCTCTCCCTCTTTTTCCAATAAGCATGGGCAGGCTACGCACATACATTAGCAACATTCCGGCGGAACCTGCGCCCGCGCCCCTCGCATCCAAGTTGCCACGCAAAGAAAAAGGGGCGGAGATCGACCCCGCCCCTTCGCTCGAGTTCCGAGACGACGCGTTACTGCAGCGAGACTTTCTGCATCTCGAAGAACATCTGCGTGGGGTTGAGCTCGTACCCCTTGACCTCCTTGCGGGTCACGCGGACCTGCAGGGTCTGGTTCACGAAGATCCAGGGCGCGTCGTCGAGGATGAGCTTCTGCGCCTTCTCGTAGATCGCGACGCGCTTGGCATGGTCGGAGATCTGCCGGCCCTCGAGCAGGAGCTTGTCGACCTCGTCGTTCTTGTAGTGCGCGGTATCGCCCACCGGCATGGCCGGCGAGGCGAACAATTCCCAGAGGAAGTTGTCGGGATCGCCGTTGTCGCCCGACCAGCCTACCGTGAACATGTTCTGGTACTTGCCGGAGCGGATCTCGGCGAGGAAGGCGCCCATCTCCTGCTTCCGGATATTGGCCTTGACGCCGACCTTGGCGAGATAGCCCTGGATCGCGACCGCGAGCTCGGCGCCGGCGGGGTTGTAGCCGCGCGCGCTGTTGTAGGAGAGCAGCTCGGTCTCGAAGCCGTCGGGGTAGCCCGCCTCTTTCAGCAGCTGCTTGGCCTTCGCGGGATCGTAGGGATAGCCCTTGAGGCTCTTGTCGAAGCCCCACTGCGAAGTCGGCAGCGGCGAGGTCAACCCGATCGCGAGGCCCTGGTAGAGCGTCTTGTCGAGAGTGTCCTTGTCGACCGCGTAGTTCAGCGCCTGGCGGACCCGCTTGTCGGCAAAGTACTTGTTGTCGACGGTCAAGCCGATGCCGCTGACGGTGAGGCCCGGCTGGGTCACGACCACGAGGTTCTTGTCGCCTTTGATGGCCGGGACGGTCTGCACGCTCACGTCGGCGAGAATTTGGACGTCGCCGCGCTTGATGGCGAGGAGCGCCGCCTGGGCGTCGGGGATCACCTTGAAGATGATGTGGTCGACCTTCGGCTTGCCGCCCCAATAGTTGGGATTGGCGTCGAGCACGACCTGGTCGTTCTGACGCCACTCCTTGAAGATGAAGGGACCGGTGCCAACTGGGTTCTTGCGGAAATCCTTGCCGAACTTGTGGACCGCGGCCGGGCTCACCACGCCGTTCCACACCATCGCCAGGTTGTTCAGGAACGGTCCCGACGGGGATTTCAGCTTGAACTGGATGGTGTTGTCGTCGAGCGCGGTGTAGCTCGCGACCTCGCCATAGGTGTCATCCATGAAGCTCTCGACCGGGCCCGTATTGAAGATCGAGTCCGGGTCCTGCTTGTCGAGGAGGCGCTTGATCGTCTGCACATAGGCCTGCGCGGTCAGCGGCGTGCCGTCGTGGAACTTGACGCCCGGGCGCAAGTGGAAGGTCCAGGTCAGGCCATCGGCAGACGCCTCGTAGCTCTTGGCAAGGCCAGGCTCGACATCAACGGTGCCCGGCTTGTACTTCACCAGGCCGTCGTAGATCGTGGCCATGATGAAGCCGGAGCTATTGTTTTCCACGGCCTCGGGATCGAGGCCGCCAGCCGGATC
>Ga0209415_10009170_pt1 | contig 17031 bp, 15 predicted proteins | sample PeaSoiSIISIP2007_FD_187696 | JGI IMG/M metagenome (GOLD analysis project Ga0209415, IMG submission 187696) | Peat soil microbial communities from Weissenstadt, Germany - SII-SIP-2007 (SPAdes) (version 2) | ecosystem: Environmental > Terrestrial > Soil > Wetlands > Peat | place: Germany... | reverse complement strand
CGTCGCGGCCGGTGAACGTCGGGTCCTGTTTCAGAAGCACCCTGAACCGATCGACCGCGCCCGGATACCAGCGCTGCCGGTAATAGAAGAACCCGACCTCGTAATCCGCCTGGCTCAGGCGATCCCTGGCCTCGCGGAGCTTGTTCTTCACCTCCCCCTGAAGCGAGCTGTTCGGATACCGGTCGACGAAGGTCTCGAGCTCCTTAATCGCTTCTCGTGTCTCGGTCTGATCGCGCTGAGGTGCGCGCATCTGACGGAAATGCGCCAGGGCGAGCTTGTACTGCGCGTAATCGGCGCGGGCGTTGGTCGGATAGAACATGAGGAATTCGCGGAACTCGTTGATAGCCAGCACCAGCGCCTCGGTCGAGCCCTCGCCGAGATAGGTGTCGCCCATGCCAAGCTTGGCATCCGGCCGATAGGGGCTTTGCGTGTAGGTTTCGACGACCTGCTTGAAGAACTCGCGCGCGGTGAGCCATCGTTTGTCGCTGAGCGCCTGGGTGCCGCGATCGAAGAGAAATTTGTCCGGATCCTGCGTGCCGGTCGGCACGCGTCCGCCCTGCCCCGATCGACACGCGCAGACGGCGACGAGGGCCAGTACAACCGCCCCGACCCGGAGACGACGCCGAAGCCAATGAAAAGTCATCGCAGTGTTTTAGCCAACCACACGTGCTCGGCCGCAAGTCCATCTTCGAGGCGGACCGTCGGCATGAATCCGAGGTCCGTGCGCGCGAGCCGGATGTCGGCATAGGTATGCCGCATGTCGCCCTTCTGCGCCGGATCGACGGTGACGCGCGGCCGGCGGCCGGAGACGCGTTCGACCATCTCGAGCACCTGATTGATCGACACGCGCGATCCGCCCCCAATATTGTATACGCGACCCGGAACGCCGTGAACGGCGGCAGCGAGGGTTGCGTTCACCGCATGGTGCACATCCGTGAAATCGCGTGTCTGTTCGCCGTCACCGTACACGGTTATCGGCTCGTCAAGGAGCGTCGCACGAAGAAACTGATGGAAGCCCATATCGGGCCGCTGCCGTGGTCCGTAGACGGTGAAATACCTCAGCGACACGGCGGATAACCGTAGTTGCCGCGTGTCTTGAAGGCGGGCCTCGACGAACCGGAACTGAGGATGGCGTCTGGCGGCGGCCAGGTTGCGTTCTTTCAACGGACGAGGGTTGTAATCGGTGAAGCTGTCGAGGCCGACGACGTCCGCGCCGTCCTCCAGCAGAGGCTCGGCCAGCGTCGAGCCGATGAAGCCGGCCGCTCCCGTGATGAAGGCTCTCATATCAACAGCCGGCGCACGCGCTCCGGCAGCCGACACGGGCGTCCGTCGCGATCGATGGACGCGTGTATGGTATATCCCGTCGCCAGCAGTATCCCGTCGGCCGGCCGAACGACTTCGTACGTGAACTTCACGCGTACCGGCGAAAGCAGCGTCCCGCTCGTCCTGATGTCGAGCTCATCGTCGTACCGCGCCGATTGGCGGTAGAGACAGCTGGCTTCGAGCACCGGCAGCGAATAACCATCGGCCTCCAGGTCGCGATAGGTCCAGCCGGCATCGCGCAGCAGATCCGTACGCCCCACTTCGAACCACACCAGATAGTTCGCGTAGTAGACGACGCCCATCGTATCGGTCTCCGAGTACCGTACGCGTACGCGGGAAGTGGACTGGAGGGAGCTCAACGTCGGCCCTTCGGCTCGCTCAGGCTGGGCGGGCCGCAGGCGGCGCGGTCGCGCCGACCGCGGCGGCTCTCAACTCGCGCGTCGCGCGTTCTGGATCTCCCGAGTGAAAGATGGCCGATCCGGCGACGATGAGGCGTGCGCCGGCCAAGACGACGCGGCCGACGTTCTGGCAATCGATGCCGCCATCGATCTCGACCGGTGCTTGATTTCCGGCGCGATCGAGCAGCGCCCGGACCGCGCGCACCTTGACCTCGCTGCGCGGGAGGAAGCGCTGGCCGCCGAAGCCGGGGTTGACCGACATCACGAGCACGAAGTCGACGTCGCCGGCGATCTCCTCGAGCGCACCCACCGGCGTGGCGGGGTTCAGGACGACGCCGGCCTTGGCGCCAAGCGCCTTGATGGCGTGGACGGTGCGATTGAGGTGCGGCAGCACTTCGACGTGCACCGACACCATCGCCGCACCGGCCTGGACGAACGCGTCGATGTACCGATCGGGGTCGGTAATCATCAGATGGACATCGAGCGGCACCACCGCTACGCGCTTGATCGATTGCACCACCGGCGGCCCGATCGTGATGTTGGGCACGAAGTGGCCGTCCATCACGTCGACGTGAATGAGATCCGCGCCGCCGCGCTCGACGGCCGCAATCGCCTCGCCGAGGGCCGCAAAATCGGCCGACAGGATGGACGGGGCGATCAGCACGCTCATCGGCTGACCTCGATCGAAATGGGTTCGCCCGGCGTAATCCTGAATCCCCCCTGCGGGCTCTGGCGGAGAACGACGCCGGCGGCAACGCCGGGATAGGGGTTCGACGCCACCACCGCCACCCTGAAGCCGTGACCGCGCAGGATCTCGGCCGCGCGGTCGCCGTTGACGCCGATGAGATCCGGCATCACGTAACTGGTGCCGCGCTCGCCGCGGTTGACGAGCAGCGAGACACGGGTGGCTGTCGTCTTCGCGGCTGGCGTCTGCGCCACGATCACGTCGGACGGGTAATCTGCCGAGCGAATTTCGGCCATGGCGAGCGAAATACCGTCCTGCGACGCGCGCAGTTCGGCCGTCCGCTCGGTTTCGCCGACCAGGAGCGGCGCGATCGCCGCACGGACACCCGCGCTCAGCCAGACGCGCACGCTGCGCTGCCGCCGGGCCACCGATCCGGCAGCTGGGTCCTGGGCGAGCACGCGCCCGACGGCGATCCTGGGATCGAGCCTGCGGCTCTCGTCGACTTTCACGGTCAGGCCGAAACCGGTCGCGAGCGCGGTCGCCTCGTTCGCCGTGCGATTCGTCAAATCAGGAACATGAACCTCGCGTGCCTTGAGGGCGAGGCGCATCGAAGCGGCCGCACAGACCACGTACGTCGCCGCGAGCGCGCCGGTGAGCAGCACGAGTTTGCCCGCGCCCCAGACGCGGGTGCGAAGAGCCATGTGCCGGAAATCGTACTACAAAATCCGGCACGACAATCAACGGCACAGGCCGCCGAGCGCGCACAGATACTGGCTTCTCTGCGTTCAACGCCGTCTTTCAAAGACCGCTCCGAAGAACGCCTCGAGACCATGCGCGTGCGGCAGCGTTCGAAGATGGCCCCGCTCGTCGATCAAGTCATCCGGCAGGTCCGGGGCCGCGTGTCGGACGTTGACTGCGTCGAACGGCGATCCACTTGCGAGGAACCAGTCCGCGACCGATTGGTTTTCTTCCGGCTCGCTGGAACAGGTCGCATAGATCAACCGACCGCCGGGAGCGACCGCGGCCGCCGCGTGACCGAGCATCTGACGCTCGGCGGCCGCCAGCGTCGCGAGTTCGCTTTCGCGGCGGCGCCAACGGATGTCGGGATCGCGCCGCAGGGTGCCCAGTCCGGAGCATGGCGCATCGACGAGGACGCACGTGAACGACTCGCAGAATGGGAGCGGCCGCAACAGATCGGCCTGCACGAGCCGGACGTTCCTGGCGCCGCTTGCGGTCACCGTCCGCCGCAGCAGATCCATGCGCCGACTGCGGACGTCGCACGCGACGAGCAGGCCTTGGCCGCCAATTGCAGCCGCGAGCGCCGTCGTCTTGCCGCCCGGAGACGCGCACGTATCGAGCACGCGCGTTCCCGGGCGCGGACCCGCAAGAAGTGCGATCAATTGCGAGGCTTCGTCCTGCACGACGAACCAGTCGGCGTCAAGACCTTCGGTGCCGAGCACCTGGCCGTCTTCCACGATGACCGCATCGGGCGCGAATCGCGCCGGCCGGACGGTGATGTGCTGATCGGCGAGACGACGCGCGAGCTCCTCGCGCGTGAGGCGCAAGCGGTTCGCGCGCAGGGTCAGGGGCGCCGGCGTGTTATTAAACATGAGCCAGGCCTCGGTGGCGTCGAACCCCATGCGGTCGTACCATCGAGCAGCGATCCAGCGGGGATGCGACAGGGTGATGCTCAAGTAATCGAGCGCGGCGGCCCGATCGGAGGGAACGTCGGGTCGCCTCGGGAGTGGCAGCGAGTGCCGCTTGCGCGAAATGGTTCGCAGCACCGCGTTGACGAAACCGGTTGCGCTTCGCTTCCCCGCCCTCCGAGCCAGGTCCACCGCATCGTGGACAACCGCTGATGCGGGGACGCGCGAGTGGTGAAGCAATTGATACGCACTGAGGCGCAAGATCTCGACAATTTCGGGATCGAGCCGCTCGATCGCTCGCTTCGAGAAGGCGACGATGAGGTGGTCCAGCGCCGCACGCCAGCGCTGAACACCCGTGGCGATGTCGCTGGCCAGCGCCCGGTCGCGGGCGTCGTGAAGGCCGCAGCGGGCGACCGCGATCGCCGCCGGCAGGTCGGCCCTTCCGGACGAGACGGCCGACAGCGCTTCGTACGCCGCGACTCTGGCCGGCGCGATCATGGCGCGTCGAAACGGTCGCCTCGCACGAGATGATGTCCGGCGAGAAACTCGCGGGCTTTCATTGGCCGCTTGCCCTCGGACTGGATCTCGGTGATGTCGAGTGTGCCCCCGCCGGTGGCCACGGCAAGGTGGTCACCCCTCGCTTCGACGACCGTGCCGGCCGTCGAGCCCGATGGCTGGTCGAGAGACCACTGCGACCGGCGAAGGATGAGCCGGCGGCCGCCGAAAAATGTGAAGGCATGCGGCCATGGATGCAGGCCTCGGATGAGGTTGTGGACCCGCTCGGCCGGCCACCGCCAATCGACCAGCCCGTCGACCTTGGTCAGCCGGTGTGCGTAGGTCGCATCTTTCTCGTCCTGCGGTGTTTCGCGGATGAGGCCCTGTGCCATCTCGTCGAGGGTCGCGACGAGCAGCCGAGCGCCGAGGTGCGCCAGATCGCGCTCGACTTCCTCGCTCGTCTCGTCCGCTCCGATCGGCCGGCGATCCTTGGCCAGCATCGGTCCGGCATCGAGCGCTTTGACGATCCGCATGATGGTGACGCCGGTCTCATGTTCTCCGGCGATGACGGCGCGGTGCACGGGGGCGGCTCCGCGGTATCGCGGTAAGAGCGACGCGTGGACGTTGATCAGGCCCTGCCGTGGCACGGCGAGGACAGCCTCCGTGAGAATCCTCCCGTAGGCGGCGACCACTCCCAGATCAGGGCGCAGTGAGGCGAGCTCTTCGAGAAACGAGCCGTCCTTGAGGCGATCGGGCTGCAGGATCGGCAGCCCCGCCGAGGACGCCAGCGCCTTGACTGGTGCGTCAGTTGTCTGGTGGCCGCGGCCTCGAGGTCGATCGGGTTGCGTGACAACGCCGGCGATGACGTGCCGTGAACCTAGCAGCGCGTTGAGCACGGGCACTGCGAAGTCAGGAGTGCCGAAGAACACCACACGCAGCCGCGGCGTGGCTACCATTTTCCGGCGCGCGACAGCTTGCGGATCTTGCGAACGATGATGTCGCGCTTGATGCCGCGAAGCCGATCGACGAACAGCGTCCCGTCGAGATGGTCCATCTCATGCTGGAAGGCGCGCGCGAGAAGGCCGGTGCCTTCGCGTTCGCATTCGGTCCCGGCTCGATCGAGTCCCTTCACCACGACGCGAGAGGGACGCACCACCGTCGCGTTGAAGTCCGGCACGCTGAGGCATCCTTCTTCCTCGAGTTGCATACCGTCGCGTTCGGCGAACGAGGGATTGACCATGACCATCAAACTCGATGGATCGCGGCCGAGAGACACATCGACGACGAAGATGCGCAACGGAACGCCGACCTGTGGCGCCGCCAGTCCGATCCCTGGCGCCGCGTACATCGTTTCGATCATGTCGTCGATGATGCGAACGATCTCAGGGGTGACGTTCTCGACCGCCCTCGCCGGTTGATGGAGCACATCGGCGCCGTACTTGAGGATTGGCCGGATCATCGACGGGCAATGACGTCAACGCTGACGGCCGCCGTTTTCACGTTGCGCTCGCGTCGCGTGGGCGGGGGGATGCGTCTGCGGTGATCGGGCTGCGACCTCGTGTCGTAATCGGTCGTCATTATCTCGTGAAGCGAGCGGCTGTGCGGGCGCGGAACCCCTTCCAATTGGCGAGCAGCTCGTTCATCGAGTCGCCGCCGAACTTCTCGATTGCCGCGCCGGCAAGGACGAAGGCGACCATCGCTTCCGCGACCACGGCGGCCGCCGGGACGGCGCAGACATCGCTGCGCTCGACGGCAGCCAGGCTTTCCGTCATCGTCGCCAGATCAACCGAGCGCAGCGGTTTCATCAACGTGGCGATCGGCTTCATGTACCCTGTAATCCGGAGGTCTTCGCCGTTGGTGACGCCGCCCTCGAGGCCGCCGGCGTTGTTGCTCGGTCTGGCGAGACCGACCGCCGCCTGAGAGTGTGCTCTTGTGGCCGGAAGGATCTCGTCGTGGATGCGCGAGCCGGGGAGCGCGGCCACGAGAGGTCCGCGGCCTATTCCAACCGCCTTGATGGCGGGAATCGACATCAACGCCTGACCCAAGCGTCCATCAAGCTTGCGATCCCATTGAACGTAGCTGCCAAGCCCTGGCGGCACATCGTGGGCGATGACCTCGAAGCTGCCGCCCATGGTGTCTCCGGCATCGCGCGCGCGGTCGATTTCCGCAATCATCCGCTGCTCGGCGCCCGGATCCGCGCAGTGGAGCGGGGCATCGGGGTGGACGGCTTGCACGTCGGCGTACGTCAGGGCCAGTGGATCGGCCAGCGCAACCGGTCCAATCGAGACGACGTGGCTGACGATGTCGGTTCCGAGCTGGCGAAGAAGCTGACGCGCAATCGAGCCGACGGCGACGCGGGCGGCCGTCTCGCGAGCGCTGGCGCGCTCCAGAACGTCGCGGATGTCATCGTGTCCGTACTTGATGACGCCGGCAAGGTCGGCGTGGCCCGGACGCGGGCGGGTGACGGCCGGACGGTCGGCGCCAGATGCCTCGGGTGGCATCTCAGGCTCCGAGTACATCGTGCGCTGCCAGTTTTCCCAGTCCTTGTTCGGAATGAACAGCGCGATCGGTGCCCCAGTTGAGACGCCGTGACGGACGCCGCCGAGGGCCTGGGCGTGATCGGATTCGATCGCCATGCGACGCCCGCGGCCGTAGCCGCCCTGCCGGCGCCGCAGCTCGGTGGTGATCGCATCGAAGTCGATGGCCAGGCCCGCCGGGATGCCTTCGACGATCGCGATGAGTCCCTTGCCGTGCGATTCGCCCGCGGTGAGAAATCGCAGCATTCGCGAATCATTCTATCCGACTCGCCGAAATTCCTGCGTTCTCCGAGGCTTCACTCTGCGATTTCTCACGCGTTTTCCGCGGGCGATGATCTTGCACGAGACGCGTCGTCGCTGGAGACGGAGAAGATGGAAGGGAGAAGCGCCGTGCAGCATGTGCTGCTTGGAACCGGCCGAGAGAAGATCGAGGTGCGGTGCGGCGTCGGGCTCGGACGAATCTCCGCTGTAGCCGCCGCGGTGCGGCCGGCATGTCTGAATGACCGCTTCGGCGAGCAGGTCCGGCGGGCCGCAAGGCTCGCCGAGGGACTTCCGGCTCGATTCACGGTACTGCTGTGGCATGGCCGCGCTGGGCGCGCAACTCCTCCTCGCCGCCCTTGAGCGGCAGTGTTCTTAACGTGGCGGAACAAAGGTCTGCGTACGGGAACGAAACGGCGGCCACCGATCACCAGAGCTGCGAGTCGCGAGCATGGCCGGCACCTGGCGAGCTGGCGGCGCTCCGCGGCCGATCAGAGACGGCCCTCGAGCTGCTTCGGCGGGGACGGCATGCGCCGGGCGTCCGGCAATTGCGACAAGCGGTTGGAGGCCTGGTCCGTCGCGGGGATTGGATGCACGCGAGTCAAGGCGCATTGGCGCTGGCGTCAGTCCTTTGCGGGCGGGGCCAGGCACGGAAGGCGCAGAACGTGCTGGCGGACGCCCGGAACTACGCCGCGCGAACCGGCAATGAGGCGACCCTGATTGACATCGCCGTCCAGAGCGGTCACGCGTGGATCGATCTGGCACGGCTCGACCAGGCAGAGAGCGTCGTTGGCGCGGCGCTCGTCGCTGCCCGGCGAACCGGAGATGCGACACGTGTCGCTTCCGCTTCGCTGGCGCTCGGTCGGTGTCTGTTTTGGAAGGGCGAGTACGCAGAATCCGCCTCGATGCTGGCGACGTTGGCCGCCGACGCCGTGCACGTAGCGCTGAGAGCGCGGGCAAAGGCCGCAGCGGCGCGAGCGGTCGTCGGGACAGGAGACGTCCCGCGAGCGATGTCGCTTGCCCGTGAGGCGGTCGAGGAGGCCGCGAACACCGGCGATCGGATGGCCGTGGCGCCGGCGTCGTGCGCAGCGGCGTTCGTCCATCTCGCGGTCAACGACCTGGACGCCGTGGCCGGGGATGTCCGGGTGTGTATTGCGGCTGCGCGGGCGGCGCGCGATCCGATGCGCGCGATCCGAGCGCGCATCATGCTTGCTGAGTGCGAGCGCCGCCGTGGCCGGACGGCGGTGGCCGCGGCGGTCGTCAAGCGGATACGGCGCCTGGGTCTGGCGCAGGTGCCGGCAATCGTGCGTGCTCGGATCGACCTGCTAGACACCCTTCTGCAGTCGCCAGCCGGATCGACCGAAGTCGCCAAGCGGCATGCGGACCACACCGGTCTTGCGGCGTTGTCCTTGTATGTCGCCGGCGGCGGACAACGTTGCCTGGGTCCGCTCGGTCCGCTGTCCGGCTCGTCAACCGAGGATCTGGTCGGCATTTTGCGCGTCTGTCAGACAGCTCAGGAAGAAACGACGGTTCTGCGCGACGTCTGTTCGCGGGTGCGGCGCCCGCTCGGTGCGGCGGCCGTCGCCGTCTTCGTGCAGGAGGGCGCCGCCTGCAGCCTGATTGCCACCGACGGTGCGCGCATCGACGCCCAGATCGTCCGGCGCGCGATCGCGGCCGGGACAACCGTCGCGCCGCACCCGACGGAGGACCGCCTCGAAGCGGCTGCCCCGGTGCAGTACGGGGGGACGGTGATCGGCGCGCTTGCGGCTCGCTGGCCGCTCGGAACGCCGTACGACCTTTCACGCGCGTCGGCGATCCTCACGATGGCTGCGACCGCGGCCGCTCCGGCTGTGTCCGTCGTGCTCGCGCGCCGATCGCGCCCACCCGTGTCCGCGACAGGCGAGCTCCTGGGCGTCACCGCGGCAATGGCGGAGCTCCGCCGCGCTATCGAATGGGCCGCCGACGCGCCATTTGCGGTCTTGATCGAAGGCGAGAGCGGCAGCGGAAAGGAGCTGGTGGCCCGAGCCGTACACCGGTCGGGTGCGCGGCGCGATCGCCCGTTCTGTACGCTCAATTGTGCGGCCCTGCCGGACGATCTCGCCGAGGCCGAGCTGTTCGGCCACGCACGTGGCGCATTTACCGGCGCAGTAAACGATCGTCCAGGTGTGTTCGAGGAGGCGCACGGCGGCACGCTGTTTCTGGACGAGATCGGCGAGCTGTCGCCGCGTGCCCAGGCGAAGCTTCTGCGGGTGATTCAGGAGGGGGAACTGCGGCGGATTGGCGAAAATCTGTCACGGCGCGTCGATGTCCGCATCGTCTCGGCGACGAATCGAGACTTGCGGCAGGAAGTCGCCGCGGGACGCTTTCGTCTTGATCTCCTCTATCGCCTCGATGTGATTCGGATTGTGGTCCCGCCGCTTCGCACCCGGCGCGAGGACATCGCCGTGCTGGCGGATCATTGCTGGCGGGAAGCGACGGCGCGGATCGGCAGCGATGCCGTGCTCGGCGCGACGGCCCGCGCGGCGCTCGTGCGCTACGACTGGCCCGGCAATGTGCGCGAGCTGCAGAATGTCTTGGCGGCGCTGGCGGTCCGGACGCCGCGCCGCGGTGTCGTTGCCCCGACGGCCCTGCCGCCGCAGTTCGGCGAACCCGGACCGGCCCAGGCGTGCCGCCTGGACGACGCGCGGCGGACGTTCGAAGAGCGGTTTGTGCGGGCGGCACTCGTACGCAGTGGCGGCCAGCGCGGGAAAGCAGCCGCCGAGCTCGGCGTCACGCGGCAAGGCCTGGCGAAACTCATGACGCGCCTCGGTATCGACGATCGGCGCCAGCCACGATCGACTAACGGCTAACGAGTCGCTCTTCGAAGTCCGATCACCGATTCGTTGCTGTCGAGCGTGCAGCGATGCGCCACGGTGTGCAGCGAGCGGCCATGATCGTAGGCATCCGGTTTGCCTCACACAGGGCCATGGTGTCGTTCTTCAACATCGGTCCGGACGTCGTGCGCGTCGAGCTCACCGCGGTGACGCCGAGCGGGCCGTACCGGCTCGTCGTGGAGCATCCGACCAATACCCTGATCGAGTACTTTGATTCCGCACTCGCCGCGCTCTGGCGCCAGGCGCAAATCGAGGGAACGTTGACTGGCGGCCCGCTCGCGTCCGAAATTGCCGCTCCGTTCCTGCCGGTATCTCACTGAGGTCGGCTTCCCAACCCCCAGTCACGTGGTCGCGTTCAGGATGGCATCAACATCGGTGGAGTGCCGAGAGGGCCGCTTCCGCCCTGCGCTCGCGTTATGATGGGCCGGGCGACGTCACGCGAAGGACGACCGTGCTCCACTTCCTCGTCCGCCGGCTCCTGCTCGCGATTCCTGTGCTGCTTGGAGTCGCCACGCTGGTCTTCTCGCTCATTCATCTGGTGCCAGGAGATCCCGTTCAGGCCATGCTTGGCGAGAGCGCCTCGTCGCAGGACGTGGCGGAATTACGCGGCCGGCTGGGCCTCGATCGCCCGCTCTCCGTGCAGTACGCCGCGTTCCTGAAGGGGCTGGCGCGCGGAACGCTCGGCACCTCGCTCCGAACGAACGAACCGGTCACGCGCGCGATCGCCGAACGGTTGCCGGCGACCTTCGAGCTGGCCGCTGCGGCAGTATGTGTGGCGGTGGTGGTCGCGATTCCTCTGGGCATCCTCGCCGCGGTCGGTGCGGGAACGGGTATCGATTACGCCGCGACGACGCTGGCGCTGGTCGGCATCTCGATGCCGAACTTCTGGCTCGGGCCGCTGCTGGCAATTCTGTTTTCCGTGACGCTTGGGTGGTTGCCGGTGTCAGGCAGCGGCACCCCTGCGCACCTGGTGCTGCCGGCGATCACGCTTGGCGCGCCGCTGGCGGCGGTCCTCGCGCGAATGACCCGGGCGAGTGTCATCGAAGAGTTGCGCGAGCCGTACGTGCTCGCCGCGCGCGCCCGCGGCGTTTCTCGGGGGCGCGCGATTCTCCGTCACGCGTTTCGCAACAGCCTCATCCCGATCGTGACCGTGCTTGGCCTGCAGATGGGCGCCATCCTGACCGGCGCGGTCATCACCGAAACAATCTTTGCGTGGCCCGGCGTCGGACGCCTGCTGATTCAATCCATCAATTTCCGCGACTTTCCGCTCGTCCAGGGCTGCATTCTGCTGATCGCCGTCACCTACGTCGCCGTGAATCTGCTGACCGACCTCGCCTACGGCCTGCTCGACCCGCGCATCCGTTATGAGTGATCGCCGCGGGGGGGGCCGTGCGCTGTTCGCCGCCGGCATGGTGATCGTGACGATGGCTGCGGCAGCCGCGATCGTCGGACCCTCGCTCACGCCGTTCGATCCTGCCGCGCAGGACCTGCCATTGCGGCTCGCCGGCCCGACGGGCGCTCATCCGTTCGGCCTCGACGAGCTCGGTCGCGATATTCTGGCGCGCGTGCTGGCCGGCGCCCGAATCTCGTTTGTCGTCGGTTTGGTCGTGGTGAGCGTGTCGGCGTCGATCGGCACACTGCTCGGCGCCGTCGCGGGGTATTTCGGCGGCACGATCGACGATCTGATCAGCCGCGTCATCGATATCCTGCTCGCTTTTCCGGGACTGTTGCTCGCAATCGCGCTGGTGGCGGTACTCGGCCCCAGCCTCAGGAACGTGTTGTTCGCGTTGACGGTTATAGGCTGGGTCGGATATGCGCGACTTGTGCGCGGCCAAGTCCTGCGCGCCCGGGAGTTCGAGTACGTGCAAGCGGCGCGAGCGCTCGGCGCCAGCACGGCGCGTGTGCTTTGGCGCCACGTGATCCCGAGCGCTATCCCGGCGATCGTCGTTCAGGCGTCGCTGGGGATGGCCGGCGCGATCATCGGCGAGGCGGCCCTCAGCTTCCTGGGCCTCGGGGTGCAGCCCCCGACGCCGAGCTGGGGAACGATGCTCAATGGGGGACGGGCGCATCTGCTTGATGCCCCGCATCTGACGATCTTTCCCGGATTGGCTATCGCGCTGCTCGTGCTCGGATTCAATGTCGTCGGTGACGGCCTGCGGGACCTCGCCGATCCGAAACGGCCGCGCCGCTGACGCGGGCCCCGTTCCCTAGCGAGCGCGCTGGCGCAACGCGACGAGGGCGGTGCTCGACGGATCCTTCTCCAGACCGCGCGCAATCGTCGTCTGCGCCGCAGCGCGATCGCCGGTCCGGAGTTGCGCATCGGCCAGGTCCGCCAGCACGCGCACGTCATCGGGGGCCAGGGTGGCGACGCGTTCCAGCCAGTAGACCGCGGTCCTGGGATCGTTCATCTTCACCGATAACGCGGCGATACGCGTGGCATGTGGCACGGCCTCCGCATCGTCGTCGACGAGCCCGCTGTACTCGATGAGCGCCTGGCGCGCCTCCTCGAGATGAGCCTGACGCTCCGCCGCCGTCGAATACCAGATCAGCGCAGCAGGGTCCACTGGATAGCGGATGCTGGCCTGCTGAAGCGCGTGTTCTGCGGCGTCAAGCTGTCCATCGAGCAGCAGCGCGCGGCCATAAAGCGTCAGGAGATCGCTTGTCGCATCCGCCATCGAAGCGCCGCGCCCCAGGGCCTCGAGCGCTTTGTTGAGGTACACCCGATCGTCGTGCACCTGAGCTCTGTCCAGCCACACCTGACCGAGCGCGCGGTAGACCGCCGGCTGGTCGGGCGTTCCTTCGAGCGCGCCCCCGAGCGTGAGGACGGCCAGCTCCTCGTGACCGGCACGCGCCTGCGCCAAGCCGAGCGCAATCCGACGCTCGACGTGTTCGCGGTCGAGGCTGGCCAGCGCCTGGAGCTGCTCGAGCTCTTCGGCGTGGCGACCGGCCGAGCCGTAGAGATCTGCCAGCTCTTCGCGTGCCGCGAGCAACGCCGGAGCCAGCGCGACCGCCGTTTCAAACGCCTGCATGGCCTCGGTGGTGCGGTGTTTTTCGCGAAGACACATGCCGAGCAGATACGTGGCGTCCGGAAGATGATCGTTCAGGCGGACGGTGGAGGCGAGGGTCACGAGCGCTTCGTCGAGATCGCCGCCGCGGTAGTGGGCGAGGGCGAGCTTGTAGCTGACACTCGGCGACCGGTCGTCGAGGCGCAGGTCGCGCGCGTACGCCTCGGCGGCGCGTTCGAATCGCTGAAGTTGGTAGAGGATGTCGCCGAGCGCCTCGAGCGGGCGAGTGGCGGTGGGGTCCAGTGCCGCCGCGCTCCTGAAGTCGCGCGCGGCCTCGTCGAGCTCGCCGCGGCGCTGGTAGGTTTCGCCTCGCCTGAGATGGGCGAGCATCGAATCCGGGCGCAGCGCGATGGCGCCGCTGTAGGCCTCGATGGCGCCAAAGGTCTGCTCGTCCCGCAGCGCGGCATCCCCTCTACCCAGCAGCGTCCGGTAATCCCGTTCGCGTGCGGCGTTCTGGTACGCCACGGCGGCCGCCACGGCCACCAGAACGAGCACCACCGCAATCAGCAAGCTGCGCTTCAATCGGCCCTCTGCCTACTCAGATGTTACCAGCCCCGCGGAACTTTCGCCCCTCGCTGGAGTCTAACTCGGTAACGCATTTACTGGCGACCTCCGGCCGCGCCACTGCTATAGTGAAGGGAGTTACCCCTACTCTGTGGGATCATCGGCATCATCCGCCGGGGCACTCTTAGTGAAGCAAGCCCGCGTCGCAAGTTGGCTCGACGTCGACGGCCGCGAAGCGGCGCTCATTGAGCGCTGTGTCAGCGGCGACGAATCGGCCTGCGCCGACCTCGTCGCCGAGCATCAGCGCATGGTCGTGCAGCTCGCCATTAACCTGCTGGGGGATCGTGAAGAGGCACTCGATCTCTCCCAGGACGTTTTCCTTCGCGTCTTCCGGACTCTTCACCGGTTCCGCGGCCAATCGAGCCTTCGCACCTGGATTTACCGGATTGCAGTCAATCAGGCCAGAAACCGGCACAGGTTCTGGGGCCGCCGCCATCGAGCGGATCAGGTCTCGCTCGACCAGCACGTCGCCGTCCATGGCGACTGCCTGTCAGGCCACGAAGCCACACCCGATCGCCTGCTTGCGCAAAAGGAGCTCGCCGATCGCCTGTATCAGGCGCTCGACGGCTTGCCGTTCGACCAGCGGACGGCGATCGTGTTGCGGGAGATCGACGGATTGAGCTACGACGAAATCGCGTACTCGCTCGGCGTGGCCGTCGGCACAGTCAAGTCACGGCTGACCCGGGCGCGGCAGGCGCTGCGCCATGAGCTTGGCGAAGCGAGGACGGCATGAGGGTGCTCACGTGCGCGGCGACGGGACGCCGGCTGCAGGCCTTCCACGATCGCGAGTTGACGGTCAGCGATCAGATCGCGGTTGGTGCCCACCTGGAGTGGTGTGACAAGTGTGCGGAGATCTCGGCCGAGCTCCGGGTGGTCGGCAGCGCCCTTCGTGCGGGCGCCAAGCGACGCGCAGCTCTGTCGAACGACGAGGTGGCGGGTCTCGGCCCGGTCGTCGTGACCCGTTTCACGGCGGAACGAGACGGAGCGTTGGTGGCCCGCGTCGGCCATATGTTCGACGACATGCACTTGGTCTGGGCAAGCCTGGGAGCCATGACAGCGGCCGTGGTCTGCGTCGTTCTGATGTTGGGCATGATGCGTTTCGCGACCAAGGCTCGTCCCGATTCGCTGGCGGCAATCATCAGCGTGCTCGCCACGCCACTCGAGTGCGAGACCGGCAGTGATGCGCCAGACGAGTCGGTCTGCCGCGCTCGCTGGGCCGAGCGCTTCCAGCGCGCCAACGAAACGGCGGAACAGGACGCGGTCTTTGCACTCGATTCGGTCGTGATCCATCAAGACCGCTTGACGGACCTCGCGGTGCTGCGGGCAAACGGTCATCACGCCACGGCGGGTCAGGCCAGGTTGATTGAAGGGCTGCTCGACACGGTCTGCCGCGCTCGAATGGAAGTACAGCCATCTGGGAACATGCTGCGGCTGGTCGATCGAGCCACCGTCCGGGCCAGCAAGCAGCAGGCAATCGATTTGCCGCTGCCGCCAACGGCGAAAAAGCGCGCTGCATCGCAGACCGCCGGCGCGCGTCCCGTCACTGCGTGAGGTTGCAGGTCGCGTAACCTCCGGGGTAGGCTCTTGACAGGGCTAGCGGCGAGTGCCCGGCGCGTCCACGTGGGCGGTCTCGATGTTGTTCATCGAGTCGCTGGCGCGGAGCGTGAGGCCGCGCTCGTCGAGCACGCCATCTACCGCCAGCTCGTAGTGCTCCTGACGTGAATCGGCAATGCCGTCGGTCGGGAACACGGCGCGCCACTGCTGGCCGTCCTGCGAGAACTCGACACGCTGGATCGGCGAGTGATCGTCTTTGACGTCGAAGGTCACCATCGTGCGCCCTCGATCGACGCGCACCGAGGTGACGACAATGGCAGGCGGCGTGTTGTCGATCTCGAAGGCCGTGCTTTCCATCTCGCCGGTGAGCGCCGTGCCTGCCGGATTGGAAGGGCCGTCCGACGCGGCAATTTTGACAAAGTACGTTCCGTTTGGCACGGTATTGGTGTCCCAGACGAGCACGGTGTCGGATACGGCCCGCCGGAGCACCTTCCACGTCGTCTCGCCTTCGCGCCGATACAGCACGTCGTAGACGAGTTCGTCTTCGTTCTCGTCCTCAGCCCGCCAGGCGAGCGTCTCAAGCCCTTTCTGATACGCCCGACGGCCAAGGGCTGATGGGCTGCCTTGCTGCGCGGCTGCGGCAGCCAGCTTCCGCTCCGGCGTCGTCTGATCCTCGAATCCCGCGAGATCCGGGTCCCCGGTGCCGTACGGCTTCTGGAAGACGATGCCCGGGGGATAGACGGTGACTGAGCGGACCACCGGTCGCATGTTGCGCTGGAGATAAGCGGCCGTGACCGACGTCAGGATCGGACCGTCACCCTTGCCGGTCAGGACCGCACGCCACTGCAGATACCGGGCCTTGGGACTCGTAATCGACGAGCCGTCAGGATTGGTGTACGCGGCCGACCACGTGCTCCATGTGTCGTCAGGCGTCTCGGTGTTCCCAGAGCGCGTGGAGAACTCGATGCGATTGCCGCCCGTCGCCGTGCCGCGCCAGCTCAACGTGCCCCACGTGGCGACCATCTGCGCGTCGTGAGGATCGGACTCGTAGGTCCCGCGCGCCGCGCGCTCGGACGCCAGCCGGAATACCTTTCCGGGGTTCGCTGTTGCGTAGTAGAGCCGTCCACGGGCGTCCCGATGAAAAGCGGTGACCTGTTGTGCGCTCGCGCTCGCCAGCAGCGTCGGGCGGGCCGGGTCGCCTTCGAGCCGGTACAACTTGCCCTTGTTGCCGGTGGCAATCAGCACCGCGCCGTTCTGATCGAACGTCAGGTCGTAGGGCAAATCGTCGCGCGATTCCCAGAGCTGGTCCCACACGCCGTCTGGAGTGATCCGGTACACTGCGCCTTTTGGCGCGCGACGATCCTCGCGCGATGAGGTGATCGAGGAGCCGCCACCGGAGACGTCAACGACCCCGATTGAAGTGATTTCGGTCGACACCGATACCGATGGGACAGGAGCCGGGCCCAACGAGGCTGGCTGATCGCCGCCACGATCGTCGGATGGCGGCGAGGCACTGGAGGCCCGGCCGCTCAGCGCACCGACATACAGCATGCCTTTGTCGTCGAAGCGCAGCACGTGAGCTTCCTGAAACGGCGAATCGAGGACGACGAACGCCTTGCCGGCGGGATCGACC
>Ga0209415_10009168_pt1 | contig 17034 bp, 14 predicted proteins | sample PeaSoiSIISIP2007_FD_187696 | JGI IMG/M metagenome (GOLD analysis project Ga0209415, IMG submission 187696) | Peat soil microbial communities from Weissenstadt, Germany - SII-SIP-2007 (SPAdes) (version 2) | ecosystem: Environmental > Terrestrial > Soil > Wetlands > Peat | place: Germany... | reverse complement strand
TCCGCGCCGACGGATGTATCGACGTGCTCAAGCTGCGGCCGATCGCACGCCTGGGCTACTACGACTACACCTCGATCGAAAGCATCTTCTCGATGCGTATCCCGGGCAGCGAGGCGATGAACGCGGGGCTCGAAGGGTCGAGCGAGAAGGCCGCCGCGATACTCGGCACACGCCAGCAGCTTTGAGATCGCCGCGGCTCAGGTGGTCTTGGCATCCTGGGCGCGGGCGTAATCGGCAGCCTGCTTGGCGGGTTCCTGGCCCGCGACCCGCGCGATGCCGGCGACTTCGCGCGCAAAGGCCGTCAGCGGTCCGTTGGGGCTGAACTCCGTGCGCATCATCGTGAGCATCCGGATGGTGTTGAGCGGCGTGCCGTTGAACTGATCGAACATCCGGCTGCGTCCCGCCCAATCGGTCAGGAACATATCGCGCACGACCCTGAAGACTTTCAGGCGATCGCGCCCGCTCGGCCACGCTCCGCGCAGCATCGAGTCCAGCACCACGCCGTACTCGGCGAAGTCCTTTTCGGCCGGCTGGATCAGCGCGCTGCGCCCGCTCAGATCGACCAACTCGTGCATGATCGCGTTCGCGTGCTCCTGGTAGAAGGCGCGGCCGAAATCGAGGAACACGTTGTTGGGCTTGTACATCCCGCCCGGCGTGGTGAAGCCGGTCTCGTCGGCCGCGATCAGAAAGGCGCGCAGGGTTTCCCTGAATCGGATGATATCCGCGATGCGCGCGGCGGTGGCCGGAATCTTCAGCAGGCCGCTGCCGTCGCCGATCAGGAGCGCGAGGCCGGCGATCAGCTCGGAGCGCAGGCCGAAGCGAATCAGGTCGGCCCAATGGATCCAGTCGAAGATGCGCTGCGGGTAGAGCATCGCATGCTCGGGGTTGCCGAGATGAAAAATGTGTTCGCGCGGCACGAAGACGTCGTCGAAGATGACGCTGTTGTCGAGCTCGTCGCCCATCGCGATCAGCGGATGCTCCTCGGGCACCGCTTCGGGCCGCACCGCCGCCTCGCGGGTCAGGATCGTAACGCCGGGCGCGTTGGTCGGCACCACCAGGTACATCGTCTGGTCGGGCGGAATCCCGGGTTTCCAGAAGGTCCCGACCAGCATCAAATCCGTGAACGGTGAGGCGGTCGCGACCGCCTTGACGCCGCGGATCACGACGCCGTCGGCGCGCTTCTCGATCACGCGGCAGTTGGGCGATTCGGCTTCCGCCTCGGCGCGCGAGCGATCGACCGGCGGATCGATGAAGGCGGGGCCGACGTTCAGGTTCTCGGCCATCATCCGATCCCAGAAGCGGCGGATGTTGTCGGCGAAGCCGGTCGCGTCGATGTCGCGCGTGTTCTGCTCCCAGGGCTCGGGATCGTCGATCAGTGTCAGGAACACGCCGTTGTTGACGTCGGGCAGCCGTCCGAACAGCGAGTAGCCGAACAGCCGGTACATCCGATCGTGATAAAGGCGCCGGCGCACCAGCCCCGCTTTGTCGCCCTGGCGCATCCACATCATCGCGCGGCGCACGCCGCCGCCGTCGACGAAGGTCATCGAATCGTAGTTGGCAGGGTCGCGATGCGCGTCGTAGGAGCCGGCGACCGCGCGCGCATAATCGCGCGTCAGCGGATGAGTCGCGACGTTGTCGACGAGTTCGCCGTTGACCACCACCCGCCGCCCGTCATTGAGCGCGGCGAGGTAATCTGCGCCGCTGCGGAAATTGGTCGCGGCTGTTTGCTTCTCAGATGCCATCGTCGTCATCTTTTTTGAGACCCGTCGAACGATCTAACGCGCGGGGAATCTGTCTCGCAGCCATCGCACGATCACGCGCGCGGCCTCCGGCCGGCCGCCCTCGGGCCGCGACGGGAGCGGGTTGCCGAAGTGATCGCCGTCGACCTGCTCGATCTGCTTGTCGGCGGCGGCCGAGTGCCGGTAGATCGCTTCGGTATTCGAGGGATAGATGCCGTGGTCGCCGGTATAGTTGATCGCGATCGTCGGCGCCTTGATACGCGCGATATTGTCGAGCACCGCGGCGCGCGACGAGAGTCCCGACCAGGTGCTGAGCCATGCGCGCGGCGTCTGATATTTTGCGAAGCCGGCCTCCGTGTAGTTGAACAGGTCCGGGCGCGGCGAGAACAGCGAGCCGTAGCTGCGCTGCGACGGATCGATCGACTGATCGGTGAAAGCCGGGTTCGCCTCGGTCCGGTTGATCAGCAGGTAGCGCCCGCTCATCGCACGCCGGCCGATGAAGCTGCGGCGCTCCGGCGGCATCCGATCGAACTCGGGCGCGCGCGCAAGCTCCATGAAGTAGCGCTGCTCATCGATATGCCGCCGCGCGATCGTGTCGATCCGCGCGACTCGCGCCGCCTGTCCGGCGCGATAGCGCAGCAGAAATTCTTCGCTGTATTTGCTCGATTCGGGCGGCTCGCGGAAACCCTTGGCCGGGTTGTACATGTCGAGGCTCGGATCGCAGGAGAGCGGATCGGCCTCGTCGATTACCGACGGATCGATTCCGGCCTGCAACACTTTGCCCTCGCCGAGATGCGCCGCGATGATCACCATCCCGTCCGCCGGGGTCATCTCGATGCGGTTGAGGTCGTACGGATCACCGGCCGGCGTATCGCGCAGCCGATCGGGCGGAGCCGTCGCCGCCTGCGCCTGGTAAAAGGTGTAGAGCGAACCGCCGCCGCTGTTACCGAGCAGGATGATCTTCTGAAAACCGCGCTGGCGGAGAAATTTCACCGACCCCGCGATATCCGCGAGCAGCATCTCGTGGATGCACGCGATGTCGTTGCCGGGCCATCGCCCCTCCTGCCCGAAGGCCGCATAGCCGGCCTCGAGCAGATAGGGAATCGCGTAATGCCGGCTCATGTCGGCGCGCGGATGCATCGTGCAGACCACGCTCTTCTCGCCGCCGCGGGTGTAGAGCACGCCCTTCGATTCGCCGCCATCGTCAGCCCGAATCGGCACGATTTCGGAGTTCGTGCCCGGCGGCATCGTCTCGAACGACATCAGCGACAAACCGAAAGACGGATATCTGATCAGCGGACCTATGGGCACGGCTCGCTCCTGAAAATGGGTACGTGACGCCGGGAATCGGCGCCGGGTTTGCGCCATATCTCGCCTCTCTCCGCACGGCTGTCAAGCTCAGCCAAATCGGCGCGCGATGCGCGCCGATTGCGTTAAAAGTCTGATGATCTTATGGATTCGGATGAGCACGGAAATCGAGATGCGTAGAACCACGCCGCCATTTCGCGCCGATCAGGTCGGCAGCCTGCTGCGCTCGGAGCGGCTCAGGCAGGCGCGCGCGAGCTTTGGGGCCGGCAAGCTGAGCCGCAACCAGTTGCGCGCGATCGAGGACGGCGAGATCGCGGCGATCGTGGGCCGGCAGGAGGCGATCGGCCTTGAGGCCGTCACCGACGGCGAGTATCGCCGCGGCTGGTGGCATTTCGATTTTTTGTGGGCACTCGGCGGATGCGAGCGCTTCGCCGACGCGGCCGGCATCAGCTTCCGCGGCGCCACTACGCCGAGCGACGGCATCCGGATCGCCGGCAAGCTCGATTTCCCCGACGATCATCCGATGCTCGCGCATTTCAAGTTTCTTCGCGAGCACACCGGGCGCGTGCCGAAGATGACGATTCCGTCGCCGGCGATGCTCTACGTGCGCACCGGCCGCCGGCTGATCGACGCGGCCGCTTACCCGGACCTCGAAGGCTTCTTCGACGACCTGGCCGCGGTCTACCGCAAGGCGGTGCGGGCCTTCTATCAGGCCGGATGCCGCTATCTTCAGTTCGACGACACCGCCTGGGCGTTTCTCTGCTCCAAGGAGCAGCGCGCCAAGGCCGTCGAGCGCGGCGATGATCCCGACCGGCTCGCCGCGAGCTACGCGCGCGTGGTCAACCAAGCGGTCGCGGAGAAGCCGGCGGACATGGTGATTACGGGCCACGTATGCCGCGGCAATTTCCGATCATCGTGGATTTCGGAGGGCGGCTACGAGCCGGTCGCGGAGCGGCTGCTCGGCGGTGTCAACTACGACGGCTATTTCCTGGAGTACGATTCTGAGCGCGCTGGCGGCTTCGAGCCGCTGCGCTTCCTGCCGCGCGGCAAAAAGATCGTCGTGCTCGGCCTGGTCACTTCCAAGCGCGGTGAACTCGAGCCGCGCGACGTTATCCGGCGCAGAATCGACGAGGCGGCCAGGTATGCCGACCTCGAACAGCTCTGCCTGAGTCCGCAATGCGGCTTCGCCTCCACCGAGGAGGGCAACCTGCTGAGCGATGACGAGCAATGGGCCAAGCTGCGCCTGGTAGTCGAGACCGCAGACGCGGTCTGGTGCCGATGAGGCCCGGCAACCGGATCGACGCGGCGAGCAACGGAGTGCAACGATGAAGCGGAGCACCGATCGGATACTGACCACTCACTGCGGCAGCCTGGCGCGCCCCAGCGACCTGCTCGACATGATGAAGGCGAAGCTCGGCGGCCGGCCCTTCGACGCCGAGGCCTATGCCCGGCGCGTGCGCGGCGCCGTCGCCGACAGCGTCCGTATGCAGGTCAGCAAGGGCATCGACGTGGTCGCCGACGGCGAGCAGAGCAAGCCCGGTTTCTTCTCGTATGTGAACGAGCGGTTGAGCGGCTTCGAGCCGCGGCCGGGCGCGGGCCTCACGATGTTCGCCGACGAGCGCGCCGCCTTTCCGGAATATTATAAAGAGTACTTTGGGCAGGCGATGCTGGGCGGTGCCGTCGCGCCGATTGTCGCGATGGCCTGCGTCGGGCCGGTCAGCTATCGGGGTCAGGAGGCGCTCAGCCGCGACCTCGACAATCTGAAAGCCGCTCTCAAGGGCGTTAATCCGGTCGAAGCGTTCGTCCCCGCGGTCGCGCCGAGCGGCGTCGGAAGCAATGCGTACTATCCGAGCGAGGAGGCCTACCTCGACTCCGTCGCGGACGCGCTCAATGTCGAGTATCGCGCGATCGTCGAGGCCGGTTTTTTGTTACAAATCGACGATCCCTTCCTGTCGGACATCTACGGCGACTCGTCGCTGAGCGCGGCCCAGCGCGACAGGCGGGCGGAACTCTACGTCGCGGCGATCAATCGCGGACTTCGCGGCATCGCGCCGGAGAAGGTGCGCTTTCACACCTGCTACGGAATCAACGAAGGACCGCGGGTCCACGATGCGCAGCTCAAGGACATCGTGCCCGCGATGCTCAAGATCAACGCCGAGGCCTACTCGTTCGAGGCCGCGAACTCGCGCCACGAGCATGAGTACCACGTCTGGGAAAGCGTGAAGCTGCCGGCCGGCAAGCTTCTCATCCCGGGCGTGATCACGCACGCGAGCAACATCGTCGAGCATCCGGAGCTGATCGGGGAGTGGCTGGTCCGCTACGCGAAGCTGGTCGGGCGCGAGAACGTGATCGCGGGCGCCGATTGCGGCTTCTCTTCGCAGGCGACCTACCATCCCGAAGTCCATCCCACCGTCGTGTGGGCGAAGTTCGAGGCGATGGCCGCGGGCGCGCGCATCGCGACCAAACAACTCTGGCGCTAGGCGGAATCGCTCCGCGATCGGTTCAGGCGCCGATCGCGGCGGCGCCGGCGCGCGCCACCTGCGCATCCTGCGGCGATTGAACGCCGGAGACGCCCACCGCGCCCAGGCATTCGTTCTGCAGGATCAGCGGGATGCCGCCTTCGATTGGCGTCACGCCCGGCAGCGAGAGCACGCCGTAGCGTCCGCCCTTCAGCATCTCCTCGAAACTGAGCGTGGGACGCTTGAACAACGACGCGGTGCGCGCCTTCTCGGTCGCGACGGTGGCGGTCGGCTTGGGCGCGCCGTCCATCCGTTCGAGGTAGATGAGATGGCCGCCGTCGTCGACCACCGCAATCGTCACGTTCCATTCGTTCTTGCGCGCTTCGACCACCGCGGCCGCGGCGATTTTCTTCGCGTCATCGAGTGAGAGAGCCTGCTTGGTAACCATCGTTAACGCCCTCGATTTCGGTTGCCGGCCGCGCGCGGCGGCCGGGGATGATAGGTGAACTCCGCGCCATCAGTAGCACGCCCCGCGGCCCGGCACCAAGCCGCAAGCGCGGGTCCGGGCGGGTTGGCGTTTTGCGCCGGAATTTTGATAGGGTGCTGATAATCAGGAGCCTAACCAAATGGCGTTGCTGCTGCGTGAAATCCCCAGGGACGATTGCCTCCGGGCACTGGCGCGGGAATATCGCGAGGTCGAACCGAGCGCGATCGAGACCCATCTCACGCTGCTGCGGGTGGCCGGCGATTTGCTGAACGCCTTCGAGATGCACTTCGCGCGGCATCATATCTCGCAGGGTCGTTTCGGGGTCCTGATCATCCTCAAGATTTCGCCCGGCCGCCAGCTTCACGCCGCGGGCCTGGCCGAGAAGATCGGCGTCAGCCGCGCCACCATGACCGGCCTGCTCGACGGGCTCGAACGCGACGGGCTGATTGCGCGGCTCGGCGAGCAGGCCGACCGGCGCAAGACCACCATCAAGCTGACGCTTTCGGGGCAGCGCTACCTCGAACGTATCCTGCCCGACCATTTCAGGCGCGTCGCGCAGGTGATGGGGGAGCTCGGCGAGAGCGAACGCAAGGTCTTGACCCGCCTGCTCCGCAAAGTGGCGCAAGGCATTCCGGCCTTGCTCGAACCGGCATACCTGGAGCGGGCCGCGAAGTGATTCAAGAACGTTAGCCGTCGAACTATCAGGGAACTATCGATGTACGATCGGCAGGAAAACGGTAGCACCTCGCGCACCGCTGACGGGACGCGGGCGGACCGCGAGAGTCCCGCGGCGCCGGTCGAGCAGGTACGCGTCAGCGCTGCGCGCGGGAGACTGCGCCGGCCGCTGCTTGCGATCCTGCTGATCCTCGCCGCCATCGCGGCGGCGCCGGCCGCGACCAGGCTCTGGAATTACTTCGCTTCCTACGAATCGACCGACGACGCGCAGATCACGGGCTACATCGATCCGGTCAGCGCGCGCATCAACGGGACCGTGGTGCGCATCGCCGTCGATGACAACCAGCGCGTGAAGGCCGGCCAGCTCCTGGTGCAGCTCGATCCGCGCGACTACCAGGTCGCGGTCGAGCAGGCGCGCGCCAATCTCACGCAGGCCCAGGCCCAGGTCAACATCGCGCGGCAGAACTATGTCGCCTCGCAGGCGCAGGTGCGCGAGGCCGAAGCGGCCGACGTCCGCGCCCAGCATGATGAGCAGCGCTACCGCGCCTTGCTCGGCGAGCGGGTCGCATCCGCGGAGCAGTACGATCAGTACGTCGCCGCGGCCCGGGTCAGCGCCGCCACGGTCGAGGCCGATCGCGCCGCGGTCGGCGCCGCCGAGCGCACTATCGCGTCGCATGAAGCGGACGTGCTGGCCGCGCGTGCGGGCCTCGATCAGGCCCTGCTCAACCTGGGCTACACCGAGATTAAGGCGCCCGCCGATGGAATCGTCGGGAAGCGGACGGTTCAACTCGGGCAGCGGGTCGAGCCGGGCGAGCAACTGCTGGCGCTCACGCAGGTCGAGCGCTTCTGGGTGACGGCGAATTTCAAGGAGACGCAACTGGAGCGGATGCGGGCGGGACAGCCGGTCACGATCTACGTCGACGCCTTCAGCCGCAAATTCAAGGGCCATGTCGAGAGCCTGCCCGGCGCGTCGGGCTCGATGTACAGCCTGCTGCCGCCGGAGAACGCGACCGGCAATTACGTGAAGATCGTGCAGCGGCTGCCGGTTCGCATCCGTTTCGATGACGGCCAGCCGGGCCTCGAGCTGTTGCGCCCCGGGATGTCGGTCGAACCGACGGTGTGGATTCACTAGCGGGCTCGTGAGCGCGGCTCCGCAATCGCGATCGAACTCCGCTCCCAATTCCGCCTCTGAGCCGTGGCGGGCGCGGCATAACCGCTGGGTCGTGGCGTTGACGGTGACGCTCGCGACCTTCATGGAGATTCTCGACACCAGCGTGGCGAACGTCGCGCTGCCGCATATCGCCGGCGGGCTTTCGGCGACCGTCAACGAAAGCGCCTGGGTGCTGACCTCGTACCTGGTCGCCAACGCGATCGTGCTGCCGGCGAGCGCCTGGGCCTCGACGCGCCTGGGCCGCAAGCGCTTCTACATGAGCTGCGTCGCAATCTTCACCTTGAGCTCGCTGCTATGCGGACTCGCGCCGTCGCTCGGGATGCTGATCCTGTTCCGCACCCTGCAGGGCGCCGGCGGCGGCGGGCTGGCGCCGTCCGAGCAGGGCATCCTGGCCGACACGTTCATCGGCCGGGACCGCGGGATGGGCTTTGCGGTCTATGGGATGGCGATCGTGCTCGCGCCGATCATCGGCCCGACGCTGGGCGGCTGGATCACCGATCATTACAACTGGCGCTGGATCTTCCTGATCAACGTGCCGATCGGAATCATCTCGCTGTTCCTCAGTTACGAGGTGGTTGAAGACCCGCCCTACCTGGAGGCCGAGCGGCGCGACGCATTAACGCGCGGCTTCCGCGTCGACTATGTCGGCCTGCTGCTGCTGGCGCTGACCTTCGGGCCGCTGCAGGTCATGCTCGACAAGGGCGAAGACGCGGGCTGGTTCCAATCGCACTTCATCCAGGCTTTCGCCGCGCTCAGCCTGATCGCGCTGATCACCGGCATCGTATGGGAATGGCATAACGACCATCCGATCGTCGATCTGCGGCTGTTCAAGAATCGCAGCTTCGCGGTCGCGGCGCTGCTAATGTTCATGCTCGGCATCATGCTCTACGCGACGACCTTCATGCTGCCGGTCTTCGTGCAGGTGCTGATGGGCTACTCGGCCGAGCTTGCGGGCCTGATGATTTCGCCGGGCGGCATCGCGGTGCTGCTGCTGATGCCGCTGGTCGGAGTTTTGTCGCCGCGGGTCGACGCGCGCTGGCTGGTGGCGGTCGGCTTCGGGGCGATGGCGGTCTCGCTCTACATCCTGACCGGCGTCGATCTGCAGATCGATTTCTGGCGCGCCGTGACGCTGCGGATTTACCAGTGCGTGGGGCTGGCGTTCTTGTTCATCCCGCTCAACACGCTCGCATTCGCGGGCGCCGCGCAGGAGGACAACAACCAGATTTCGGGGCTGGTGAACCTGATGCGCAACGTCGGCGGCAGCGTCGGCATCTCGGTCGCGGCGGCGCTGATTACCGAACGCTCGCAGCTCCATCAGGAGCGCCTGGTGTCAAACGTCACCAGCTACGATCCGGCGATGCGCGCCGCGATCCGCAATCTCGCCCATCAACTCGCCCACGCCGGGGTGAGCAGCGCGGACGCGACCGCGCATGCGCGCGCGCAGATCTACGCGAGCATCCAGGGCCAGGCGATGACGCTCGCGTTCATCGATGTCTTCTACCTGCTGGCGTTGATGGCGGCGGCGCTGCCGTTGTTGCTGTTCCTGGTAAAGAAGCCGCCGCAGGGTGCGATGGCGCTGCACTAATCGGCGGCGGCGCGGAAGGGAACGGCGCGCCGGTTTCCCCCGTGCCCGGCGCGCCGTTAGCTCTGGAGGTCAGCGCATGATTTCCGACAGTCCGCGCACGCTGCCGTAGCGGCCCGAGTCGGTCAGGTTCATGCCGTTGACATTCGAGCAGTCGGAGTTGGCGCGGAATGGTCCGGTCGGCCCGGACAGATGTACCCAGGTCTCGTGCACGTTCTGCACGTCGATAATCGTGCCCCAGGCGGCGTTGGTCCAGTACTCGCCCTCGCCCGGCACCTTAACCATCCCCTGCGGATCATAGAAGATCTTCCACAGCTTCAGGTTCTCGTCGTAGAGCTCGGCCCACTTGGCGTTGCCGGTCTCCTTGTCGCAGTACAGCACGCGCTTGCCGTAGCAGTAGCCTGCGCGCAGCGACGGAATATGCCGCGCATCGATCACCTGGACGTCGCGCACTTCCCATTTGCCGACTTCCGGCTTGGGGAAGTAGAGCGGCGGGATGAAATTCTCGAGGAATCCGGACTTGAGGATATCCGGATCGGTCTGGACGATTACGCGCGCGTCGCCCAGGAAGGTCGCGTCGAACTTGGTGATGTTGCCGTTGAAGGCGCCATGGCGCGTGTCGTCGTTGGTCGCATCGGAGCCGAACACCGGGCTGCAGCGCGCCGCCGCCGACAGGCGCAGCGTCCGCCGCAGGGCCGGCACGAACAGGAAGGTATCTTCATTCTTGGTCTGGTCCTGGTAGAAGACCGTTAGAATCGCCGTGTAGCGCGCCTGTTCCGGCTTGGTGAGCTCGAAGTACTCGGTGTAGTAGATGCCGGAGGCGTTGGGATCGGTAGGCGCCCGGTTCGGATCGGCGATGTGGTCGTAGATGCGCAGCACCACGATGCTCTCGTTCTGGCTGACGTTGCCCATCCGGTCACGGAACACCTGGCCGACTGAGTCGTTGCAGATCAGGTAGGGGACGTAGGCGAACCAGTCGTTGGCGAGAATCTTCCATCCCTTCATCGGCTCTTGCGGATTCGGGAACGGCATCCCGGCGACGTAGTTCTGCAGGATATGGCGGCCGTCGGGCAGGGTCTGGATCTGGACCTTGCCCGAGTACTCCTCGGTCAGCTTCTTGTAGGTGGCGGGCCATTCATAATGGTGCGTCGGGCCGATCTCCATCGAAAACTGCGGCCCCAGCTTCCACTCGTAGGTCCCCGCCCATAGCGCCTGCAGGCCGGGGTTCATGAAGCCCTTGTACTGCTCCCAGTTCTTCTCCGTGATGACGGTGCTGACCGGGATAGTGGCCTCGTTCTCCGCGGCGCGCGCGCTCGGCACGATCACCGCGAGGCTGAGGACCACGGCCGCGATCAGCGCTAGAATCAATCCAACCCATTTTTTGGGAAACATCTGCCCCTTCCTTCCGGCCGCGCGCCGAGCTTGATCCCCGTCGGCGCGCAGGCACGCTTTGATGCGCTGTGGCTACCCTCCAGTCCCAAAACATTCTTACGACTCAATTTACTCCTTAACAACGGCTTAATTCTTTGTCAAATAAGACTAATTCAAAACGGCAATTTCGCTAGAGCTCGAAAATCTGCTTCGGCGTCTTATGGGCGCATTCGCCCGCCCCGTCGGCTTCGATGAAATAGTTATCGCACAGCACGGCGACCGCGCTCGATGAGATGTACGGCGGATGGCAGGCGAGAAACATGTCGCGCTCCAGCGTCATGGTCTCGTCGTGCCGGACCAGCGGCCGTTCGACGAGATCGTAGCCCTGGCCATGACAGTAGAGCCGCAACTCCGGCGGCTGATGCCTGGCTTTCAGATACTCAATGTGCGCGGCGTAGATGGCGGCGCACGACGCGCCCGGCTTGAGCATCCGCAGCGTATTTGCCTGCGCCGCCTTGGCGATCTCGAGCCCGTCGATCAGTTCCGTCGGCGCCTTGCCGAACACCACGTTGCGCGAGATCTCCGCGTAGTACCCTTGATCGGAATTGTTCTCGATCAGGATGTTGAGCGTATCGCCCGGCTGGATGATGCGGCCCTGAAAATGATGCGGACCGTGCACCGCGGGCTCGCCGATGCGCGCGGAGGCGACCAGCAGCACGCCCTCGCCGTCGCTGCCGATGCGGTTGCCTTCATGGCGCGCGAGCGACGAGACCTCGACGTCGCGCATCCCGGGTCTGATCTGGCGAATCACCCGCGCGAACACCTCGTCCTGCATCGCGCAGGTCTGGCGCAGAATCTCGCGTTCCTCGGGACTCTTGATCGCCTTGCAGCGCTCGATGAATTCGCTCTCGTCGACCAGCTCGGCGTGCCCGGCGAGCCCTTCCGTCAGGCAGCTCGCGAATCCATGCGGCCATTGACCCGCCCGCACCAGCCCGATCCTGCGCCATCCCCGGCGGCGCACCTCGTCGAGTACGATGCGTGCCTCGTAATCGTGCGTGAACGGCGCGGAGTAGAAGGTCGCCGTGCTGATCGCTTCGCCGACGCCCGGATGGTCATCCTCGTCGCCGCGGAAACGACGGCGCTCGCCGATGCCGCCGTGCTGAATCACCGTCATCAGGTCGTCGGCCGGGAACAACACCACCTGCATGTAAGCGCCGACCGGAAAGCCGGTGATCCATCGGACCGGTCCGCCCAGGATCGAATCGCCGTTGGCCTGGAAGATGAGCCCCTCAATCCCGCGCTCGTGCATCCGATCGCGAACCAGCTTCCAGCGCCGCTCCAGCTCGCCGCGCGAGACGCGCGCCAACACTCGATCCGATTTGTCCATGATGGCCTCCTGATGTCTCCCTCTCCTTGTCCAAGGTGAGGGGATGACCGAGGTACTATTTCACTATCGTCAGCGGCCAAGGTAACGGTGGTAAGCGCGCTTCGGCCGGCCCGTCAAATTGCGGTTTTTGGCCGACTGTGCGATTAGATCGATTAGTTCTAGACCCTCCAGCCGAGGTGGCGATCATGAAGCTAGTGGTGTTTGGCCCGGAACGACGGACTGGCGCGATGCGCGACGGGGCGGTGGTCGATCTCTCTTACGCCTATGCCCGGTATCTGCGCGATCGCGGCGAGCGTCACGCGGTGACGACCGCGGCCGCGCTGGTGCCGCCCGACCTCGCGCGCTTTATCGAAGGCGGCCCGCGCGTGCTCGAGTATGCCGCGCAGGCGCTCGAGCATCTGGCCAAGACCGATCAGCTCGGGCCGCGCGGCGAGAAGCTGGTCTACCCCGCCGGCGAAGCGCAGTTGCATGCGCCCAAGCCCTCCGGTGCGAAGCTCGCCTGCGCCGGCAGCAACTACGCCGACCACGCCGCCCGGATGGCCGTGAATCTCGGCCTGCAGCCGAAGATCGCCGGCGCCGAAAGCGAGATCACCGCGAACATCCGGCGCAACGGCATCTGGGGATTCTGGAAAGTCGCGCGCGATGCGGTCGGTCCCGATGGCGACGTCGTCTATCCCGCCGTGACCAAGCGGCTCGATTACGAGGGCGAGCTTGCGATCGTGATCGGCAAGGACGGCAAGGATATCAAGGCGGCCAACGCGCGCGAGTATATCTGGGGCGTCACGCTGCTCTGCGACTGGAGCATCCGCGATCTGCGCGAGGCCGACGGCCCGTACAAGTTCGCGATGGCGAAGAACTTCGACACCTCGCATTCGCTCGGCCCCTGCATCGCGGTGGGCGAGGCCGACCCCGGCAACGTCGATATCGAGACCTACGTCAACGGCGATCGCCGCCAGAACTACAACACGCGCGCGATGATCTTTCCGTTCGGCGAGCTGATGGAATATCTCTCGCGCGACTTCACGCTGCGCGCCGGCGATATCATCAGCGGCGGCACCGCGGCCGGCACCGCGGCCGATTCGAGCAAGCCGCTGCCCGACAAGACCTTCCCGCTCGAGCTGTTCCTGAAGCCCGGCGATAACGTGGAGGTCCGCTCGCCCGCGATCGGCGCGCTGCGCGCCCGCATCGTCGCGAAGTAAATCCTGGCGAGGGCTTAGTCATGAGCAAGCCACTCACGAGCTTCAGGCCGCGCGTCGATGATCGCCCCCTGTGGGACGTGGTGATGGCGGTGGCGGGTTATCCGATGGTGCTGGCGGCGCGGCAGATGAGGCTCTTCGAGCTGCTCGCGGAGAAGCCGCTGACGCTCGACGAGGTCTGCGCCGCGAAGCAGATGCCGCGCCGGGGCGCGCTCGCGGTCCTGACGATCTGCGTGTCGCTGCGCCTCATCGCGCTGCGCGACGGGCGTTACTCGCTTACCGAGCTGGCCGAGGATTACCTGCTGCCTTCCAGCCCGACCTACTTCGGATGGCTGTACGACGTCTGGACGCCGCTGGTGGGAGTCTTTACGCCCCCAACGCTGGTCAAGGCCGTGATGACCGATCGGCCGCAGGGACCGTTTGCCGACCCGGCCGGCGCGTTCGGCGAATGGTACATCGAGCAGGCGGCGAACTTTATTCGCGCGATGCATAGCGTGAGCGTCGGCCCTTCGCTCGAATGGCCGCGACGCGTCGACCTGTCGGAAAATCGGATGCTGCTCGACGTGGGCGGCGGTTCAGCGGTCCATTCGATCGGCGCGGTCAGCATCTGGCCCAACCTCAGCGCGATAATCTTCGACCGGCCTGCGGTCTGCGCGCTGGCCCGCGAATTTGCCGAGCGGCAAGGCGTCTCCGATCGGATCGCGACTCACGCCGGCGATTTCTTCGAGGATCCGTTTCCCGCCGCCGACGTGCATTTCTACTCGCAGATTTTCCACGACTGGCCCTCCGACAAGTGCCGGCTACTGGCGCGCCGGAGCTTCGAGAGCCTGCCGCCGGGTGGCCGGATCATCGTCCACGAAGTGCTGCTCAACGACGACCTGAGCGGTCCGTTCGCGGCCGCGGCGCTCAACGTCACGATGCTGATGGCGGCGCCGCACGGCGCCGAGCAACTGAGCGGCCTGCAGATCCGCGAGATCCTCGAGGGCGCCGGCTTCGGCCGCACCGAGGTGATCCCGTCGTTCGGCTACTGGAGTATCGTCACCGCGGTAAAGCCGTAGCGGGCGCGCGGCGGCGGCTCAGCGGATTGCGGCGCATGAAGTCGAGCAGGTATCGATTCCATCCGGCGGGCCAGCGGTCGTGATGACGCAGGCCCAGGTAGGCGCCCGCGGGATGCTGCAGCAGGCTCAGGCCGCCGTTGGGATCGGTGCCGCATGACGCGCTGCAGGCGCTCACGCGCTTGCCCGATGAATCGATAATCACGTCGCGCAGGTTCACCCCCGCCGCGCGCAACTCCGCCGCCAGCTTCTCGCCATTGGGACAGATGCCCGCGATGTCGCAGGCGTTGTGCAGATGAAGAAGCGGCACGCGCGGATTCAGAATCTGCACCTGCGCGATGGTTGCCGGCGGCGACGAGATCGGGCGCTGCGGGCAGGGATCGTCGAACGCGCCGAAGGGATCGGGCGCGGAGTAGACCGCGGCCGCTGCGATCGCCGGCCGATTGAGTGCGTAGAGGATCGCCACCGCCGCGCCATTGGACCATCCGATGATATAGATGCGATCGGTATCGACCTCGCCCGTCGCGATCTCTTGCGCGATGAAATGATCGATCGCAGCCGCATCCACATTTTTTTTGGGCTCATCGACGGCAAGAAATCGGTTCCAGTTGTCCCATCCGGTGCCGCTGCGATCCGGCGCCGGATAGAAATGGACGGTCTTGCGCCCCTGCGGCGCGAGCACGATGAAGCCGGGCCGCCCGGGATCGCCGCTCAGCGCGTAGCTGTCCTGGAGATCGAGCAGGCCGGTCCGTGTGATGGTCTTCGCCTCGAACAGCGAGGGATGGAGATAGACCACGAGCGGCAGCTTGCCATGCGCATCAGACGAGCGCGGGCGGTAGAGGCAGGCGTAGCGATCGGCGCCATCGCTATCCCGCCACGGACCGAGCATCGTGCCCGCGCCGCAGCTCGGCTTGACCGCAGCAATCAAGCGCGCCGGAGAGTTTCCGAACGGACCGCAGGCCGGGAGCGCGCCGGCGCTCGCGCGATCGCAGACCGCGGCTGCGATTAGCATCGCGCACAGGATGAAGCGCGCCTTCATGCGCGCGAAGTATAGCGGTTCGCGATCTAGTTTGGCGTGCCTGCGAGCCCGATCGAGACGCTCCCGTTGTTGCTGCCGTAGGTGAAACCGAACGAGAGCGGCGAGCTCTGCGCTCCGCTCGCGGCCATCGGCGGGCTGAACTCGGCCTCAAGCTGGCATTTCTTCTTCGCCGCAATGATCTGGCCGGAGCAATGATCAGCACCGTTTACGATCGTAAATGAACCCGCGTTCGGAGCGCCGAGCTGGGCGGTCTGCATCGTGACCGGCACGGTGCTCGGATTCGAGATGCTGATCTTCACTGGCTTGCCGGTGCTGTTCGCCTTGACGGACGGGAACGTCACCTTCTTCGGCGCGCTCAGCTTCACGGCGATGCCGTTGCCCTCGAGCAGGACCTGCGCCGACGCGCCGTTGTTCGGGATGTCGGCCATGCCGCCGGTCACATCCGCAACCGTGACCGGCGAGAACTCCACTTCGAAGCTGCAACTCTTGCCGGGATTGACGGTGTGACTGGAGCATTTATCGTGCGCGTTCGGAACGCAGAACGGGTCGGCTGCGCTCACCTGCCCGATTTGCGCGGCGGCCTTGCCCTTATTGATGACGGTCACCTTCTTGAGCGCGCTGAGGCCGGTCGCGAAGACGCTGCCGAAGTTGAGTTTCGAGGGCGTGGGTGACAGCGACGGCGTGCCGGACCCTCCCCCGCTGGTCGTGATCGGAATCGGGATGCCTTTGCCCGAGATGTTCACCATCGCCTCGATCGCATCGCCCACCCCCACCAGCAGGTCGGGTTTTGCTGTCGCCGTTGAGATCGGCCAGCGCAATCGTGGTCGACGAAAGCCCGACCGGCAGCTCGGTCGGACCGGCAAACGTGCCATCGCCGCGGCCCGCCCAGACCTCGGTATTCGCGAAGCCGCAGCAGGAGCTGATGGCGAGATCGGGGAAGTTGTCGCCGTTCAGATCGGCGACCGCGAGCCCGGCGCCGAGCTCGTCGAGCGTGGTCTTGATCGGCGCGGAGAAGTTGCCCTTGCCGTCGCCGAGGAAGACATAGACCGTGCTGACGAACGGGTTATTGCCGGTGGGAGGCGGCGGCGAGGAGAGCGCCACGACGTCGAGATGACCGTCGTGGTTCACGTCGGCGATCGCGACCGCCTGCGGAAAGTTCGGCGCATCGAGGGTGGCCGGCGCCTGAAAGGTCCCATCGCCCTTGCCGAGATAGACCAGCACCGAGCCGTTGACCGCCGGCATCGCGCTGGGCGCGCCGGTGTCGGCCACCACCAGGTCGAGATTGCCGCTGTCGGTCAGCACGTCAGCCGCGAAGGAGACCGGATTGAGCGGGCTGCCGCCGATCGAATGCGGGGTCATGAAGTGGCCGTTTTTCTCGCCGGCGAGGAAGAAAATGTCGCCGGCGCTCGGGTTCCCGAAGCTGTCCTCGCTGACCACGCCGCCGGCGATTATGTCGGTAATCTTGTCGTTGTTGAAATCGCCCGCGACCATCGCGCCCGCGGTCGCGTCGAACGGGTTGTCGATCTCCGCACCGAAGGTGTCGTTGTTATTGCCGAGAAAGACCG
>Ga0209415_10009167_pt1 | contig 17035 bp, 14 predicted proteins | sample PeaSoiSIISIP2007_FD_187696 | JGI IMG/M metagenome (GOLD analysis project Ga0209415, IMG submission 187696) | Peat soil microbial communities from Weissenstadt, Germany - SII-SIP-2007 (SPAdes) (version 2) | ecosystem: Environmental > Terrestrial > Soil > Wetlands > Peat | place: Germany... | reverse complement strand
CCGTGCGGAGCGAGATGTTTTGAAATATCGAGGTTAATGACGCCCGGCTGAACGCGCATGCGCGCGTTGATGAGATCGGTTTCAAGGATGCGCGTCATGCGCGCGGTGCCGATGACGAGCCCGCCCTCGACCGGTAGCGCGCCGCCCGAGAGCCCCGTGCCGGCGCCGCGCGGAACGATCGGCAGTTCGTGCTCGACGGCGAGCCGTACGCACGCCGCGACCTCCTCGGTCGTGGCGGGCAGCACGACGATGCGCGGGCGGATGCGGTAACCGAGCAATCCGTCACACTCGTACGTGCGCAACTCGCTCGGTGCGCTGACCGCGTTCCGCGCGCCGACGATGGCGGCAAAACGTTCGTGAAGCGGGTCGGCGGCTAGGGTCGACATCGTTACCCAAGCCGGTTCGCCCTCCACGAGCCCGCGCCCCGGGTTACGGAATGCGGCGAGCGAAGACACCCTCATGGCGCTCACTTCATTTCCAGCGTGCCGCTGGCTCGTACGGCCTTCGTGCGCGCGACCCTGCAGCGAATGCGGCTGCCGTTCGCGGAGCGCCGGGCCGCTTTTCTGCTGGTCCGGTAATTCTCTAGTCCGCGTGCCAGTGGAGCAGCGATTCGCGTTCGGCTTCGGGGAATGGGGTTTTCGCTTTGATGGCTTCGAGGTAGCGGCGTTTGCCGGCGCGGTTGCCTTTGCCGATCAAGAGGCCGCCGACGAGATGATCGTCGCGGAACCATAGCGCGCGATACCACTTCTTCTCCGGCTCGATGCTGCGCACCATCGTGAGGTCGTTGCGGTATTCCGGCGAGAGGCCGAACTGCGTGATCGTCTGCTCGCTGAAGATTTTCGAGGAGTATTCCGGCACGTCGTGATAGCGCACGTCGCCGCCGGCCATGTTCGCTGCGACGACCTTGCCGTGTGCGCCGGCGTTGTTCCAGGTCCCCATGCGATAGTGCATATCGGCGGTCGGGTCGTAGAACTCGGCCGCATCGCCGGCGGCGTAGATGCCCTTCACGGCTGTCTCGAGCCGGTCGTCGCACTTGATCCCGGTGCCGACCTCGATCGGCGTGCCCGCCACCAGCTCGGCGTTGATCGTCAAGCCCAGGCCGATGCCGATGCAATCGGCAGCGATCTCGGTGCCCTTGGTCGTGATCACCTTGGTGACGACGCCGTTGGAGCGCACGAACTCCTTGACCTCGTCGTTGTAGTGGATCGTGCAGCCGTCGGCGCGCGCTGCCTCATCGAGAAGTTCGCCCGAGATCTCGTCCAACATCCGGCGCAGAAAGCGCGGCCCGCGAATCAGCCAGTGCGTCTCGACGCCGCGCGCGACGAACGCTTCGGCGAGTTCGTAGGCAATGAACGAGCCGCCGACCGACACCGCGGTCTTGGCGGTCTCGAGCGACTCCGAGATCGCTTTCGTATCGTCCATGTACTGAAAGTTAAAGATGTTTTGGGCGCCGGCCGCGCCGGGAAATTCCGAGAGGTTCGGGCGGCCGCCGGTCGCGACGAGGAGCGCGTCGTACGGATATTCCTTACCCCCGGCAACGACGGTCCGGCCCTCGTAGTTGATCGCGTCGACCCGCGTGCTCAAGCGCAAGTCGATGACGTGCTTCTCATGCCACGCGACGTCACGAATGATGACCTTGGCTTCGGCGACTTGCTTGCGCAGCAACGGCGGCAGCGCGATCCGGTTGTAGAGCGGATACGGTTCGTCGGCAAACATGATAATGGACGCCGCAGCGTCGGCCTTGCGCAGCTGCTCCGCACAGGTCGTCCCCGCAAACCCGTTCCCGATAATCACGTACCGCCTAGCCGAGTCCATATCTTCCTTTTCGAGATGAGAGTTCAATTTGTCCGTCCCGGACGATCTTTGCAACAAACGGACATAGTAATTTAGCGCGCCCAAGGGGAATCGGTCTACTACCATGATCTTGAGGCGCGCTATGGTTGGGGGCCCCACGCAAGGCGTGGGGGGCGCGGAGCCTTGGGCGGAGCGCCTTTAAAATCGACCAGAAGCTGGTTCGCGCGCTGAGTTCGTTTATCACGCGAAGCAGTGACTATTCGCTGGCGCGGCTCGAATTCGCCACGCGCTACCCGGAGCTTCCGGCGCCGCCGATCCTCGACCGCCTGCCCGATGCTTCCGAGCGCACGCTGCGCGAACGCTGGGAGCGGCTTGAACGGCAGCTCGACGGTATCATGACATTCATCCGCGCGTTGGACGATGCCGAAGGTCGAATTCCCCAAGCCGACGCAACCTTTCGCTGGTTGGCGCGTACCGCGCGAGAGCTGGACCAGTACGGACGCGCTCTGCGCTGGGTACTGACGGTAACGGAACGCGATTCCCCTTAGCCTCCAAGGAGCCACCGTGAACAACGACTTCGTGAACAAAGCCCTGGAAAGCGCCCGGTCGCTGCAACAAACCGTCGCCGACGCGGTGTCGAAGGGGACCGAGCAGGCGAAACCACTGGTCGCCGATGCCGTGGCCAAGGCCCAGGACCTGCAAAAGACGCTCATCGAGCAGGCGCCACAGTACAGCGAGGCCGCGCAAGCCCACCTCCAGACCGCCCAAGGCCACCTGAGCACGTTCATCAGCACCGGCAAGGACGTCTTGGCGAAGGGCGCTGCCGGCGCTCAGGCGAGCCTGACCCCACTAGCCGAGAACGCCCGGCAGGCCGTTCATCTGGCCGCGAAAGCCGTTACCGAGGCGACGGCACCGAAACCACCGGCTCCGCCGGCAAGCTAGGCGGCTTGACCGGCAATCCCGGCGCGAGGTGCACGAAGCGCGCCGCTGCGGCCGGCCAGTCCATCAGCAATTCTTCGGCGCGGGGCGAACCGGTCGCCGCGAGGTGCTCTTCGAGCAGCCCGTAGAGGCGAGTCGTCGCCTCGGCATCCAGCGCACGCGGGCGCAGTTCGGTCGGACCGAGATGCGCGTTCAATTCGGCCTCGGTCGCGAGAAAGAAGGCCTCGCCGCCGCTCATGCCCGAGGCCGCATTGCGCCCGACGGGACCGAGGATCGCGACCGTACCGGCCGTCATGTACTCGCAGGCGTGCGCGCCGGCACCTTCGACGACGATGCGCGCACCGCTGTTGCGGACCGCGAGCCGCTCGCCGGCCGTGCCGGTGATGAACGCCGAGCCGCCGCGCGCGCCGTAGAAGCAGGCGTTGCCGATCGACGGTTCGTCCGCCAGACCCGGCGTGCGCACGATCAGCGTGCCGCCGTCCATGCTCTTGCCGACGTAGTCGTTGGCTTCGCCGTCTAGCTCGAGCCCTAAGCCCTCGGTGATGAAGGCCCCGAAGCTCTGCCCGGCGCTGCCGACGTAGCGGCGCGTGTGCGGCGTGACGCTTTCCCCGCCCTCGCGCGCGGTGACGATGCGGTGGGCGATGCGTGCGCCGACCGCTCGATCGGCGGGCCGCAAACGCACGATCTCGTCGGGGCCGCACATGTCATCGACGTGCGGTTCTTCGGCGTTGCGCACATCGCTGAACGGCGAGCGCTCGGGCAGGCGCAGCACCTCGCTCAGGTCGACTTCGTAATCGCGTTCGCCGAGATCGGTGCGCGCGCGCAGCAGGTCGGAGCGCCCGCGAATATCGTCCAGCGACGAGGCGCCGAGCGCGGCCAGGCGGCGCCGCACGTCGGCGGCGATGAAGTGGAAGAACGTTTCGGCTTCTTCGGCCGTGCCTTTGAATTTCGCGCGCAGCGCGAGGTCCTGGGTGGCGATGCCGACGGGGCACGTGTTCAAATGGCATTGCCGCGCGTAGATGCAGCCCAGCGCGACGAGCAAGATCGTCCCGAAGCCGCACATGTCGGCGCCGAGCATCGTCGCGAGCACGACGTCGCGACCGGTCCGGAAGCCGCCGTCGACGCGTAGTTTCACGCGCTTGCGCAGCCCGTTGGCCAGCAAGGTATGGTGTACTTCCACCAGGCCCAGTTCCCACGGCAAGCCGGCCGACTTGATCGAACCGAGCGGCGAGGCACCGGTACCGCCGTCGTGGCCGCTGATGTGGATCACGTCGGCGTTCGCCTTTGCAACGCCGCTGGCGACGTAGCCGATCCCGGCTTGGCTGACGAGCTTCACCGCGATGCGCGCTTGCGGCGCGGCGCGGCGCAGATCGTAGATCAACTCGGCGAGGTCTTCGATCGAGTAAATGTCGTGATGCGGCGGCGGCGAGATGAGCCCTTGCCCGGCGACGGCGCCGCGCAGGAGAGCAATCTCCGCCGACACCTTACCGCCCGGAATCTGGCCGCCTTCGCCGGGCTTCGAACCCTGCGCCATCTTGATCTCGATCTCGTCGGCGCTGGCGAGATAGGACGCGCTGACACCGAAGCGCGCCGACGCCACTTGCTTGATCGCGCTGCGGCCGGAATCCGGCGTGCGCGCGAAGCGCGCCCGCTCCTCGCCGCCTTCACCCGAATTGCTGCGAGCGCCGAGCCGGTTCGCGGCGATCGCGATCGTCTTGTGCACCTCCGGTGCGAGCGCGCCGAGCGACATCGCAGCGGTCGTGAAGCGCGCGTAGATCTTCTCCGGCGCTTCGACTTGCTCGAGCGGAACCGGGCGGTCGAGCGACACCGGATTGATCAGATCGCGCAGATCGATCGGTGCGCGCGCTTCGAGGCGGTCCGACAATTCGAGGAACGCGGCCTCGTCGCCCTTCATCGCCGCGGCGCGCAGCGTTTTGAGCAAGCCCGGATCGATGGCGTGCTTGACGCCGTCACGGCGATAGCGGAACAGCCCGCGGTCGTGCGGCTCCTCACCCTTCGCGGCCGCCGCGCACCACGCCCGCATGTCCTCTTCGAGCTGCGCGAACCCGATGGCCGGGACGTGAGCGTGCATGCCGGGGAAACACGTATCGACGACCTCGCGCGCGAGGCCCAGCGCTTCGAACGTCTGCGCACCGATGTACGAACGCAGCGTGCAAATTCCGAGCTTGGCCATGATCTTGATCAAGCCGGAGCGGACCGTGTAGAGGAACGCGTTGCGCGTCCCGTGCTGTTCGGCGTAGCGCAGCGCCAGCCACGGCGAGACGACGTTGGCGCCGGCCCCGATCACCGTTGCGATCGAATGCGCGTCGCGCGCAAACCCGTCGGCGACCGCGATCGACGCCTGCATGCGCAGGCCGATTTGGATCAGCCGCTGGTGGATCGCGCCGGCGGCGAGGATCGCGGGGATCGGCAGCGTGACGCCACGATCGTCGAGTACGAGATAGGTGACGCCGTCGCGCACGACGCTCTCCGCTTCGTCGCACAATTCCTCGATGCGGGTCGCGAGTTTGCCGTCACCCAGCTCGAGCGACATGCGATGCTGCACCAGCCGTGCATCGAAACGCAGATCGTCGAACGCGGTTTCATCCAGCAGCGCGGTTTCGAGCATCACGATCGAACCGATTGCCGGAACGTCGCCGTTCGTGTCGCCCGAACCGACCCACGCGCGCATGTCGAAGACGAAGCCTTCGCGCACCGAATCGATCGGCGGATTGGTCACCTGCGCGAACTTCTGGCGCAAGTAGGCGGCGACGGGCATGCGCCGTTCGAGGAACGGCAGCGCCGCATCGTCCCCCATCGAGAGGACCGGCTCGCCGGCACCCGACGCGATGACGCCGACGACGTCCTTGAGCTCGTCCTTCGTGTAGCCGAAGCGCACGAGATCGCGCACGACCGACGGATCGCCGGCCGTTCCGGTCAGCACCGGTTCGGGCAGCGCGAACGCCCACGATTTCACGATCGGCCGAAAGTCGGCGCGATGGCGCCGTTCGTCGCGGAACGCTTCGGGTGTTACGAGCTGCTGCGAGGCGAACCGCACGACGAGGCGGTCGCCCGGGCCGAGCCGGCCGCGCTGTAGAATTTCATCGTCCCCAAAGTCCACCACGCCGGTTTCCGACGCGGCCAGCACTTTGCCCGAGGCCGTACGGCACCAGCGCAGCGGGCGGAAACCGCTGCGGTCGAGAGCCGCACCGACCGTGTCGCCGTCGGCGAACACGATCGCGGCCGGACCGTCCCACGGTTCGACGGTCGGGATGTGGGCATCGTAGTACGCGCGCAGCCGGTCGTCCGTCGGCTCGACCGACGGCGAAAGCATCATGTCGACGGCTTCGTCGATGCGGTAGCCCGCGCCGAGCATCGCATCGACCGCGACGTTGAAGTTCAGCGAGTCGCTGGCCCACGGGCGCACCGGAACGCCGCGGGCCTGCATCCAGGCACGGTTACCGGTAATCGTATTGATCTCGCCGTTGTGCGCGATGTAGTTGAACGGCTGCACCAGGCGCCATTGCGGCGAGGTGTTGGTGCTGAAGCGCTGATGGAACACGCTGAAGCGCGACACGAACGCCGGATTGCGCAAGTCGGCGAAGTAGTCGCCGAGTTCGGCCGATGAGAGCAGCGCTTTGTAGACGACCTTGGTGGCCGACGCGCTGACCAAGACCGCGCCGGGCAAATCGCGGACGATGCGCCAAACGAGCTGCCGCACGACCCGCATCCGTTCGCGCACGTTGCCGGGTCCCATGTCGACCAGCAACTGTTCGTAGGGCGGCGCAGTGCGGCGCGCGTACTCGCCGAGCACGTCGGCGTTGACCAACGGCACGCGCCAGCGCACCGGTGCGACATCGGCCAGCCGCACGGCGGCCTCGACCTTGGCGCGCGCGTTAGCCGCATCGTCGAAGTCGCGCGGCAGGAACAGGCACACCGCGCCGACATGGCGTTCCGGAATGCGGATGTGGTCGGTGGTCAGTTCCTTGAGGTAGAGCGCCCGCGGCGTCTCCACCAATAGGCCGGCGCCGTCGCCGGTACGGCCGTCAGCCGCGCGCGCGCCGCGGTGGGCCATTGCGGCCGCCGCTTCGAGTGACATGCGGATAACGTCGTGGGACGCCAGGTGCGAGAGGTCGGCGAGGAAACCGACGCCACAGGCGTCGCGTTCCGGCGCGGGCTCGAGGTTCGACATCGAATCTCTACCTTAGGCCATGAGGCACCCGTTCGTCACTATACAAAGGTCGAAAGCGGCCCAAATCCGAGGCCGATCATCATCCGGTAGCCGACGTCGAGCGAGCGCTCGTCGATGTTGAAGCGCGCGTTGTGGTGCGGAAAAGCGCTTGCCTCGCTCCCTCGCGAGCCGACGAGGAAGTAGGCCCCGGGGCGCAGTTCCTGCATGAACGCCATGTCCTCGGCCCACATGACGATGTCGTGCTCGACCACGTTTTCGGGACCGAGCAGCCGCCGGCCGAGCGCCCGCACGACCTCGTTGGGTTCAACGGCGTTGACCGTCGGCGGGTAGGACCACCGGTAGTCGACCTCGATCTCAACGCGCAGCGCCGCCGCGAGCCCGGCGGCGATCCGGCGCAGCCGCTCGGGCATACTCGCCCGGACATCCGCGTCGAACGCCCGCACCGTTCCCTTGAGCACCGCTTCGTCCGGGATCACGTTGAAGGTCGTTCCGCTCGTGAACTGGCCGACCGTGAACACCGCCGGATCCTTGGGCGCGACCTCGCGGCTGACGATCGTTTGCAGCATCGTCACGACGTGCGCGCCGGCGACGATCGGATCGATAGCTTGCGCAGGCATCGCGCCGTGCCCGCCGCGCCCGCGGATCGTCAGCACGAACTCGTCGGCCGAGGCGAAGAACGCACCGTCGCGGACGCCGATCTTCCCGACGTCCAGACCGCTGTAGAGGTGGAGCGCGAAGGTCCGGTCGACGTGCGGGTGCTCGAGCGCGCCGTCCTCGATCATGAAACGGTTTCCGGCCGCGCCCTCTTCGCCGGGCTGGAAGCAGAACACGAGCGTACCCGCAACCTCGCTCCGCCGCCGGGACAGCGTCTCGGCGGCGGCGAGCAGGATCGCGACGTGTCCGTCGTGGCCGCAAGCATGCATCACGCCATCACGCGTCGAGACGTACTCGACCGCGCTGACCTCGCGGATGGGCAGCGCGTCCATGTCGGCCCGCAGCAGCGTCACCGGGCCGGGCCGGCCGCCCACGAGCGTTCCCAGGACGCCCGTCTTGCCGATCTTCGTTCGGACCTCGTCGAGGCCGTATGTGCCGAGCGTCTCGGCGACGAAGCGCGCCGTGTCGAACTCCACCATCGACAGCTCGGGGTTGGCGTGCAAACGGCGCCGCGCACGAACCATCTCGGCGTGAGGGATTGCTTCCGGTACCGGCATGGGTACCCCCAGTTCAAGAGCCCCCGGGTGGCCCCTCGCGCGGCTATCTTGCAGAGTATCGGCGGCTCTTTCGGCAAATAGGTGCGGGATGGCAAAAACGGTCACGGCTCGAGCGGCGCTCGATCGGGGCGGGCTCAGCGACGAGCAACTCGTCGCAATGCTCTGGAACATGCTGTTGCAGCGGCAACTCGACAATCGTGGCTTTCAGCTGAACCGTCAGGGCAAGATTCCGTTCGCGCTGGGCAGCGAAGGCCACGAAGCGCTCCAGGCCGGCGCCGCGCTGTCGTTCGTGCGCGGCAGCGACATCCTCGTGCCGTATTATCGCGACCTGGGCCTCGTGCTCGGCGTCGGGATCACCCCGCTCGACCTGTTGACCAACATGTTCGCGCGCGAAGCCGACCTCTCGGGCGGGCGTCAGTTCCCCAACCACTACACGGCGCGCGACCGCGGCGTGCTGTCGATCTCTTCGATCGTCGGCGCACACTGCACGCATGCCGCCGGCGTCGCCTACGCGTTGACCTATCACGGCGAAGGCGGCCGCGTGGTGCTGTGTTCGACCGGCGAAGGCGCAACCAGTCAAGGCGAGTGGCACGAATCGATCAACTTCGCCGCGATCCACAAATTGCCGATCGTGTTCCTGGTCGAGAACAACGGCTGGGCGATCTCGACCCCGCAGTCAGAACAAATGGCGGTCGTCGACGTGGCCGACAAAGCGTCGGGTTACGGCCTGCCGGGGATGATTTGCGACGGCACCGATCCGATCGCGACGTATCGCACGATGAAGGTGGCGATGGACCGCGCGCGCAGCGGCGGCGGGCCGACGCTGGTCGAAGCGAAGTGCTATCGTCTTCTCGCGCACTCGACCGACGATGACGATCGCACGTATCGCGATCGCGACGAGCTCGCCAAACAGCGCGCCGACGACCCGGTTCCGAAATTCGAGCGCGTGTTGCTCGAAGCGGGGATCATCGACGACGCCGGCCTGGCCGCGATGAAAGCCGACGTGCTCAAACAAGCCAACGACGCGACCGATGCCGCCGAAGGGCTCCCCTATCCGTCGGTCGACGACATGACGACCCACGTCTACGCCGGCGCCGCCTACGAGCCGTGGCTCGAGTGAGCGACGCCAGCATGGTGCCGGAGCGAGCGCTGGAGAATCGCGCCCAAGCAAACGGGCTTATTGCGAGCTCGGACGGGGGGCCCCACGAAGTGGGGGGCGCGCAGCCTGGGGCGGAGCGCCTTTCAAACTTGGAAGCGGTCCGGATGGCACTGCACGAGGCGATGGTCGCCGACGAGCGCGTTCTCATCGTCGGCGAGGACGTCGGCAAACGGGGAAATGTTTTCCTCATCACGACGGGGTTTCTCGAAGAATTCGGGCCCAAGCGCGTGGTCGACATGCCCTTGGCGGAAGCGTCGATCGTCGGCATCGCGGTCGGGATGGCGATGCAAGGCCTGCGCCCGATCGCCGAGATCCAATTCGCCGACTTCATCTACCCGGCGTTCAACCAGATCGTTGGTGAAGCGGCCAAGACGCGCTACCGTTCCAACGGCGACTACAGCTGCCCGATGGTGATTCGCACGCCGTATGGTGGCGGCGTGCACGGTGCGCTCTCGCATTCGGTTTCGATCGAAGCGCTGTTCTATCACGTGCCCGGTTTGAAGATCGTCGCACCGTCGACGCCGCGCGACATCAAGGGTCTGTTGACTGCGGCAATCGAGGACCCCGATCCGGTCCTCTTCCTCGAGCACAAGAAGACCTACCGTTTGATCAAAGGCGAGGTGCCCGAGGGACATTTCACGATTCCGATCGGCAAGGCCGACGTGAAGAAGTCCGGGACGCAGGCCACGGTCGTTTCGTACGGCTACAATCTGCATCAAGCGCTCGAAGCGGCGGCGCAGCTCGAAACCGAGGGGATCTCGGTCGAGGTAATCGATCTGCGCTCGATCCGCCCGATGGACAAGACCGCGATCCTGACGAGCGTTCGCAAGACGCGCAAGCTGCTGATCGTCCACGAGGACAACAAGTTCGGCGGCATCGGTGCGGAGATCAGCGCCATGGTCGCCGAAGAAGCGCTGTTCGATCTCGACGCACCGATCCACCGCCTGTGCGGGCCGGACGTCCCGGCGATGGGGTACGCGCGGCCGCTCGAAGACGCGTTCATGATCTCGACCGAACGCATGCGCGCCGAGATGCAGAAGCTGGTTCAATTTTGAGCACGACGATTCGGATGCCCCAGTTGGGTGAAACGGTCACCGAGGGGACGGTCGCGCGCTGGCTCAAGCAGCCCGGCGAAAGCGTTGAGAAGTACGAGGCGTTCGTCGAAATTTCAACCGACAAGGTCAGCGCCGACGTGCCCTCGCCGGTCGCGGGCACGATTCGCGAGCTGATCGTCGCCGAAGGCGCCACCGTTCCGACCGGCGCGCCGATCGCCGTCATCGACGAAGCCGGCGCTGTCGCTGCAGCAGCACCCGCGGACCAACCGCCGGCGCCGGCCAGCGTGGTGTCGCCGCCCGCCAGCAACGGGCGCAACAACGGTGCGACGGCCGGCGGCGCGCGCGTTTCGCCCGCCGTGCGCCGCCTCGCGCGCGAACACGCGATCGACGTCGCGACGGTCAGCGGTACGGGGACGCACGGGCGCGTCACCGCGGCCGACATCGTCGCGGCCGCGACGAGCGCGCCGGTCGCACCCGCAGCCGTGAGGGTTGCGCCTCCGAGTGCGCCGCCGGGCGACGAACTCATTCCGCTCACGCCCGCGCGCCGGTTGATCGCGCGCCGCATGGTGGAGTCCAAACAAACCGCTCCGCACGCGTGGACGATGGTCGAGGTCGACGTTACGAACCTTTGGGCCTGGCGTATGGCGGAGAAGGATGCTTTCGAGCGCGAGCACGGCATGAACCTGACGCTGCTGCCGTTCTTCATGTTTGCGGTGGCCGAATCGCTGCGCGCCTTTCCGCTGATGAACGCCTCGTTCCACGAGAACGGCATCGCCGTGCACAAGAACGTCAACCTCGGCATCGCCACCGCAACCGAGGGCAGCCTTGTCGTGCCGGTCGTGCGCAACGCCGAAGAGCGCTCGATCCGCGGCATCGCGCTGGCCGCCGCTGCGCTGATCGAGCGGGCCCGGCGTGGAAAGCTCGACGTCGACGACCTGAGCGGCGGGACGTTCACGGTCAACAACAACGGCGCGGCCGGCTCGATTCTCTCGGCACCGATCCTGGTGCCGGGACAAGCCGGCATCGCCACGATGGAAGCCGTCGTCAAACGGCCGGTCGTTCGCAACGACGCCATCGCCATCCGTTCGATGATGAACGTGTGCCTCTCCCTCGACCACCGGGTGGTCGACGGCGCGCTTGCGAGCGGCTTCCTCGCCGACTTGAAGAAGCGTCTCGAAGCGATGGGCCCGTCGGGCGCACTCTGACGAACCGCACGCCACGATTTTTTCGTTGTCTTGAGGTGATCCGCACCTTCATCTGCGTGCTTGCGCTTGCCGCCGCTTTGACGGGCCGCGCGCTCGCCGCGATCGACGACCCCCCCGCTGGGCTGATCGCGACCAGCACGACGCTAGCCCAAGTACGCGCGCTCTACCTCAAGAATCACGACCGCGAGCGGACCCGCGCGGCGACGATCATCGAAGAGTGGCGGCTGACCCAAGACAAGATGAGCGGCACGTATCACGTGTTTCGCCTCGGCCGTGACGAACGCGACATCACCCTGCTCGGCCCGTTCTTCTCCGAGGCCGGCGTCCACGCCGGCACGTTCTGGCAACAAACGCGCAACGGGATCACCTACACCTACGGCGGCGTACACGAGAGCCGCGACGCGCGCAGCGATACTGCCTGGCTGACCGACATCGCGCCGCATGACGTGCGGTTGATCGGCGAGTCGGTGCCGCTCAACGCGTACGTCGTGGAGCTCGATCCGCCCGGCGGCCGCCACGAATGGCGCTTTCTCGACAAGCGCTCGGCCGGCGTCGTGCGCCGCGAGTACGTGGAAAAAGGGCGCCGCTACGCGGTGACGTTCGACGACTATCGCACCTTCGACGGCATCCCAGAACCCTCGCACGTGCACAGCGTCGACTCCTACGGCAACGAACACGACCTCACGCTGCTCTCGCGTACGCTCGACCTCACACCCGATCCGCACGACGTCGACATTGCGCCCAGCCGCCGCGCGCTCGTCGAGTTCCCGCCCGGCGTGACCACAATGCACTTGCCGATGCGCGTCGTCAACGGCCTGTGCGTCGTCAAAGTGCACATCGGTTTGAAGGATTACGACTTTTTGCTCGACTCAGGCGCCGCCGGCATCGTGATCGATCCGTCGATCGTCGACGATACGCATCTCGAAACGTACGGCTCGCGCGTCGGCGCCACGATCGGCACGTTCAACGAAACGAACGGCATCGTGCCGCTGATGTCGATTGGCGCTCTGCGCATGCGGTCGGTGGTCGCGCGCATCGTTGCGGTGCCCTTCCACCTCGACGATCGCACGCACATCGCGGGCCTCTTGGGCTTCGACTTCTTCCTCGATGCGGTCGTGCACGTTGACCTCGACCACGGCACGGCCAACGTCATCGCACCGGCGGCCTTCAAGCCGCCGGCCGACGCCGCCGCCATTCCGATCGCGCTTGACGATCGCACCCCCGTCGTCCGCGCGCGCTGCGACGCCGTCACCGGCCGCGTCGTGCTCGATACCGGTGCGAACCGCTCGGTGTTCTCGCCGCCATTCGCCTCGCGCGCCGACATTGCGTTCGATCCGTCGTTGGCGCTCACGCAGTTTCGCGGACTCGGCGGTACGGGAACGGCCGAAACCGTGCGCCTGAAATCGTTCGACATCGCGGCGCTGCCGCTCTACGACCCGGTCGTCGACGTCAGCAACGCGAACCTCGGTGCAGAAGACGTCGACGGCACCGCAGGCACGGATCTCTTACACGCCTACGACCTGTTTTTTGATTATAGAAACAGCGCCTTATATGTCAGGCGGTCGCGCAAAGTTTAAAAGGCGCTCCGCCCTAGGCTGCGCGCCCCCCACGCCTATGGCGTGGGGCCCCCGGTCCGAGCTCGCAACTACCTGACTGCACTGGCACGATCCCGCTGCGCTCGCTCCGGCACCATGTTGCTCTAACGCAAGCCTAACATCGTCGCGATGTTCGCGGCGGCGTCCACTTCCGGCACGAGCGCGCCGCTGGGTGAGGTCAAGAGCGACGTCACGCCGGGGCCGTGGCCCGCGATGTCGGACGAACCGTGCGCGACGATACCGATGCTGACCGCTCCCGTACGGTAGATGCGGCCGTAGCTATGATCGGCATCGGTGATGGCGACGATGTCGCCGAAGCGCAGTTGGTCTAAGCCATATTTTTCGACCATCACCGGATCGAAGCACTGGATGTCGTAATCGCCGCGCGCCACGGTTGCGCGGCCGAGACCCGAGCCCATGATCGCCGCCGGCACGACGCGCGCGACCGGCACGTGAAATTTGCCGGCCCGCCGCCGCGGGATCAGCTTCTCGAGGAAGTCCGGATCGCAGTTGAACGCGCGCACGTCGCCGGCATCCTCGAGTTCCAGGCCCAAGCCGAGCGAGCGGATCGCTATTTTGTCGCCGAGCGCCATCCGCCCCATGACCGCCGGCGGAAAGTCGATCATCACGTGCTCGATGCCGCCGTGCTTGCCGGTCACCGTGCCGCACTCGCCCTTCGCCTCACCGCTGAGCACGGTCGCCGGGTTGCCCACGCAAGCGTAGACGCAGTAGCCGACGTTGACCTTGTCGTCGGGATGCCGGGTGCTGACGCCGGGCTCGAGGTGATCGCCGACGAAGGCGAACGCACCGTCCCCGACCCGGACGTTCAGCGTGATCCCGCCGACGCTGGGCAAGACGCGCGCGACCCCGTCGTGACCGACGTCGTAGATGGCGCCGGGGACGCTCGGCGCCGCGACCTCGCCGTGGACCGGCATCGCGACCAGCCGCCGGCGATTGGTTCCCACCATCAGGGGCGGCGTTCGGCAGCGAACGGAAGAACGCTGCTTGGCCGCCGGCCAAATGCAAAGCAGTGAACGCAGCGAACGTCCTCAGCCGTGCTGATCCGCAAACAGTTCGCTTTCGAAGCGGCGCACGTACTGCCGCACCACCCGGGCAAGTGCGCGCGACTCCACGGGCATTCGTACCGGCTCGACGTCAGCGTCGCGGGCCCGCTGCAGGCGGAGGGACCGGCGAGCGGCATGGTCGTGGACTTCGACGACGTCGCTCGCATCGTCCGCGCGGCGGTCGTCGATCAACTCGACCACCGCCACCTCAATGACACGATCGAGAACCCGACGAGCGAAAACATCGCGCTCTGGATCTGGCGCCGCCTGGCCCCGCAGCTGCCCGGCCTCACCGAACTCACCCTGTGGGAAACGGCCACCGCCTGCGCCGTGCTGCGCGCCGACGACCCGGCGCTCGCGTGACCATTCAATTATCCGAGATCTTCTACTCGGTGCAGGGCGAGGGCACGTGGACCGGCACGCCGGCGGTGTTCGTGCGGCTGGCCGGTTGCAACCTCGCGTGCGACTTCTGCGATACCGATTACGCGCTGAAGTTCGTCGCCGGCATCGATGACGTCGTCGCGCGCGTGCGCGCCGAAGGCGGGGCGTGCCCACTCGTGATCCTCACCGGCGGCGAACCGCTGGCCCAGAGCGCGACGCCGGCGCTGATCGACGCGTTGCGCGCCGACGGGCGGCGCGTGCACATCGAGACGAACGGCACGCTCGACGTCGCGTTGCCGGAGGACGTGTGGTTGACCGTGTCGCCTAAAGAGCGCTTGCATCCGGCGATGGCCGCCCGCGCGAACGAGGTGAAACTGATCGTCGACGGCCGCGTTCCCGATGAATGGTGCGCATGTTTTTCGCCGGCGACGCCGGTCTTTCTGCAACCCGAAGGCAACAAACCCGCGAACGTCGGACTCGCCCTCGACGCCGCCAAGCGCGAACCGGCGCGCTACCGGCTCTCCTTGCAAACCCACAAGTTCATCGGGATCCGCTGATGCGCCGGCGCGCCTTCCTCGCCGGTGCCGCCGCCGCGGCCGCCCCGCTCGCGCGGGCGGTCGGGGCCCAGCCGCACGTGCTGCCGGGTGACGACGTCTTCGTCGCGGAGACCTGGCGCGAACTCGGCGGCCGCACGATCGGCATCGTCACGAACCAAAGCGGCGTGCTCTCCGACGGCACGACGCTCGTCGATGCGGTGCGCGCGAACCCGCGGATCCGCGTGAAGGCGCTCTTCGCGCCCGAACACGGTTTGCGCGGCGACCGCCCAGCCGGAACGTACGTTCCCTCCTATACCGATTCGCGCAGCGGGCTGCCGGTCTACAGCCTCTACGGCGCAACGCGCCATCCGTCGGCCGGGATGCTCGACGGCATCGACGTGCTGGTGTTCGACATTCAAGACGTGGGCGCGCGGCCGTACACATACATCTCGACGCTGGCGTACGTGATGCAAGCGGCGCAGCAGTACGGCCAAGAAATCTGGGTGCTCGATCGCCCCAATCCCATCGGCGGCATGCGCGTCGAGGGTCCCGTTCTCGACCCGGCTTACAAGTCGTTCATCGGGCTCTACCCGATCCCCGAGCGCCACGGCCTCACGATAGGCGAACTGGCGCAGCTGTTCAACGTGCACTTTGCCATCGGCGCCAAGCTGCGCGTCGTGGCGCTGCGCGGCTGGTCGCGCGAGATGCTATGGTCCGACACGCAGCTGCGCTGGACCCCGACCTCGCCGAACGTGCCGTATGCGTTCACGCCGCTGGTCTACCTTGCGACCGGTCTCATCGACGAAGCGGGAGTGAACAACGGCGTCGGCACCGACCGGCCGTTCGAGTACGCCGGCGGCTACGGTTTCGATGCGGTCGCGCTCGCGCGCGCGCTGACCGCGCGCGACATCCCCGGAGCACGCTTCGAGCCGCTCGACTGGGTGCCGCAGCGCGGATTCTGGGCCGGCAAAACGCTGGCCGGCGTTCAGATCCACGTCGACGAGCCGCACGCGTTCCAAAACGTGCGCACGGCCGTCGAGTTGCTCGCCGCGGCGCGCGCGCAAGGCCGCCTGCACTTCGCCAAAGCCGCCAACTTCGATCGCGACTGGGGCACCGACACCGTGCGCCTCGCACTGCAAAGCGGAGCTTCACCGGACAACATCGTCGCGTCGTGGGAATCGGGCCTCGCGGCCTATCGCGCAATCCGCGAACGCTATCTCCTCTACGCCTGAGGAGCGTGAGGAGCGATCAGACCGTTCCGTCGCAGGAAAGAACGCCCCACTGGCCGGCCTGCCCGTATTCGGCGAAGGTGAAGATCGGAAAATCGTCTTTCAGCCGCAGCGGAGCCTCGACCTCAGCCATCAACACGCCGCGCTTGATCGGCCAGATCGCGTTGAGGGCCTTGCACGACGTCACGACGCCGACGAAGTACCGCTGCCCGCCGTCGGTATCGTGATACTCGGCGGTGGTCACGATCATCTTGTGCGCGAGCGCGTTCACCCGCGCCAGCCGGACGACCAGCGGATCGATGGCCTCGGGGTCCATGTCGGCGCCGGCCTTCGGCGCGTACGGGGGCGGCACGAACGGTCCAGGCGTCGGCCTTCTTGCCGGCGCCGGTCCCTTGTTGAACGCTAACTTGAAACCGCCGTGAAGGACGCGCCAGGCCAAAACGCCCCCGCCGGCAAGGGCGAGGACAACAACGACGAGCACGACGGCTCGAAGGATGACGATCCGGCTACGCATGTGCTGAACTTCTTCGGTGGCTCAGGTGACCGCTCTAGGGATGCTCTGAAGAGGTCCCGTGCCACAAAGCCGTCGAGGAACAGGCCGGCGGCGACTGGCGCGCGGGTTTCTTCAGAGCATCCCTAGCCTTCGGCTTCACGCTCCGCGCGTTCGCGCAGTTG
>Ga0209415_10009166_pt1 | contig 17037 bp, 14 predicted proteins | sample PeaSoiSIISIP2007_FD_187696 | JGI IMG/M metagenome (GOLD analysis project Ga0209415, IMG submission 187696) | Peat soil microbial communities from Weissenstadt, Germany - SII-SIP-2007 (SPAdes) (version 2) | ecosystem: Environmental > Terrestrial > Soil > Wetlands > Peat | place: Germany... | reverse complement strand
CGTCATGCCCGTCCCCTTCACGAGCGTCACGACGCGCGCGTACTCGGCGTGGGTCCCCTGGAACCATTTGTTGCCGCCGGGCAGGTCGCCCTTCTTCTCGAGCTTGTCGCCCCCGAACTTCATCTCGCCCTCGACGTCCTTCGCCAGCTGGGCCACCGGCGTGGCGTCGTAGCTGACCGTGAGGACGTCCGTGGTGGTGCCCGTGTCGTAGTCGACCGACCCCCGCGTCGGCGCGGTGCGCGCCTGCTTCACGGTGTAGCCGGCCGGCAGCTTGATGCAGTACGGGGGCATCGCGTTGCCGGTCAGGCCCGCCGGGCACTTGGGCAGGGGCGCGGAGGGGGAGCTCGCGCTAGGCGCGGCGCTGGCCGAGGGTGCAGGCGGCGCGCTGGCCGTGGCGGCCGGGGCGCTCGCACTCGCGGCGGAGGCGGAGGTGGCCGCCGCGGTGCTCTTCGCCTCCTCCTTGTCGCAGGCGGCGACGGCGAGCGGGAGAGCGAGGACGAAACCGAGGGAGGCGAGGAGCTTCGCGCGCATGGCCGGGCAGTCTACGCCCATCTCGCCCCTACGGGGCGTGCGCCGTCAGGTAGCCCTGAACGACCGACCCCCACGCCGTCGGCATGAGGCTCGTGGCGCTCGTCGTGACGTTGACCAGGTCCGGGGCGCAGTTGCTGTACGGGTCGAAGTCCCAGGCGAGGTTGGGGATCTGCTTGGTCTCGAGGTCCGCGTAGAAGCTCGCGGACATGCCCGCGGTCACGCTGCCGTACTCGCCGAGGATGACGGGGATGCCCGGGTACGTGTACGAGCTCGCGGCGGGCGGATAGCCGTGCACCTCGTAGACGACGTTGTCGTACGGCAAGGGGGAGGTCGCGTAGAAGCTGATGTCGCTCGTCCAGTTGTTCCCCTGCACGGACACGAGGTGATGGGGCACGCCGAGGCGGTCCTCCTCCGCGCGGATGACCCCGACCGCGTGGCTCATGGCCGCCGAGATCTTCGCGTCGCTCAGCTTGTTGCCCCCCGGCTCGTTGGTGAGCCCGAACAGCACGAAGCCGTCGTGCGCGAACGCGTCGACCAGCGCCACGTACGTGGCGTCCGTCCCCGTCGGGAACATGGTCGCGTTCGTGGTGGTCGTGCTGTCCGAGGGGAGGCCGGTCGCCTCGGGATCTCCGTCGGCCGTGTCCTGGCCGATCATCGAGGCGTCGCTGCGCAGCGTGACCAGGACGTGGACGCCCGGGTGGGTCCCGACGGCGCTGATGACCCCCGTCATCGGCGTCGCGTACTTCGCCGGGTCGCTCGTCCAGGACACGGTCGTGCCGTAGCTGTCCATGGCGAGGGAGATGCGCAGGAAGTTCGGCTTCCAGCCCGTCACGATGCCGCTCACGATCGTCTCGACCGTCTGGTCCGGCGAGGGCATCCCGAGCGAGCTGTCGTAGCCGCAGAGGAAGATGTCGTCGGTGTTGACGCCGCGGCCCATCCAGGGCGTCCCGCCCGAGCTCCCTCCGGAGACGTAGATCTTCCCGCCGCCCGTGTAGAGCCAGCCCGCCGGGTAGCCGCCGTCAGCGCCCGCGCCCGCGCCCGCGCCCCCGGCCCCGGCCCCGGCCCCGGCCCCACCGTCGCCCGCGGACGGATCGGTCGACGCCGCGTCCGCCGCGGTCTTGCTCGCGGCGCCCCCGTTCCCGGAGCAACCGAGCGCAGTGGCCACGGCGAAGGCGCCGAGCGCGGACGTCAGCCACGGTGTCACTTGAGCTCAGGCGCCGCGACCAGCTCGTCGAGGTTGGGCTGGAGCGTAATCTCGATGCGCCTGTTCTTGGCGCGCCCCTCAGGCGCCTCGTTGTTCCCGACGGGATCGAACTCGCCGTACCCCGCCGCCGAGAGCGACCGGGGGTCGTCCCCCTTGGAGATGAGCAGCCTCACCACCTCCACCGCGCGCTCCGTGGAGAGCTCCCAGTTCGAGGGGAACCGCGCCGTCTGGATCGGCAGGTTGTCGGTGTGCCCCGCGACCTGGAAGCTGCGCCCCTGGACCGTCCGCAGCACCTGCGCCACCGCCCCGAGCGCCTCCTTGCCGGCAGGCTTGAGGGCCGTCTGGCCCACGTCGAACAGGACGTCGTTCGGGAGCTGCAGGACGAGGCGGCCCTGACGGGTCGTGATCTTGAGCTGCCCCGCGTTGATGAGGGCCTTGAACTTCTGCACGAACTTCTGGAAGAGCTGCGCGCGGGCCTCGGCCGCGGCCTGCGCCTTGCGCAGCTCCTCGAGGCGGACGCGGGCGTCGTCGAGGGCCTTCGAGATCGTCCCCTTCTCCTGGAGGATCGTGTCGACGTTCTTGCCGAGCCGCTCGAGCTCGCCGCGCAGCTTCGCGTTGATGGCGGTCGCCTCGTCGAGCTGGGCCTGGAGGTTGTGGCTGCTCGTGGACAGATCGCTCAGCTTCTCGTCGCGCGCCTGGAGCTGCGCGGTCAGGTCGCCGAGCTGCTTCTTCAGGTCGTCGATCTGCGCCTCGCCGGCCTTCTCCCGGGCCTCGCTCGCGACGAGCTGCGCGTGCTCGGTCTGCGAGCTGGCGAGGGCGGCGTCGTATTTCTCCTTGGGCACGCAGGCGGCCCCGGCCCACGCGGGTGCGAGTGCTGCGGCGACGAGGAACGCGAGGCGTCGATCCATTCGCTCATCCTCTCCCGCCGCTGGTCCTGGATGTCAAACCCCGCGGCGACGAGGAGGTCGTTCAAGGACCGGCGAGTGCTAGAAAAAGGATCGTCCCGTGCGTCCCCTCCGGCTCAAGGACCTGCTCCCGTGGCGAGCCTTCACGATCGACACGACGTGGCCGGCCCCCGTCGCCGCGATCGAGATCCGCAAGCGGCTCGCGCCCCGGAGCCCCTGGCAGTTCCTGAGCCTGTCCGGGGGGGGCAGTCCCGACCAGCCGTTCGTGGGCAAGGAGGAGGGAGACTCTTTCGTCTTCTCCCGGGCCATCGGGTACCGGAACTCCTTTCTCCCGGTGATCGGCCTCACGATCGCGCCGTCGGGTGACACGGGCGCGCGCGTGAACGTCCGGATGCGGATGAACGCCGCGGTCGTGGCCTTCATGGCGGTCTGGATGACCGGCGCCACGCTCGGTGCCCTCTCCCTCGGAGCCGTGGCCATCGTCGAGGGGCGGCCGGCGGGGCTCCTCGCGCTGCTGTTTCCCCTCTTCGGCGGCCTGCTCGCGGGCGGAGGCTTCGCGTTCGAGGCGCGCCGCGCGGAGTCCCTCCTTCGCGACCTGTTTCCGCCGCCCCCGCCGCCCCCTCCGGAGCCCCTGGGCCCTTACCGCTGAGGCCGTTCGACGACGAAGGGGGCCATTGACCGGCCGGGCGGCTTCCTGACAGAAGGACCTGGCATGAAGGTCCAGGTCGTACGTCTCCTACACCTCGTGGTCCTGGGCTCGCTCGCATGCAGCGGCCGCGGGTTCGTCGCCGTCGCCGACGCGTCGACGCGGGAGGCCGGCGAGGAAGAAGGGGTGGACGCCGGATCGAGCATCCTGGTGCAGTCCCCCGCCGACGGCCCGACCTGCGACGCGACGAAGGCCCCCGCGGAGGATCCGTGCGTCGTGGACGACGCGTTCGGCGTCTTCGTGTCGCCGGCCGGACGCGCCGGCGCCGGGGGGACCAAGGGCGATCCGCTCGCCGGCATCGCCGACGCGGTTCGCCTCGCCGTGGCCGCGAGCAAGCGCGTCTACGTGTGCGGCGGCACCTACGACGAGCAGCTGACGCTCGACGCGTCCGTCGACGGCGTCTCGATCTACGGCGGCTTCGACTGCGCCGGAGGATGGACGTACGCCGGAGCGGGGCGCGACGGCGGGGCCGGAAACGATGCGGGCTCCCCCGCGCTCGCCACGCTCGCGCCGAGGGCCCGGGGCGTGGTCCTCACGCTCTCGCAGCTGACGAGGGGGGTCACGATCGAGGACCTCGGGCTGCAGGCGGCGCCAGGCTCGGTCGCGGGCGATTCGAGCATCGCGGTCGTCGTGGATCGATCCACCAACGTCGTGCTGCGGCGATGCAGCGTGTCGGCCGGCCCCGCCGTCGACGGCGCGAGCGCGAGCGTGATCGCGGGGGAAGGCGAGAGCGATGCGGGCCCGAGCGACGACGGCGACGGCGGCCCTCCCGACGGCGGCCCCGACGACGACGCCGCGCCGGATGGCGGCGTGGCCGACGCCACGGCGGTCGCCCCCGCGGAGCCCTGGGAGGGGGGCTGCCCGAACGGGGCCGCCGGAACGGCCACCGGCGGCGGCGCCGCGACGACCAACGTGTGCGGGCCCGTCACGAGCACCGGCGGGTTCGGAGGGGCGCCCGCGCCCGACGGCGGAGCCTGGGGCGGCGCCGGGGGCAGCGGCTTCGCGGAGCCTTTGAAGCGGCCGTTCTGCGTGTCGACGGCCGGCGCGGGGGGCGACGCCGGCGCTCCGGGGGCGGGCGCGGTGACCTGGGCGGTGTTCGAGGCGACGGGCTGGATGCCGACCCCCGGGCAGCCCGGAGAGCCCGGACAGATCGGCCAGTCAGGCGGCGGGGGCGCGTCGCTCGACACCAGCGGCGGCGGCGGCGCCGGCGGTCCCGGTGGATGCGGCGGATCCGGGGGACCGGGGGGTCAGGGGGGCGGTTCGAGCATCGCGGTGCTCGTCTCGGAGTCGATGAGCCTCGTGCTCGACGGGTGCGCGCTGAGCGTGTCGGGCGCGGGCCGGGGAGGCCGCGGGGGCGACGGACAGCCGGGGCAGACAGGGGGCGCGGGTGGCGCGGGCTTCGGGCGCGGATGCGCGGGGAGCCCCGGTGGCGCCGGCGGCGGCGGAGCAGGCGGAGGAGGAGGAGCGGGAGGGCTCTCGGCCGGCGTGGTCTGGGTCCGCAGCCCGTCGCTGACGATCAACGGACAGAGCGCCGTGGCCGAGGGGTCGTTCGAGAACGTCACCCTCGGCGCTGCCGGGGCGGGCGGCGTGCATGGCGCCGGCGGTCCGTCCCCTGGAAATCCCGCCGGCGCGGGGCCGGACGGGTTGGACGGTATCCCGGGCGTAGCCTACGGGATCGTCGCGGTCCCCTGATCCCCTGCGCAAGGAGCGCCCCCATGTCCCTGACCCTCTTCGAGCACCCGCTCTCCCCGTACGCCCGCAAGGTCAAGATCGTCCTGTACGAGAAGGGGATTCCCTTCGATCGCGTCCTCGTCCAGCCGCTCACGCTCCGCGAGGCCGACCCGATGTTCCGCGACTTCGCCGCGGCGAGCCCGCGCCTCGAGGTGCCGTGCCTCGTCGACGGCGACTTCCGCTGCTTCGATTCGACGATCATCGTCGACTACCTCGACGAGAGGTGGCCCGAGCGCCCGATGCTCCCGGAGAAGCCCGAGGATCGAGCGCGCGCGCGGATGGTGGAGGAGCTCTCGGACACGGGCCTGGAGGCGATCAACTGGGGCCTGATGGAGGTCCGCTTCTTCAAGCGCGCCGAGGGGGCCCAGGCGGAGCAGATGATCGCCCGCGCGGGCGCGCAGCTCGAGCGGGTATGGGATCACCTGGAGCCGCGGCTCGAGGGGCGCCCCTGGTTCTCGGGAGAGCGGTTCGGCCGCGCGGACGCGTCGCTCGTGGTGCACGTCGTCGCGGCGGGGCTCTTCGGGTTCGCCCTGCAGGAACGGCACGCGAGACTTAGGGATTGGACCGCGCGGAGCCTCGCCGTCGAGAGCGTCCGGCGCGACCAGGCCGACCTGGCGACGTTCATGGCCGGCGACGGAATGCGCGCGATGAGGAAGGGGCCGTTCAGGCGCCAGTACCGCGATCACAGGCTCGAGTGGATCATCAAGACCGGCGGGCTCGACATCGTCCAGCGCGGCCTCGACAAGGACTCGATCCAGTTCTCCGCGTTCCCCTGATCGCACGCAACCTGCGGGGCATCGGGCCGATGGGATGGCGGAGGCACCGCCATGTCCTACTCGAAGATAGCGCCGCAGCTCACCGGCCTCGCAGGCCTCGTGTGGCACGCAGTCCTTGCCCTTGCCCCGCTCGTCGCCTGCGCGACGGGCTCCGGAAGCCCGGCCGACTTTCTCCCCCCATCCACCGCCGACGTGTACGGCGACGGCGCCGCCGTGGAGGCGCAGGCAGCGACGGCGGCCGGCCCCGGCGCGCCCGCTCGGTCGTACGGCCAGGCCGCCCCGCCCTCGTGCGACGCCACGTGCTGCGACGCCTCCCCTAGTGCGCCCGACGACGGATCGGCCGGGGTCGCGGTCCTCGGTGCGGACGACGCCTCCGCCCCGGACGCGGAGGACGCCCCGTTCCCGGACGCCGACGACGGCGCTGCGGGGGATGCGGACGACGCAGCGCCGGTCGCCGCAAGCCCTTGGGTGGGCGATCTGGTCATCACCGAGATCATGTTCGACCCCTCCGGCCCGGTGCCCGAGGCCCAGTGGTTCGAGGTCTACAACCTCACCTCGACGCCGGAGATCCTGGACGGGCTGACGATCCAGGACGGGTGGGGAGACGCGCAGACCATCCCGCCCGGCGCGATGGTCATCGTGCCGCCGTTCGCGTACGCGGTGCTCGTCCGCGACCTGGCGACCGCCGTGTCGAACGCCATCCTCGGCGCATCGATCGTCTACGAGTACGGCGCAGGGCAGCCGTCCGACCAGGGCATCGAGCTAGCCTCCGACGCGACCGGCGATCTCTCGCTCTGGAGCGGCGGCCTCGTGCTCGTGGACGTCCCGTACGGTCCCTGGGGCCTGGCGTCCCCCGGCCAGAGTATCGAGCTCGGGGCCCTTCAGTACGCGGGCGCCGATCAACCCGCAAGCTGGTGCCTCGCGCTGTATCCGTGGGCGCCTGGGTCCGACGATGGGACACCCGGTCTGCCGAATGACTGTCCGTAGAACGGCGCCTCATCCGTCACGTTCTGAACAGCTCCTCCCCCACGCCGCGCAGCTTCGGGTCGAGCGCGTCGCGCGCCGCCTCGCCCACCAGGTTGAGCGCGATGAGCGTCGCCAGCAGGGCCGCCCCGGGGAACGCCATCAGCCACCACGCGTCCGTGTTCGCGCGCGCCTCGCCGAGCGCCTCTCCCCACGACGCCAGCGTGTCGGGGGAGCCGATCCGCAGGAAGTCCACCGCCGCCTCGACGAGCACGACGGACGCGATCCCGAACGTCGCCGCGACGATGGCCGGGCCGACCGCGTTGGGCAGGACGTGTCGCGCCAGCACCCGCCACGGCGGCGCGCCGAGGGCCCGCGCGGCCGTCACGTAGTCCCGCCCCAGCGTCAGCAGCACCTCCGCGCGCACCAGGCGCGCGAGGTCCGTCCAGCGCGTCAGGGCGATGGTCCACAGCAACGTCGCCGTCGTCGGGTGCGGGACGAGGGCGCTCACCACGAGGACGAGCACCAGCGTCGGGATCGCCGTCAGCGACTCCACTGCCCGCGTGACGATCGAGTCAAGGACGCCCCCCGTGAATCCCGCGAGCCCCCCGAGCGCCACGCCGATCGCCACCAGCACGATCGACGCCGCCAGTCCCACCCCGAGGGCGGTCCGCGTGCCGTGCACCAGGCGGGCGAACACGTCGCGTCCCAGGGCGTCGGTGCCGAGCGGGTGACCGGGCGTCCACGGAGGACGCAGGACCTCCTCCCCGGCGGTCTCCGTCGGCCCGCGAGCGACCAGCGGTCCGAGCGTCCAGTCCCCCCGGGCGGGCGCCCTCGCCTCCTTCTCGCACGTCCGGTCCGCGAGAGCCGCCGGGTGCGTCACGTTGGGCAGCACGTACACCACGCCGTCCCACCTGCATGCGACGGGCAGCTCGCTCGCGAGCAGGTCGGCGAATACGGCGACCAGCGCCAGGCACGCGAGCACCACGGCGCCGAGGCGTGCGAGGCGGCTTCGCGAGAGCTGCGCGATCGCGATGCGCGTCATCGTCACGTACGGCGCAGCGAGGTGCCGCGCCTCGACCAGCGAGTCGCGGACGCCGCCCGGGCGCCACGACCCCTTGCGCCGCGAGAGATCGATGGCCTCGCTGGCCTCCGGCGCGTCGCTGGACGGCGGGTCGCTGCTCATGCCGCGCGCCCTCCCTGGCGGCGCACGAGCTCCTCGCGTACGCGCGGGTCGAGCGCGCCGTACGCCACGTCCGTCACCACGAGCCCGAGGGTGACGGCCACCGCCGTCGCGAGGACCACCGCCATGAGCCACGCCGAGTCGTGCGCCTCGATGGCCCTCAGCGTCTCGTAGCCCACCCCGGGCAGCCCGAAGACCTCTTCGACGACAAACGCGCCCCCGACGAGCGCGGGCAGGTGCAGGCCCGCGAGCGTGACGGTTGGCGCGAGCGCGTTCCTCAGCGCATGCTCGACGGCCACCCGCCAGGCCGGCACGCCCTTGGCGACCGCCGTGCGAATGTAGTCCTGGCGCATGACCTCGAGCATCGCCGTCCGCTGCCAGCGCGACGACGTCGCCAGCGAGGCCGCGGTGAGCGCCACGATGGCGAGCCCGACGCGCGCCCCGCCCGGCGCGATCGCGTCGGCCGCCCGCCGCAGCAGCTCCGCCAGGACGAACGTCGGCATCGCGTAGAGGAGGAACATCACCACCGAGCTGGCGACGTCGAAGGCCCGTCGCTGCCGCCAGGCTCCGTAGGCGCCGATCGGGACGGCGAGCGCCCAGCTGAAGAAGAGGGAGATCGTGCACACCAGCAGGGTCACCGGAGCTCGCGCGCGCAGCTTGTCCGCGATGGGCTCGCCGTCGGTCGCGCTGACGCCCAGCTCGCCCCCGGCGGCCCGCCTGAGCCACTTGCCGTACCGGGTCTCGGTCACCACGGCCACGGCGCGATCGGCGCCGTCGATGGCGACGAAGTCCGTGTCGTGGGCGAACCACCACTCGCGCCAGTCCGCCACGGCGCGTCTCATCTCGCTCGCCGTCGAGTCGACGCCCACCGTGCGCCCGCGCTCGCTCGCGTGGCGGGCGATCCGTGTCAGGCGGGAGAGCGTGACCCGGTCGCCGCCCGCGTTCATCGCGGCGATCACGGCGGGCAGGGCGAACGTGTCCAGCCGGACGAGGTCCTCCTCGCGCAGATCGCTCCCGTGCTCGACGAGGCGCGCGACGGTGCGCTCGATCGCCGCGCGCGTGAAGTCGAGGGCGCGGTCGTCCCAGAAGCGCGTCCAGAAGAGCGCCGCCGCTTCCGGGTTCGCGACGTCGTCCGCGGCCGCGAGCCCCATCCGCTCCGCCACGGGGGCGAGCGCGACCGCCAGCCGGCCGCGGGCCTCGGGAGGCAGCGCCTCGAGCGCGGGCAGCACGTAGGGGAGGGCCGCTCCACCGAGCCTCCTCAGCTCCGCCGCCGCGACGTCTCCCTGCGCGCCGGCCGCGACGTGGTCCGCCGCCCATTTCGCCCGGGACCGGACGTCCTGCGGGTCGGGGTTGACGAAGCGCGGGAGGTCGAGGAAGCGCGCTCGCCGCGCCTCCTCCACCCGCGGGTCCCGGGCCGGCGCGAGCGCATCGTGCGTGCCGTCCGGCGCCGCCGGATCGGGCGCGAGCGTCGTCACGAGGAAGATGACGAGACTCGACGCGATCAAGGTCGGGATGGACCAGAGGATGCGGCGGAGGGCGTAGCGAAGCATCCGCCCCCGTTATCGCACGGAAACCCGAGGCCGGTTCCGGCCCTGGACACCCACTTGCGGCCGCGCGGCTCTTCGGCCTACGAGAGATAAAGTGGCCGATCCGATGGTAGAAGCCGATCTGCGATCGCGCGCGCAGGCGTGGATGGCCGACGATCCAGACCCCGCCACCCGCGAGGAGCTGCGGGCGCTCCTGGCCCAGCCCGACACGGACGCCACGGACCTCGCGGACCGGTTCGCGGGGGCCCTGGAGTTCGGCACCGCGGGGTTGCGCGGCGTGATCGGCGCGGGTCCCAACCGGATGAACCGCGCCGTGGTGGCCCGGGCGACGTGGGGGCTCGCCCGGGAGATCCTCGCGAGCGTTCCGGGCGCGGCCGAGAGGGGGGTCGTCGTCGGTGGCGATGCGCGCCGGATGAGCCGCGAGCTCTCCGAGGACACCGCGGCGATCCTCGCCGCGGCCGGGCTGAGGGTCGTGCTCTTCGCGGAACCGGTGCCGACGCCGCTCGTCGGGTTCGCGGTGAGGCGCCTGCGGGCGGCGGCCGGCGTGGTCGTGACCGCGAGCCACAACCCGCCCGAGTACAACGGCTACAAGGTCTACTGGGAGAACGCCGCGCAGATCATCCCCCCCGTCGACGCGCGCATCGCCGCCGCGATCGACCTCGCTCCCGCCGCCCGCGCGGTTGCTCGACCGCCTCTCGACGATCTCCGCGCGCGCGGGCTCGTCACCGCTGCGCCGGGGGAGCTGGCGCGCGACTACCTCGGCGAGGTGCTCGCCCTCGCCGTGCACCCCGGGGGGGGCGATCGCGCCCTGCGGATCGTGTACACGCCCCTCCACGGCGTCGGCGATGCGCTGGTGCGCCGCGCGCTCGCCGGCGCGGGCTTCACGGACGTCACGAGCGTTTCCGCGCAGCGGGAGCCCGATGGCGCGTTCCCCACGGTGGCGTTCCCGAACCCCGAGGAGCCCGGGGCGATGGACCTCGCGTTCGCCCTCGCCAGGGAGCGCCGCGCGGATCTCGTCCTGGCCAACGATCCCGACGTGGACCGCCTGGCGGTCGCCGTCCCCGAGGGGGACGGGTTCCGCCAGCTCACGGGAAACCAGGTCGGCGTGCTGCTCGGACACTACCTCCTGACGGAGAGGGCGCCGGCGACCCGGCCGCGCGCGGTCCTCGCATCCATCGTGTCCTCGCCGCTGCTGGGTCGCATCGCGGCGGACCTGGGGGTCCGCTACGAGGAGACCCTCACCGGCTTCAAGTGGATCGCCAACCGCGCGATGGACCTCGAGCGCGAGGGCTTCGAGTTCGTCTTCGGCTACGAGGAGGCGCTCGGGTACTGCGTGGGGAGCGTCGTCCGCGACAAGGACGGCATCTCGGCGGCCCTCCTCGCGGCGGAGCTGGCCGCGGTGCTTCGGGCGCGCCGCGCGACCCTCGGCGATCGGCTCGACGAGATCGCGCGCCGCTGGGGCGTCTTCACGAGCTCGCAGGTCAACTTCACGCGCAAGGGCGCGAGCGGCGGCGCGGCCATCCGGGCGATGATGGAGGCGCTCCGTGCGTCGCCCCCGAGGCGCCTCGCGGACGACGAGGTCGTCGCCTCGTCCGACTACGAGGCCGGCACGCGCGTGGACATCAGGACGGGCGCCGCGTCGCGGCTGACGCTGCCCAGGAGCAACGTCCTCTCGTTCGACCTGGCCTCCGGGGGTCGCATCATCGCGCGGCCGAGCGGGACGGAGCCGAAGGCCAAGTTCTACTTCGACGTCCGCGAGGAGGTCCGCCCGGGCGAGCCCGTGGGCGATGCCTCATCTCGCGCGGCGGCGCGCATGAAGCGCCTCTCCGACGCCTTCGTGACCCTCGTGGGGCTCTGACTGGGCAGCCCAGCTCCCCCCGCGCATCCCGCGAAGAGATGGCGTAGCGAGGCCTCGCGGAGGGGCCTTCAGTCCGGCGAGTCGAGGAGGACCGGCCGCTTGACCGGCCGGCGAGCGCCCGGCTTGTTGACGGGAGAAACGGCCGGGCGGCTCGTGCGCGCCCTGTCGGCCGCAGGGGCCGCGGCCGAGGCCACCTCGCTCGCGGGTGGCGCCGGGGAGACGGAAGGGGGCGGCGCGGCGAGCGGCGCCGTCGCGGGCGAGGGGGTCCCAGCGGGAGCTCCCGCGAGGCCCCCTGCGGCGGGCGATCCCTGCGCCGCGCCGTCGCCCGGCGTCGACACCCGCGGTCGGACCACCGCGATCACCGCGAACGTCGCGATCAGGACGCCGGTCGAGGCCACGAGGATCGTCCTCCTCCGCGACGCCGGCGCGGGAACGCGCACGGACTCGATCGCGTTGGCCACCAGCGTCTCCTGGGCCGCCCTCTGCGCCTGCCCCGCCCGGGCCGTAGCGCTCGCAGGCCCTTGGTCCTCCCGCGCGAGCAGCGGGCTGCGCCTGACCGCGGTGTCCTCGAGCCTCTGCGGCGCACCGCCGCGGGCCAGGGTCAGCGCGATCCGCGCGACGTACTCGTCCCAGGCTCCGGACCCGAACGGGACCAGCGCGCTCGCGAGGTCGTGGACGTTCGCGAACCGCTTCTCGGGCTCCCGCTGGAGGCAGCGCTCCACGACCGCCTCGAGCTCCGCCGGGATGTCCGGGCGGTGCTCGCGCAGGGGTTTCATCGTCCCGACAAGCACGTTTCCGAAGATCTCGCCCACGCTCTCTCCGGGGAAGGGGAGGGCGCCCGCCAGCAGATCGTAGAGGATGACGCCGATGGCCCAGATGTCCGCGCGATGATCGATCTGCCGTGAGTTTCGCACCTGCTCGGGCGCCATGTAGCTCGGCGAGCCGAGCGCGTGCTCGCCCGTGAGGGACGCGGCCTCGGCCCCGGCTCCGCCCGTGTCGACGAGCTTCGCGATGCCGAAATCGAGGACCTTCACGACCTCGCGCCCGTCGGGAAGGCGCGCGAGGAAGAGGTTCGCGGGCTTGAGGTCCCGGTGAACGATGCCCGCGGCGTGCGCCTGCGCCATCGCCTCGAGCGCCTGGAGGACGAAGTCGACGGTGTCCTGGACGGGCAGCTTGCCGAGGCGCTCGCGGCGTTGCTCCAGGTCCTCGCCGTGGAGGAGCTCCATCACGATGTAGGGCTGACCCGTCTCGATCGTCCCCACGTCCGTGACGCGCGCCACGTGCTCGCTCTTCAGGCGCGCGGCCGCCCTCGCCTCGCGCAGGAACCGCTCCACCATGGGCGCGTTCCGGACGAAGTTCGGCGACAGGAGCTTCACGGCGACGGGCAGGTCGAGGAGCTCGTGGTGGGCGGCGAGGACGGTGCCCATGCCCCCCTCACCGATGAGCGACTCGACGCGGTACTTGCCCGCGAGGAGCGCACCGCTCGGCGGCGGCGGCGGCGCGATCGATCTGGCCGCGAGCCGAGAGTTGCTCATTAAACTCGCACTTTACCATGCCGGTTTCCCGGTTGGGGCCAAGGGTGGGCGCGTTTCTCCCGCGCCGTGGATAGTGTGCGCGCTTGACAAGTAAGGCGCTCCAATCCATCTTCCCGCGCTCCCCGTGCCGAAGATGAAGACAAAGAAGGCTGCGGCCAAGCGCTTCCGGGTCACCGGAAAGGGCCGCGTTCGTCGCCCCAAGGCGGGTGGCAACCATGGAATGCAGGAGAAGTCGCGCAAGCGGCTCCGGCGCCTGCGCAAGAACGACATGGTCCACACCGCGCTCGAGAAGCACATCAAGCGGATGCTTCCGTACGGTTGAGGATGGCAAAGTCGAGGATGAACTGAGATGCCGCGCGCCAAACGAGGGTTCAAGGCCCGCCGTCGTCGCAACCGTATCCTGAAGCTCGCCAAGGGCTATCACAGCGCACGGTCGCGCCTCTTCGCGTACGCGAAGGAGGTCGTGATGAAGGCGGGCGTCTACGCGTACGCCCACCGCAAGCTACGGAAGCGAGACTTCCGCCGCCTCTGGATCGCCCGCATCAACGCCGGTGCGCGGCAGAACGGAACGACGTACTCGCGCCTGATGCACTCGCTCAAGCAGGCCAATGTCGGCCTCGACCGGAAGATCCTCGCCGATCTTGCCGTCTCCGACGCCAAGACCTTTGGCGAGCTCGTGAAGAGCACGGCGAAGTGACCGGATCGTCGAGCGATTCGCCCGATTCATCCATCGAGCGGTCGCTCGCGACGCTGAAGGAGACGTTTCGCGCGCGCTTCGACGCGGCGGCGAGCGAGCAGGCCCTCCGCGACGAGAACGCCAGGATCCTCGGCAAGAAGGGGGAGCTGACCGCCATCCTCAAGCAGATGGGGGCCGTCCCGGCCGATCGGCGCAAAGCGATCGGCGAGCAGGTCAACGCGCTGAAGCAGGAGGTCGAGGCCGCGTTCGACGAGCGCCTGCGGGCCATCGCGCGCGCGAAGCGGTCCGCGGACCTCGAGGCGCGCCCGTTCGACCTGTCGCTCCCCGCTCGCCCCACCGCGCCGCTCGGTCACGCGCACCCCGTGTCGATCGTGCGCGACGAGATCGTCGACGTGCTCGTCAGTCTGGGCTTCGCCGTCCACGACGGGCCCGACGTCGAGACCGAGGACTTCAACTTCACGAAGCTCGGCTTCCCGCCGGACCACCCCGCGACGGACATGCACGACAGCTTCTGGGTCGCTACCGACGCGGCGCGGGCGCTCCTGCGCACCCACACGAGCAACGTCCAGATCCGCGCCATGATGAGCCACCCGCCGCCCATGGCCTACATCGCGCCGGGCACGTGCTACCGCCGCGACGACGACGCGACGCACTCGCCGATGTTCCACCAGGTGGAGTGCTTCCTCGTGGACGAGCACGTGACGATGGCGCACATGAAGGGCGTGCTCGGGGAGTTCGCCGAGCGCTTCTTCGGCGCGGGCACGCCGATCCGCCTGCGCCCGAGCTACTTCCCCTTCGTGGAGCCGGGCGCCGAGGTCGACGTCGGCTGCCCGTTCTGCAAGCGACCGGACGGGACGCGCGCCGGCTGCAGCGTGTGCAAGCGCACGGGCTGGATCGAGATCCTCGGCTGCGGGATGATTCACCCTGTCGTCTTCGAGAGCTGCGGCATCGATTCGGAGCGGTGGACCGGCTTCGCGTTCGGCATGGGCGTCGAGCGCGTGGCGGTCGTTCGCTACGGCATCCCCGACATGCGCCTGATGTTCGAGAACGACCCCCGCTTCCTGGCGCAGTTCTGACGACGAAGTCGTCATCCTGAGCGAAGCGAAGGATCCTCGGCGAGACTGTGCGAGCGGTGACTGGGGGGTCCTTCGCTTCGCTCAGGATGACAAAGTGGGTGGGAGCTCTATGGCTCGCCCCGACGTTGTTCGCGGTGGCTCTCGACCTCGTGCTCCGCGCGCGGACGCTCGCGGGGTATGCGCTGCAGGGCAAGGCCATCTACGCGAGCTCGCTGCTGGTCAGCGCAGGCTTCTGGGCGCTGCCGCTGTGGGTCGCGTCGCGCCTGGGGTCCGGGGACGCGAGCAGTGCCCGCGCGCGACGGGCCGGGCTCGCGATCCTCCTTGGCCTCTGGGTGCTGCCGTTGGCGACGTTCTGCTACGGCGGGCAGGTCGTCTACCACCTGGTCTTCGACGCGTACATGGGGCGCGACACGCTCCGCCTCGGCATCGCCCTGCGCGGGACGGTGCGCGACTGGTTCGCCGCCCTCGGGGGGCCATGGATCCTCGTCGGGATGATCGCCGCGGGTCTCCTCGTGACCTGGGCTGTGCTCCGGATCGCGCGGGCGGTCGTCGTGCCGCGAGCCCGCGCCGCGGGGCTCGTGCCCGTCGCCACGTTCGCCGGCGCGCTGGGCTGCTTCTGGACGGACAATGTCGACAGCCGGTTCCTCCAGGCCGCGACCCCCGACGCCTGCTTCGTGCACGGCGTCGTGCACGCGCTGCGCATGGCGGTGACGGGGCAATGGGCGCGCCGGCAGGGCGTGTCCCTTCGGACTCCGGCGCCGCTTCCGCCCCTGACGAGCGCCCGCGCCCGGCCGCCCAACGTGCTCCTCGTGCTCGGCGAGAGCATCCGGGCCGACGCGTCGTGCTCCGAGCCTCCGCCGCGCTGCAGGAGCCCGCTGCTAGACGACGTCGTCCCGGACCGCATGGCGCTCGGGATGCTGACGGCGCAGACACCCAACACGTTCAGCGCCTCGGTGATGCTCTGGACGGGCCTGGTGCCCACCGCCGACTTCCGGGCCGCGCACACGGCGCCGACGCTCTGGGAGCTCGCGCGCGCCGTGGGCTACCGCACGGCCTACCTGTCCTCCCAGAACCCCGAGTACGAGGACTTCGGCGCGTTCACCCGGCGCGCAGGCATCGACGTGAACGTCACGGCCCTCGACCTGGGCGGCATGGAGCAGGAGCAGCTCGGTGCGCCCGACGAGCGCGCGGTCGGCGCAGCGCTCCGCTTCGTGCGCGAGGCGCCGCCGTCCGCTCCCTACTTCGCGGTCCTGCATCTGTCGAACACGCACGCGCCCTACCGCGTGGACCCGGCGCTCCTGCCGTTCACGCCGCAGTCGCCCGACCCTCTCGGAGACGTCGAGGCCCTGCACAACCGCTACCGCGACAGCGTCCGGCTCGAAGAGCGCTCGCTCGCCGGGCTCCTGCGAGAGATGCGGGCGCTGCCATCCTGGGACGACACGGCGGTGATCTTCCTCTCCGACCACGGCGAGGAGTTTCGCGAGCACGGGGGCCTCTACCACAACCACTCGCTCTACGAGGAGGGCGTGCGCGTCCCCGGATGGATGGTGGCGGGCAATCGCGCGGTGAGCGACCTGCAGCGGCTGTCGCTCGCGACCCACGCGGGCCAGCGCACGTACACTCAGGACGTCCACGAGACGGTGGTGGATCTCCTCGGTCTCGAGGAGGAGCGCTCGCGGCTCCCTCTCGCGAGCCTGGTGGCCGGGCGCTCGCTCCTGCGGCCGCGGGGGGACGACCCCACTGTGCTCCTGGCGACGTCGACCGCCGTGTGGGAGCCGGACGACGCGCGGTTCGGGGTGATGCACGGGGGCCAGCTGGTCGTCGGCGGGCCTACCGGATCGTGGGCGTGCTTCGACCTGGCGGCCGATCCGGGAGAGCGGGCGCCGCGCCCCGCCGAGCAGTGCGGTCACCTGCTCGCCGTGGCGAGGCGCGAGTTCCAGGGGCGTGCGCCCTGAGACCCGGGCGTGGCGGCCCGTGGCTTGCGCACGCCCCGTCTTGCGCGCACAATTCCGCTCATGAAAAGGCCCTTCGTAAGGATCGCCAAGATGCTGGCCGTCGGCGTGATCGCCGGCCTCGGTTTGAGCTTCGCTCCCGAGGCCTCCGCGCAGGAAGTCATCATTTACCCGGACAGCGCGTACATCGCGGCGGCGGAGCCCGTGTACTACAACGGCTTCGCCCACTACTGGTACCGCGACCGCTGGTACTACCGGAACGGCGCGACCTGGGCCTGGTATCGGGGCGGCGAGCCCGGCTACCTCCACGACTACCGCTACCGAACGTGGCAGGGCGGGGTGTATCACCCCGGCTACCACTACGCGGGCGGCT
>Ga0209415_10009165_pt1 | contig 17038 bp, 12 predicted proteins | sample PeaSoiSIISIP2007_FD_187696 | JGI IMG/M metagenome (GOLD analysis project Ga0209415, IMG submission 187696) | Peat soil microbial communities from Weissenstadt, Germany - SII-SIP-2007 (SPAdes) (version 2) | ecosystem: Environmental > Terrestrial > Soil > Wetlands > Peat | place: Germany... | reverse complement strand
ACCAGATGCGGAACTCCTGCGACAAGGTGTCGTTGCAGTGACGCCCTGCGGCTCATGTGATAGTTAGGCGTGCACGGTGGACCCAGTTACGGCCAAAGTGGTGCAAGCAATTGCCACGGATGCAATAAAGATTCTTGGGCCGGCGATCGTCACAGCGTGGGTTACGTACAAAATAGCGAGATCTCAGATCGATCTAGAGAAAGTACGAGTCCATGAAAAGGACCGGATCGAAGCGTACAAGAAACTCTTCTCCTTCGCGAAGAAACTGCAGAATCAGGTGTTCCCGCTCGCGGAAGGGAAGAGAAAGGCGTTTATCGAGACCATGAGAAATGAGTACTTCGGTAAACTAGACAGAGATCTAGTCTATTTCGAGGAAGATCCCTTGCGCGTGCTCGATGCGCTCGAGTCACGGTACGTCTGCATGACAAACCCTGACCTGATTCCAGAGATGGACCCGGATGAAGAAAGGAAGTTCTTGGAAAGTGAGTTGCTTCAAAGTGCGCAGGAGCTCATCGACCAGGTGAAGCACGCGACACGGATTCGTTGGATCAACGCCTAAACTGCGGCATGCAGGGGGCGATCAGCATGGTTCTGCTTTGACAGCTTCGGCAAGAACACCAAAGGCGCCGCACTAGGACAGCGCTAGGAACCAACAGCCACAACAGCGAAGCGCTGCAGGGCCAGCCGTGCGAGCCGGACTGCGAGATGGTGCAGCCACCGCCGCCCCCTCCGGCAAGTGCAGGCGTGGGGGTGGCGGTGACACACTGCCCGCCAACACAAACCTGGGGGAATCCGCAGAAGCCCGAACCACACGGGACTCCGGAGTTGAACTCGTACGCGCCGATCGAGCAGTTGGTGGCGCCACGACCGGGTCGAATGTACCCGCGCTGGTCGAGGTTGTTGACGGGCGATGCAGCGCAGATGGTCTCATTGCCGTCGTTGATCGCCGGGCTGCCCGCCTGCAACCCGATGGTCTGGGTCGGTCCGCCGTTGTCAGCCAGGCCGGCTCGGTCGAGCAGCGGGTTGGTCGCAGGACCAACCCCACACGATCCGTCCGAGTCGAGGTTGTGGCCACCATCGATGACGTGAGGGGAACCGCAAGGAGCCGCCCCGGATGCCACCGCCACCGGGTAGCAGCAGTTTCCGCCCGAGGCGCTGTTCGCGACAATCGCATTTGCGAGGGTCAGTGTGCCGGAGGAGAAGTTTTCGATGGCACCGCCGAGGCCGCCGGCCGTGGCGCGATTGCCGGCGAAGGTGCTGTTGGTCACGTTCAGTGTACCGGCATTACCGATGGCGCCGCCGCCGATGGCGGCACTATTGCCGGCGAAGGTACTGTTGGCCACCGTCAGTGTGCCGGAGGAGAAGTTCTCGATGGCCCCACCCTGGCCTACGCCATTGTCCGAGAAGGTACAGCTGGTCACCGTCAGCGTCCCGGCGTTACCGATGGCGCCGCCAGAGCCGACGGCACCGTCGGAGCTGTTGCCCGAGAAGGTGCTGTTGGTGACCGTCACCGTGCCGCCCTTTTCGATGTCGATTGCACCGCTCGCGGTGGCGTGGTTGCCCGAGAAGGTACAGTTGGTCACGTTCAGCGTGCCGGAGGAGAAGTTCTCGATGGCACCGCCTTCGGTAAGGTCTTCGTCGGTGCCGCTGTTGTCGAGAACGTGCTGTTGGTCACCATCAGCGTGCCGGCGTTACCGATGGCGCCGCCGGAGCCGATGGAGCTGTCAGCACTGTTGCCGGCGAAGGTGCTATTGGTCACCGTCAGCGTGCCACTGTTGTAGATGCCACCGCCGCTCAGCGCCTGGCCCTCGCTGATGATCAGGTTGGCGATACTCAGCGTCGCTCCTGCGCTCACGTTGAACACCTGTGCCCTCCCGCCACCGCTAAGCGTGAGGAGGCCCCCGCCGTCGATGCTCATCTCGCCCGCTATCCCCTTCGTGCTGGTCACCGTGATGGTAACCGGGTTGGCGCCACAGTTGAACGTGACGTTGCCACCGCCGGCAAGGGCTGCATTCAATGCTGCCTCGGTGCAGCTGCCAGGGGTGCCGGTCCCGACGACGGCGTCACCGCGCGCGGGTCGCGGTGACCATGCAACCAACGCCACCACTGCAAACGTCGCGGCAATGCCGGCCCATTGTGGCACGTGTGGGATCATAGAAAACGGTGTTCAGCCAGCGAAGTTTTGCAACACCTGGTAGCTGTCAGTCAAGGGACAAGACCCCCACTCAGACGTACGAGTTGCAGCTACGCAACAGCGGCCCGCTCGGTTCAACTCATTCGTGCAGGTGGTGGCCGTATGGATTCCCGCTGAACAAATCCCAAAAACCTTTTAATTTATGGGATTTCCCCGAAAACCCGCATCCCACACGGGTTTCCCGCGAAAAACGAGCCGTTCAGGCGGGGTTCATTGGGCCGTGGCTACTTGCAGCGGCGGCGTGCTGCGGGTCACGGACATGTAGTCCTGCATGAAGGCGAACTACGCATCGAGCTCGGGGCGGTCGGGCATGCGCCGCAACGACCAGCCGCCAAATTCGACAACATGCTCTTCCATGCCTGCGAGTCTTGCAGCACCGGGCGCCGGTCGGCGGCCATGGCCTTGATCTGCGCCGCAGACGCACGCTGCGCCAGGCGCTGGCCGCGCGCCACCATGGTGCGCAGCTTTTGCGGCGACATGCTGCCCCGGAATTTAGTCGCCTCCAGCGCGTCGGCGAATTTCCGCGCAATGTCCTGATAGTCACCAGGTCACCAGGGGCTGTGCCCAAAATATCGGGCAAGTCCCACTCGTCATTCCCGCGAACGCGGGAATCCAGGGCGCGGGGAAACCACCACCACCCCACTGGATACCCGCTTTCGCGGGTATGACGGGCTTGAGCGTGTGAGTTCTCCCAGCCGCTCCGACTTCTCGGGCAAAGCCGACTGCGGCCTTCAAAGAAGGGCGCACGCCGCGCCCACCAAGGTGTGCGTCGTGCTGTCGGTGATGCGAACGCGCGCGAGGTCACCGGCGCGGGCGCCGCTGGACGGAAACACTGCGGTCTTGAAGTGCAGGGTCTTGCCGGCGCTCCAGCCCTCACGCCGGCGGGCCGGGCCCTCAACCAATACCTCCACGGTCGAGCCGATTAACCCGCGGTTGATAGCTGCTGACTGCTCTTCCTGGAGTGCGATGATCGCTTGCAAGCGCCGGCTCTTCTCTTCTTCCGAGACCGTCTCCGGCCATTTGAAGGCTTTGGTGCCGCTGCGGGCCGAGTACTTGAACATGAAGGCGCTGTCGTAGCCGACGGCGCGCATCAGCCCGCAGGTGGCCTCGAAGTCCGACTCGTCTTCGCCCGGGAAGCCGACGATGATGTCGGTGCTCAACGCAATGCCCGGCACGGCTCGACGCAGCCGGGCCACGAGATCGAGATACTGTGCGGCCGTGTAGCCGCGCTCCATTTTTTCGAGCACGCGATCGGAGCCCGACTGCACCGGCAGATGCAGCTGCGGACACACCTTGCGGCAGCCCGCCATCGCCTCGACGACCCGTTCGGTCATATCGGACGGATGCGGCGACGTGAATCGGATCCGTTCGATGCCGTCGACCGCATCGGTCTGTTGCAGCAGCTCGGCGAAGTCGACGTCACCGTCACGATACGCGTTCACGGTCTGGCCGAGGTACACGACCTCGCGGCAACCCTCGTCGGCCAGCCGCCGCACTTGATCGAGGATGGCACGCGCCGGCAGGCTGCGCTCGCGGCCGCGCACGTAGGGCACGACGCAGAAGGTGCAGAACTTGTCGCAGCCACGCATGACCGTTACCCAGGCGCGCACGCCGCCCTCGCGTTGTGGGACGATGTCGGCATAGGTCTCGGTGCGATCCAGACGGACGTCCACAAACGGATCGCCGGCCGGATTGCCGAGCAGCTCCGGCAGCCGCCGATAGGCGTCGGGGCCGACCACGAAGTCTACGAACGGCAGCTTGGACATGAGCGTGTCGCGCAGGTGTTGCGCCATGCAACCGGCCAGGCCCAGCTGCACGTCCGGGCGCCGCGTTTTGTGACGCACCAGATCACCGAGCCGGCCGACGACACGCTCTTCGGCGTGCTCGCGAATGGCGCAGGTGTTGAGCAGGATGACGTCGGCAGCCGCCGGATCGTCCGTGCGCCGGTAGCCGTGTCGGCCGAGATGGCCGAACAGCAGCTCGGTGTCCGCCAGGTTCATCTGGCAGCCGTAGGTCTCGATGTATACGCTCCGCATGTTGAACGGTTCTGAGGCCGCCTATATATATCGGTCGCCCGGACGGGACACAACGCGAGGGGAACCATGGCGCGTGATGCCTTCGAACAGTTGGAAGCGAGCTTGCTCTTCTGCCCGAAATGCCGCGAGGCGATGCCGGTGCGCAAGCGGCTGTTGCTGATTCTGCCGCAGGGCAACAAGTTCGAATACCTGTGCACCCGTTGCGCCTCTATCTGCGGCGACAAAATCGAGCCCGATCTGCCGGCGGTGCAGCGCCGGTACATGTGAAGACGAGTGCTGAGTCCTGAGTCGCTCAGTCGCGCGTCGGACGGTTGAAGCGCGCGAACTCGTGCAGGAACGACAACGATTCCAGCGAGCGCATGCGGTCGATGAAGACCTTGCCCAGGAGATGATCGCACTCGTGCTGCGCGACGCGGGCATGGAAATCCTTCGCCACGTAATTCAGCTTCTTGCCGTGGCGGTCGTAGGCTTCGACGCGCACCTGCGTGTGGCGCGGCACCTTGCCGCGCAGATCGGGCAGGCTCAAGCAACCTTCCCAGTCCTCGTCCATGTCTTGCGTCGCCGGCGTAATCTTCGGGTTGATGAGAACGGTCAGCGGAATGGACGGCGCATCGGGATAGCGCGGATTGCCTTCCACTTCGAAGACCACGATCTGCTGCGACACGTGCACCTGCGGCGCCGCCAGGCCGGCACCGTCGTACTCGATCATCGTTTCGATCAAGTCGTCGATCAGGCGCTGCACCGCCGGCGCGCCAATGCCCTCCGGTGGCACCGGCTCGGCCAATTGGCGCAAAATCGGATGTCCGAGGCGGGCAACCTTCAAGATGGCCATGTCGTCATCCCTCCTCGACCTCGCCGAAACTGACTTCCTCTTCGGCACGGTTCTCGAAGCGAGTGTATTCCGACATGAACGTCAGAGGCACGATTCCGACCGGGCCGTTGCGTTGCTTGGCGATGATCACCTCGGCGGCACGTTCTTCGGCGTTCTTGTCGTAGACAATCGGGCGATACAGGAAGGCGATGACGTCGGCGTCCTGCTCGATAGCTCCTGACTCACGCAGGTCGGCCATGAGCGGCCGCTTGTCCGCACGGGTCTCGACCTGCCGGTTCAGCTGTGACAGCGCCACCACCGGCACGTTCAGCTCCTTCGCCAACGCCTTGAGCGAGCGCGAGATGCCGGAGATTTCCTGCTCGCGATTGTCCGCTGAGTCGTGGCCGCGCATGAGCTGGAGGTAATCGACGACGATCAAACCGAGCTTCGACTCGCGCTCGCGCTTCAGCCGGCGTGCTTTGGCGCGCAGCTCGAGAACGCTCAGGGCCGCCGTGTCATCGATGTAAATCGGACACTCCGCCAGGCGGCTCGCCGCCATCGCCAGCTTGGGGAAGTCGCGCTCGGCGGCGAATCCGGCGCGTACCTTCGATTGGTCGACGCGCGCCTCCGAGCACAGCATGCGCAGCACCAGCTGCTCCTTCGACATTTCCAGCGAAAAAACCGCGACGCCGAGCTGGGCGTTGAGGGCGGCATACTGCGCGATGTTGAGCGCGAAGGCGGTTTTGCCCATGCTCGGGCGGCCGGCGACGACGACGAGATCCGAGGGCTGCAAGCCGGCGGTCATGCGGTCGAAATCGAGGAACCCGGTGGGCACGCCGGTGACCAGCTCCTTGCGCTCGTAGAGCTGCTCGATGGCTTTCATCGAGTCGACCATGATGTCGCGGATGCGGAAGAAGGTCGGCCGCACCTTGCGTTCGGAAATCTCGAAGATCTTGTGCTCCGCCTCATCGAGGAACTGATCGACGTCGCCGGTCGACTCGTAGCCGTGGGTGGCGATCTCGGTCGCCGTCTGGATCAGACTGCGCAGCACCGCCTTGTGGCGCACGATGCGGGCGTAATAGGCGACGTTCGCGGCGGTCGGCACCTTGTCGGCCAGCTCGGCGAGATAGGCGCTGCCGCCGACGTCCTGCAGCTCGCCGCGCACCTTGAGCGCGTCGGACAGTGTGACGAGATCCACCGGCTCGGCGCGCTGATTCAGCTCCACCATGGCGCGCATGATCTTGCGATGCGCCTCACGGTAGAAATCCTCCGCCGCGACGAACTCGATGGCACGGTCGAGGGCGTTGTTGTCGAGCAGGACCCCGCCCAGCACCGACTCTTCGGCTTCGATGCTCTGCGGCGGCAGCTTCCGTAGGTTGTCGTCGATCGTGTCCATGGGGAGAGCGAGGATAGCAAAACCTCGCGGACTGCAAAATACGGTGGGCCGCAACCCGGTGTGCTCGCCGCGCTTTGCTGCTATGCTGTCGCGCCAAAGCACCATGGCAACGAACCTGGATTTCATCAACCGGGCCAACGCCGATTACGTTGACGCCCTCTATCAACAGTATCTGCGTGAGCCGAGCTCGGTGGAGGAGCACTGGGCCCTATTTTTTGCCGGCTTCGAAGCGGCCAACGGCAACGGTGTACACGCGGCGGCCGCAGCCGTGCAGCCGGTGGCGGAACGTAACATCGGCGTCTTCGATCTCATTCACTCGTACCGCGAGCTCGGCCACTTGATCGCCAACCTCGACCCCTTGGGACACAATCAAACCAGCCACCCGTTGCTGCAGCCGGAGGAGTTCGGATTCAGCGCGGCCGAGCTCGACCGTGTCGTCGAATGTCCGAGCTTCAAGGGTTGCGCGCGCGCACCGTTGCGCGAGCTTATCGAACGCCTGCACGCCACGTACTGCGGCACGCTCGCCGTCGAGTACATGCACATCGCTGAAAAAGAACAGCGGGTGTGGCTGCAGGAGCGGATGGAGCCGGCGCTCAACAAGCCGGATCTGCCCCCCGATGACCGCAAGCACGTCCTGTCGACACTCACCGCCGCCGAGGGCTTCGAGCAGTTCCTGCATACCAAGTACGTCGGCCAGAAGCGCTTCTCGCTGGAAGGCGCGGAGTCCCTCATTCCGTTGCTCGATACGCTGATCGAAGACGCCGGCGCCGCGGGTGTCGAGGAAGTCGTCATGGGCATGGCGCATCGCGGCCGGCTCAACGTGCTCGCGCACATCTTGCGGAAACCGTACGAGATGATCTTCGCCGAGTTCGAGGGCACGTTCCTGCGCGCCGACATCCAGGGCGACGGCGACGTGAAGTACCACCTCGGGTATTCGCGCGACTATACCACCCGCGGCGGCCGCACACTGCACGTGTCGCTGTGCTCGAACCCCAGCCACCTCGAAGCGGTCGATCCGGTGGTGGAAGGTATCGTGCGCGCCAAGCAGTACCACCTGCGCGACACCGCCCGCACCCGCGTCGTGCCGGTGCTGATCCACGGTGACGCGGCGTTCACCGGTCAAGGCTTGGTCGCCGAGACGTTGGCCCTGTCGGAGCTCGACGCGTACCGCACCGGCGGCACGATCCACATCATCATCAACAACCAGATCGGCTTCACCACCGCGCCGCCGGAGTATCGATTCACCCGTTACCCCAGCGACATCGCGAAGATCATCCAGGCGCCGGTCTTCCACGTGAACGGCGACGATCCCGAAGCCGCCGTGCAGGCGGCGCGGCTGGCGGTGGCGTTCCGCAACACGTTCAAGATGGACGTGATCATCGATCTGGTGTGTTTCCGCAAGTACGGCCACAACGAAGCCGACGACCCGACGTTTACGCAGCCCGTGATGTACGCGGAGATCGCCGCCCATCCCTCCGTGCGCCGGTTGTATGTCGAGCACCTGACGGCCGCCGGCGTGGTCACGGAGGACGACGCGGCGCGAGCCGCCGCCGACTTGCGCGAGATCTTCGACGCGGCGCTGGATTACGCCCGCGACTTCATGCCGCGCCAACAGGTGTTTGCGCTGGGCGGCGTGTGGAAAGGAATGCAGTGGGCCGGCGACGATTGGAGCGCGCACACCGCCGTGCCGATGGAAACGCTGCAACAGGTGATGGATGCGGCGTGCCATGTGCCCGACGGCTTCAAGGTCCATCCGAAAGTGAAGCGCCTCATGGAGCAACGCGCCGAGATGTTGCTCGCGGACGGCAAAATCGACTGGGCCTGCGCCGAGATGCTCGCCTTCGGCACGCTGCTGCTCGAAGGCTCGAAAATCCGCTTGAGCGGTCAGGACAGCGGCCGCGGCACCTTCAGCCACCGGCATGCGGTGTGGCGCGACGTGGCGACCAATGCCCGCTACGTGCCGCTCGGCCGCCTCAGCCCGGATCAGCGGCGCTTCGTCGTCATCGACAGCATGCTGTCGGAAGCCGCGGTGCTCGGCTTCGAGTACGGTTTCAGCTCCGCCGACCCGCGCAACATGGTGATCTGGGAAGCGCAGTTCGGTGACTTCGCCAACGGCGCGCAGGTAATCATCGACCAGTTCATCGCCTCGGGAGAGTCGAAATGGCAGCGCATGAGCGGTTTGGTGATGCTGCTGCCGCACGGCTACGAAGGCCAAGGCCCGGAGCACTCCAGCGCCCGTCTCGAACGCTACCTCCAGCTGTGTGCGGAGAACAATTTGCAAGTCTGCAACCTGACGACGCCGGCGCAGTACTTCCACGCGCTGCGCCGCCAGATGCACCGCAACTTCCGCAAGCCGCTGATCGTCATGAGCCCGAAGAGCCTGCTGCGCCATCGGCTGGCGGTGTCGTCGCCGCACGAGCTGACGGAAGGGACGTTTCAACCCGTGCTCGGCGAAGTCGACGCGATCGACCCGGCAACGGCACGGCGCATCCTGCTGTGCAGCGGCAAGGTGTACTACGACCTGCTGGCCGCCCGGCGAGAGCGCGACATCCACGAGATCGCCATCATCCGTGTCGAGCAGCTCTACCCGTTCCCGGAAAATGAGCTCACCGCTGCGCTCCAGCCGTACGCGTCTTCCAGCGAGCTGGTGTGGGTGCAGGAGGAACCGTGGAACATGGGCGCGTGGCACGACATGTATCGCCGGTTGCGTCGGGTGCTGGGCGACGAACGCGAGCTCGGCTACGCCGGGCGTGAGGCCGCAGCCAGCCCCGCCACCGGTGCGTACAAAGTGCATCAAAAGGAAGTGGCCGACTTGATCAACCAGGCGCTGAGGAAATCGTATGGCCGTTGAGGTGCGCATCCCGACGTTGGGCGAATCCGTCAGCGAAGGCGTCATCGTGCGCTGGATCAAGGCCGAGGGCGACGCCGTCAAGGTCGACGAGCCGCTGCTCGAATTGGAAACCGACAAGGCCAGCGTCGAGATTCCCGCCACCGGCGCGGGCAGGTTGCACATCGTCAAGGCGCAGGGCGAAACCGTGCAGGTGGGCGACGTCGTTGCCCGCATCGAAGACGGGACGGCCGCGCGCCGGGCGGAACCACAAGCCGAGGCGAAAAAGGAAGTCCGGGCTGAGGGACCGGCGCCAAGCGAGCCACTCCCGAGCGCCCCGGCACCGAGCGCCATTCTGAGCCCTGCGGTGCGCCGTTTGGTCGAGGAACACAACCTCGACCCGCGCGGCATCAAAGCCAGCGGTCGCGGCGGCCGCCTGACGAAGGGCGACGTTCTCACGCACTTGGAGACGCCCCCTTCCGCACAGCCGGCCCCCACTCAGCGCTCAGCACCCAGCACGCAGCACTCCGACGAGGAACGCGTGCCGATGACCCGTCTGCGCCAGCGCATCGCCGAACGCCTCGTGCAGGCGCAGCATACGGCGGCGATTCTCACCACCTTCAATGAAGTCGACATGAGCGCCGTCATGACGTTGCGGGCGCAGCACAAGGAGCGCTTTGCGGCGGCGCACGGCGTCAAGCTCGGCTTCATGTCGTTCTTCGCGCGCGCCTGCATCGGCGCCATCCGCGACCTGCCGATCGTCAACGCGCAGATCGACGGCACCGACGTCGTCTACAAGCAGCACGTGCATCTCGGCGTCGCCGTCGGCACCGAGCGCGGCCTGGTCGTCCCGGTCGTGCACGGCGCCGATCAGCTGTCGTTTGCCGGGATCGAGAAGGAGATCGAACGGCTCGCCGAGCTGGCGCGGCAGAACAAGCTGGGCATCGAGGACCTGAGCGGCGGCACGTTCACGATCTCGAACGGCGGCGTGTACGGCTCGCTGCTCTCCACGCCGATCTTGAATCCACCGCAAAGTGCCATCCTCGGCATGCACAAGATCGAAAAGCGCCCGGTGGTGGTCGCCGACGCGATCGTCATCCGGCCGATGATGTACCTGGCGCTGTCGTACGATCACCGCCTCATCGACGGCGAGCAGGCCGTGACGTTTCTCGTTCACGTCAAAGAACGCCTCGAAGATCCGACGCGCCTGATGTTCGAGATCTGAAGAGAGACAACAGATAACAGACGAATAGACAACAGACGACGAACTTCCGATGACCACTCAGCACTCAGCACTCAGCACTCAGCACTCGGCTTTCGATTTGATCGTCATCGGTTCCGGCCCCGGGGGCTACGTCGCGGCAATCCGCGCCGCCCAGCTCGGTATGCGCGTGGCATGCATCGAGAAGGATCGCACGCTCGGTGGCACGTGCTTGAACATCGGCTGCATTCCGAGCAAGGCGTTGCTCGATTCCAGCGAGCACTACCACACCGTGCGCGACGGGCTCGCCGTACACGGCATCAAGGTGGGCGCGGTCGAGCTGGACTTGCCGACAATGATGACGCGCAAGGAGCGCGTCGTGAAAGCTCTGACGCAGGGTGTGGCCGGGTTGTTCAAGAAAAACAAGGTGGAGCGCATCGTCGGCAGCGCGCGTTTCACCGTCGCGGACGCCGTCGAGGTCACAAACGGTGATCAACGGCAGACGCTGCGTGCGCGTCGCGTCCTCATCGCCACCGGCAGCGCGCCGGTGGCGCTGCCGGGTCTGCCCTTCGACGGTGAGCGCATCATTTGTTCGACCGAAGCGCTGAGCCTGAAGCGGGTGCCGGAGCGTATGCTGGTGATCGGCGGCGGCGCCATCGGACTCGAGATGGGATCGGTGTGGAATCGCCTCGGCGCGCGCGTCCACGTCGTCGAGTTCATGGATCGCATCGTGCCGGGCATGGACCGCAAGATGGGCGAGCAGCTGCAGCGGGCCTTGGAGAAGCAGGGCATGACCTTTCAGCTGCAGACCAGCGCGAAGGGCGCGACGATCGACAGCGGCACCGTGCGGGTGACGTTGGAGTCCGGGGGCAAGACGAGTGAGGAGACCTGCGACGTCGTGCTGGTTGCCGTCGGGCGCCGGCCGTTCGCGGAGGGACTCGGCGCGCGCGAGATCGGCGTCGCCTTCGACGAGCGTGGACGCATCAAGGTGGACGAACATTACGCCACCAACGTGCCGGGCATCTACGCCATCGGCGACGTTATCGCCGGGCCGATGCTGGCCCACAAGGCGTCGGAGGAGGGGATCGCGGCGGTCGAGCTGATGGCCGGGCAAGCCGGGCATGTCAACTACGACGCGGTCCCAAACGTCGTGTACACCTGGCCCGAGCTGGCGAGTGTCGGCATGTCCGAGGAGCAGGCGCAGAGCCAAGAGATCCAGGTCCGCATCGGCACCTTTCCGTTCATCGCCAACGGCCGGGCGCGGTGCATGAACGAGACCGAGGGGATGGTGAAGATCCTCGCTGACGCCAAGACCGACCGGGTCATCGGCGTGCACATTCTCGGCCCGCGCGCCTCAGATCTCATCGCTGAAGCCGCGTTGGTCATGGAGTTCGGCGGCAGCGCCGAAGACATCGCTCGCTCCGTGCACGCTCATCCAACGCTACCCGAAGCGATCAAAGAAGCCGCCCTCGCCGTCCACGGGCGGGCGTTACACGTCTGAGGCGCACTCGCAAGCAGATCCGACATCCGGTTACTGTCCGAAGCCGGACGATACACACCATCTTTAGGTACTGTAAGTCCGAGTCCGCTCGGCATGCCAAAGGTTGGATCGGTAGTCGTCGCTCACTGCACTGCCGACGGCGGCTTCAGTCCGAGGCTCTTGAGCAGACGCGCGAAGTTGCTGCGCGACATCCCCAGCAGCCGCGCGGCGGCGGCTTGGTTGCCGCCGGTTTGCGCCAGCGCTTGTTGCACTTGCCTGAGCTTCTCCTCCCGGAGATGCTTGCTGAGCGGCTGACCGGGCTCCACAGGTTCGAGGTCGGACAGCTGCTCCGATGTGATGACGTCGGTGCTGCACAGGAGCGCCGCACGCGCGACGACGTGCTGCAGTTCGCGCACGTTGCCCGGCCAGCTGTAGCGACACAGCGCGGCCATGGCATCCGCGCTAAAGCCGCGGATCGGCTTTTGGCACATCGTCGCGGCGCGCGCGAGGAAGAACGTCGCCAGCATCGGAACATCGTCGGCACGTTCCCTTAATGCCGGAACGTGGACCGGCACCGCCGCCAAACGGTAGTACAGGTCACTGCGGAACCGCCCGGCACGCATCTCCACGCGGAGGTCGCGGTTGCTGGCTGCGACGACGCGGAGGTCCAGCTTGCGCACCCGGTCAGCGCCGACGCGCTGCGTCTCGTGCTCCTGCAGCACCCGCAAGAGCTTGCCCTGCAGCTCCGGCGACAGCTCCGCCACCTCGTCGAGGAAAATGGTCCCGCCATCGGCCAATTCGAACTTGCCCGGGCGGGCCGAGACGGCGTCGGTGAACGCGCCGCGCTCGTGGCCGAACAGCTCGCTCTCCGCCAGCCCCGGGGGGATCGCCGCACAGTTGACGCTGACGAACGGGCGACCGCGGCGGGGACTGACCTCGTGGATGGCGTGCGCAACGAGCTCTTTACCGGTGCCGGTCTCACCCGTGATCAACACCGACGCCTTAGTCGACGCGGTTCTTTCGATGAGCACAAGCAGCCGTTGCAGCGCCGGGCTCGACCCGACGATGTCCGTGAACTGCGTGATGGCGCGCACCTCGGCGCGCAACGAGACGTTCTCGGCTTGCAACCGCCTGTGCAGCTCCGCGATCTCGGCCGCCTGGCGCTCGATTTTGCGGACGTAGTCGGCGTTCTTCAGTGCGACGGCGAGCTGTGCCGCGACTACGGTTACGAGTGTGACGTCGGAGTCGTCGATGGCGGCGCCGGAGCGTTTCGGGCCGAGCGCAATGAAGCCCAGGCACGACCCATTCCCCGGAATCGGAATGCAGGTTGCCCACTGCCACCGGCGAGCGAAGCCGTTCAGACCATCGCCAGCGCTGTCGGACTGATCAGCCTGCAGCAACTCCGGCGTCTGGATCGCCCCTTCCACGCCGGCGCGCATGAACGTCTGGGCTGCCGATGCGGGCACGTACAGGGCGGCACCCTTGAGGGCGAGACCGCTCGTCAGCGTGGCGCTCACGCGCCGGCCGAGGTCGTCGCGACGGGAGAGCAAAACCAATTCAGAGGCGAGCTGATGAATCGCCTCGCGAGCGGCCTGGCGTGCCGGGAACAGCGAGCGCTCCACCTCCCGTTCGAGATAGGAGCGGAAGCGCACGAACAGCCCGAGGCTCACGAGCGCGGCCAGCAGCAGGCAACCGGTTACCAAGAAGCCGCTCACGCCGAATGGCAGATCCCGCACCCAAATGGCCGCGCTGGCCACCGGCAGGACAACGACGACGCTCGCCAGCAGGGTCGCCGCGGTTCGCATGACGAAGAAGTCGATGTCCATGAGGCGGTGCCGGACCGAAGCATAAGTAACAAGAGCAACGATATAGACGCTTCCGAGACTGCCCAGCGGAATTATGGGTACGCCGTAGTTGGCGAGGATGTTGGTGATACCGGTTGGGAACGCGCCGGCAGCAGCCAAGAGCCAGTACTTTGTGCGAAGCTTGACGACCGGGTTTGCAGTTGTATTCAACGCACGCGCACATAGCACAATTCCAAGACTCACCCACAGAAGCATGAATGCGGCGAAAATCCCGTACAGCGGAGCCGGCCGCCCTACTGAACCCCACGGTTGTTCGACGAACCCATCAAGTATCCAATCCGTCGCCTGCAACCCACACAGCAGCGCCCCGACAACATACCCGATTGCCACCAGGCCGGGTACCCACCGACGGCGCGCACCGGAGAAGATGCAGGCATTGTGGAAGACAGCGGCAGGCAACATCATTAGGCCAAAGCCCAGAAAGTGAATGGTTGTCCGGTGCGCCATGCTGAAGCCGGGAATGGACTCGCTCCCGAGCAGCAGGTTCCAAAGAAGCATGCAGCCGGTCATCCCGACAAACGAGCGCGCCAGACGGCGGTCGTCTCCACCCGCGAAAACGACCGCCGCCGCGATAACATCCGCGAGCGCGGCGACCAATGATACGCCGATCGCAGATACTCGTAGGGGAGTCACGACGCAGCGATTGTGCTAATATTCAGAGCTTGATGTCAAGACAATTCTGTTGTCTCCAATGCGGCCTTCAAGATAGGCCTGAAGAACATCGCGGAAGCGGCCGGCGCTCGCTTCACCTACACCGCGATCTTGCGGAGTCGTGGAGAACGGTGCCGGAGCTCAGCCTCGACGGTCTCCACGGTCGAGTGATCGATCGCCGCGCGATCGTCGAAGGCCGGCAGGTCGATGAAGAAGCTGGTGCCGTGGCCTTCTTTGCTATCGACGGAGATGAACCCGCCGTGCTCGGCGACGATCTGGTGGGCGATGGCGAGGCCGAGGCCGGTGCCTTGATCCTTGGTGGTGAAGAACGGGGTGAAGATGTCGTCGAGCCGGTTGTGCGGGATGCCGGCGCCGGTGTCGTGAATCTCCACCTGTCCGAACGGCGCATCGCTGTGTTGCACGGGTCGACTGGTGATGGAGACGATGCCGCCCGGCGCGGTGGCTTGAATCGCGTTGAGCACGAGGTTGATCAGCACCTGCTTGATCTGGTCGCCGTCGGCGTGCACGACGGGTAGCCCCGGCGCGAGATCGTGCCGCAGCGTGAGCTTGTGCTTGCGGGCCTCCGGCTCAAGCAAGGTGACGACGCGCTCCACAGTCTCGTCGAGGTTGAGCGGACCCAGCGTGCGTGCCGGCGAGCGGGCGAATGTCAGCAGCTCCGTAATCAGCTTCGAGATGCGCTTCACCTCCTCGGCGGTCATACCGAGAAACGTGGTGAAGAACTCCTCGTCGTGCAGGCGCTCCGGCGCCAGCTGGAAAAAGGTCTGGATCGACACCAACGGGTTGCGCACCTCGTGGGCGATGCCGGCCGCCAGCGTGCCGATCGCCGACAGGCGGTCAGCGCGCTGAATGATCTCCCGCGATCGGCGCAGCTCCTCGTACAGCCGGGCGTTCTCCAGCGCCACCGACGCTTCCGCACCGAGCGTCCCCAACAACTCCAGGTCCTCCGCAAAATAAGCGTCCAAGTTGCGCTTGCGCCCGAGGCCGATGAAACCGATGAGCCTGCCGCCGATGATAAGTGGAATGCACGCGTCCCAGCCGTTGCGTCGGCACACATCGGCAACTACGGCGCGCTCCGTCGCGCCGGCACTTGCCTCCAACTCGTCACGCAGCACAACTTCCTGTCGACGCATGAGCGCCGTGATGAATGCATGCTCTTGGGGAAATTCGCCTGCGACTGGTGCCGCGCCGACAATGTAGCAGATGCTGAAACTACGCTTCGCTTCGTCCGCGAACGCAATCGCAATGCGGTCGAGCTGCAGGGTTTCGCTGAGAGTCGTCCCCAGCTCGCGTAACAGCTTGTCGCGATCCAGGATGCGAACAATGGAGCGGGTGAAAGCGATGAGTGCCGCCCTATACTCATGCTTCGCCGGGAACAGAGATTGTCCGATACGCGACTCTGCCCGAATACGTAGTCTTGGGAATAAGACGCCAACCGTCATTAGCATAAGTAGGACGGCAAAGGAAAAATCCGTGTTCACACGGCCGAATGTCAGACGTTGCAACCAAAGTACAACCGCGAACGCAGGCGCGATGAGCATGAACGAGACAGCCGCATATGCCATGCCCTTCGTGACCACGACGTCGATATCCATCAAGCGGTGCCGCACGATTGCATACGCGACTACACCTGCCCAAACCGCGCTCCCGAGGTTGCCCAGTGGGTAGACGGGTACCCCATAGGAAGGCAGCAAGTTGGTGCAGCCCAATGGAAGAGCGATCAACGCACCGAGCAGCCAAAACCTGAGCTGGAGCCGCGTGCCGGGCTCTGGTGTGGTCCAACGATCGTGAAGAAGCACAGCAAGTGCAGCCAGAAAATCTGCAACCAAGAAGAACGCAAACATGCCGTAGAATGGCCCGCGAATCCAGTAGTAGCCCCACGCGTAGTGCCGCAAACCAACGACCATGAGATCGAGGGCATTGGCAACCGTGAGAATGCAGGCAGCCAAGTACGCCCCCCAAAGGCCCCAGCGCCACGACGCGGGCCGCTGGGGTTGGAGGGCGAATGTGAGGTGCAAGATGGCGGGCGCGAGGAAAATCGACCCGACGCGGAACAGTCGTGTGAGTCGGAACGCGAGATCCCGATCCGAAACGGAATAGAGCACGAAAAAATTTAAATTCCAGAGCACCAAGGCGGTTGCCAAGAGCGAAAATATCTGACCGGCCTCGGCACGCCCTTTGTTCCGGTGCACGACCACGCTGACCGCAAGAATTGCGACCGCTGCAACTAAGGGTACGATCCCTTGGCCTGTCATCACCTCGTCTAGACCTCGATGTTTGGAAGTTCGGTAAGAAAGAGGAATCGTGCCACGGGATCTTGAAGCCGCGAACGCTCGGCCTCAAGTGCACGCAAGTCGAGATGCATCACGTGGACGAAGCCACACACTGGATGTCGGAATCCGAGATGATCCAACGGTCGAAAAAACGCGCGCCCATAGAACCGTCGAAGTGCCGGAACAGGCGTCCGCAAAACCAGGTCCGTGATTCCTCGCTTCCGCGCGAACGCATACGCAAGTTTCAGGAGTGCCATCGGCAAGAGGGCACGACTGCTTACCCGCC
>Ga0209415_10009163_pt1 | contig 17039 bp, 13 predicted proteins | sample PeaSoiSIISIP2007_FD_187696 | JGI IMG/M metagenome (GOLD analysis project Ga0209415, IMG submission 187696) | Peat soil microbial communities from Weissenstadt, Germany - SII-SIP-2007 (SPAdes) (version 2) | ecosystem: Environmental > Terrestrial > Soil > Wetlands > Peat | place: Germany... | reverse complement strand
CAGCTTCGCCGCGCTCCAGACCAGCCTGACCGACCAGCTCGCGGTCCGCCTGGTCCCCGCGCTGCTGGCCGCCCTGCAAGGCACCTCTCTTTCTTCTCCCGAACGAGCCTCAGTGACTCTCCTGCGCACCTGGGACGACTCGATGGCGAAAGGCTCGGCGGCAGCCGCCCTCTGGTGGACGTTTCTCGGCTACTACCTGAGGGACACCTTCCAGCCGTGGTGGACCCACGCCCACGTGCCCGCGAGCACGGACCCGTCCGGCCTGGCCGTGACCGTCTACCAGTTCAGCCTGGTCGAGGACCTCGAGGCGTGGACCCTGCACGACCCGGCCAACCCCGCGTTCTCGCTCCCGTCGGGCCGGATCCGGACCGCCCCGCAGGTCATGCGCACGGCCTTCGCGTCGGCGGTGGCGCACCTGTCGTCCGAGCTCGGCGGCGCCCCGGCCTCCTGGGCCTGGGGACGCCTGCACTCCCGCGCGTTCCCGGCGCTGACCGGGGCGAACGGCCTGGGGTACGGCCCGCGCCCGGACGGCGGCGACCCGTTCACCCCGGACGCGGCCGACGGCGGCCTGACCGCCCGCGCCGGGCCGAGATGGCGGATGATCGTCACGCTGTCCGCGGCGGGTGTCACCGCCGAGGGCGTCTACCCGGGCGGGCAGAGCGAGAACCTCGCCTCGCCCTGGTACGACGACCAGGTGCCGCTCTGGTGGGACGGTCAGTACCTGCCCGTGCCCGTTCCCGGCCGGCCCGCGGGGACGCTGACCTGGACCCTGGACCCCGATGGCTGACCCGAAGCGCCTGGGCGGGCGGGACGCGTACCGGCTTGGCCGGCTGCGCGCCCCCGACCCGCCGCCCCCGCGCCGGCCTACCGCGCTCGCGCCCTCGTTCGCGTCGCGGCCGCCGCGCGGCTCGCTCATCAGGTGGCTGGCGGCGTGCGCCGCCGCGGCCGCGCTGCTCGGCCTGGGCGCGGGCTTCGGGCTGTGGTTCCTGCCGTTCGTGGCCGGGCTCGCGGCCGGGGGCCGCGCCGTGGCGGGCGCGTTCCGCACTCGGCCTGGTCGCCGTGGGCGTCGCCGCGGGCTGGGGCGGGGCGCGGCGCTGTGGTGGCCCACGCTGACCGGCGCCCCGGAGGGCGCGACCGCGCGCGCCGTCGCCGCCCAGGCCGGACTTCCCCCGTACGCCGGGGTCGGCGTGGCCGGCACCCTGCTGGTCGGGATCGGCGAGGGCATCGTCGCGGTGTGGCTCGCCCGCGCCCTGACCTACCGGCTGCGGTAGGGTGCCTGGCCCGCGTCGGCCGGCCTGCGGGCCGCATGGGCAGCGCGTGGCGGACGTAGTTCTGCTCCATCAGCCGTCGACATCACCCCGGAAACAGTACTGGCTGGAATCCGGCACACAGGACGCGGCCGTGCATGGAATCGCACGATAGCTTCGAGCCGCTGATCGCCGCAAACCGCCAGATCGGCAGCGTGTCGAACACACTGCCCGACGATCGTATCGGCTGTGACCGGGAGAAGACCGGACCGTCCCAAGGAGTGAAAACGTCTTTGCTTTGTTGCGACGGGACCCGGCTCGGGATATGATTCAGTAATGTCTTATTCAAGACAATCTTCGAATCGAGGTAGCTGTGACGGAGGGGGTAGAAAAACGCTCACGTGTAGAGGGTTCGACCGGGACGCAAATCAATGACGAGGGTTACCCGCACACCTCAACTCCTGATCCCGTCGAGGAGAATCATGGCCAGGGACTGTCGCTCAGCAATGAAGAAGAGAAAGCAGTAGACTTCCTGGCGCGCTTTGATTTCGAATATGTATCCCACGATAACGTTAATCTCAAATTCAGACGGCTGCGGGATGACGGGCTGCGACTGCCCCTGTCACCGAGAAGATTCTTTCCTCGCACTTACGTACGGTTGCTGCTGGGACAACTCGGCGACAAAGTTGAGGGGCATCTGGGTGTCACCGGCCTAATAATACCTTCACAGGGCTACGTCGAACTGGTATGCTCCCAGCTTGAGCCCGCTACGGTTAAAAGAGTCTTCCAGCTGGAATCTCCTGACCTGGATTGCCGGCATAAAGAGTCGGCTAATGAGATGCCAAGTCTCCCATACCATTGGCCAGACGAGGACGGTGGGAGATCAGTAAAGCGAGTTCATCTCTCCGCCAGGAATGGCAGACCATGCTTTGAGATATCAAATGCGTCACCCCTTGCGATGCTAGCCTACGGGCAAATGTCCGAGAGCACCAGAGCGCGGCTAGCGTATCCGCAGATCCCGCTCCTTATCACCGTGAAGATGGCTTACGATCCAGCTTCCGACTGGACCGTGCTCGCGCAGAGCAGTGAGGACGCAGCGAGATCGCTCATATACGAGCTAAATGTCCGTAACGGTGTCATCATAGAATTGCTTGCACTGCCCACCGAGGCGAACGTGGACTTGACCCGCCGCTCACCGGAGGTGTCTGACACGATTCGTTATCCGTGCACCAAGGTTCAAAATGAGGTGGCAATGCTTTTCGGCTTTGCCGGCCAGGTTGCCAGTGATCCGCCGCAGGCGTTCCTTTCATATTATCAGGCCCTGGAGTGCTTTATTCCGACCGCCATACGGCAGAGCGCCTTCAAGAAAATAAGGCGGGAGCTGCGGGCTCCTGGTTTTGACGTTAACAACGTAAGCGATGCAAGCCTTCTTAGAATAGTCAAGGCGGCCGAGGGGTCGATCGCGTCAGCCGAGCCGAACCAGCTCCGCATCGTCGTCAACGAATACGTCAGGACTGGCTGCCTGGAAGAATTCTTCGAGCGCGACTGGGGAGATTATTTTACCAACAAGGGACCAATTAAAAGTGTACCATCGGTCAACAAGAAGAATACAGGCCAAAGTCTGTCCGACCAGGTTGCTGACCGAGTTTATCAGATCAGGAACCGGATTGTTCATGCCAAAGACGACCCGAAGTTCGGTGACGCGCGTGTGCTTCTTCCCCGGAGTAGCGAGGCAAATGCGCTGACGCCGGATGTCCTGCTGGTAAGGCTTCTCGCGACCGAGGCTATCTCGGCTGTCAGCCCTTAATGATTCAGCCAGGCTCGCAAGCGATGGTTCCTGAGTCATTCGTGCGGCGTGCCGCTGTCGAGCAGGGCCTCGGCGATCATCCCGAGCGTGGCCCAGTCCACCAAGCGATTTTTACGGATATCGGCGAACGTGGTGACCTCGACCCAGGTCCGTTCGGTACCGCCGGTCCCTTGCGGTCTCGCCTGGGCCGCGTACAACTGGGAGATCTCACCATCGGTGATCTCAGCCGTGAACAGATTGGCGTGATGTGCGGACATGGTTCCCACCAGCTGGCGGCTGCCGAGCCTACGTATGCGCCGGACATCGATAGCGAGCCCCGTTTCCTCCTGTGTCTCCGCGACGGCCTGCTCCTGAGCATCGACGCCGGTATCTCCTGAGCCGCCGGGCAGTTCGTGGATGAACCCATCAGGAGTGGATGCGGGGCTGCGAAATTCACGGACAAGCACGACGATGCTGTCATCTAGAGAGGCCTTGCGCTGGCAGAGAGCCATGACGGATATATCGGGCCTGGATAGGACAACTTCATTGGACTTGACTCGGGCCTCGGAGGAAACGTACATGTGGACGTGCAGTGCCCAGTAGGTCAGCGACTTCTGACGCGGGCCGGTGCCGAGTGTCCATACCTGGCGCGCGCTGACCAGCGTGTTTCCGGCAGAGGTCTGGGCGGAATACCAGCGCTGAAAGCTCTCGGATCGCCATACGGGCAGTGGCACCTCACGCTCGCCTCCGGCACGGCGTGCCCCGCCGGCGATCATGCCGAGCACGGTGCTGATCATCTCGCTCAGGGTCGTAGCAGTGGATATCCCACGGCCACTCGCATACCGGAGCAGATGTTTGGCGTGTGGCGCATGCAATGGCGCTCCGTGTACCGCTCGCTGGCTGTCATCGCATGCTGCCACCGTCGCACGCGGGAGGCGCGGATCTATGTCATCAGGCCACCAGAACATGGCGACATCGGCGATTCCGAGTGCATAGTCATACCAATCGCCTGGTTCCTCGGTGGTGGCGTCGCTGGCCTGTTCACTGTGTTCGGGCACGAACACTACGAGCCGCCCCGGGTGCCTCCACTGATCCCGGAGCATCGCGATGACGTCAGATCGCCACGACATGACCGGAAGGCTGGGGTCGGTGGAGGAGCCATCGATGAACAAGGAGGCATCCCAGTAGCGCGGTGACTGCTGGCCGGCGGGTACGGTGATGACTTCGCATGTCATGGTAGTTCCTCCCTGTTCTTTCTCGAAGGTCTTGTCCGCACCTCATGCTTGAGGCGCCTCGTCGTGATCAACCTCATCACCTCAATTATCTTGCACGGTCGTTCCCGCGCACATCGGCTACGATACGCTGGCTGCGCGATCAAATAGATCCGACCTTGGGATTCCTGCATGATGAAATCAATAATGAGCAAGCGTATAATCCGAGCGGCCATCGCAGCGATAATAGGTGCAGCCGCAGGATTCGTTGTATACACCGTCTCTCGGGTAACCGGCCGCAACTTGTACATGATAATAGGTGCGGCTGCCGCCGCGGCTGTAGTTCTCTTGATTCAGTGGTACTGGCGGACGGCGCGGCTCAGTGAGGTAAAGATAACCGTTCCGCAGCTGAGCGAGCTGACCTTCGTGGTTAACAACGACGCCCGTCAAGTAGCGTGGAAACTGTATATCGAGACGACTACACGAGTCTCTACGCAGCCATTGCTCGACGAGGATGGATTCATTCGTGAGGCTCTGACGTCCCTCTACGGCCTCTTCGCCACGACCAGGGACATCCTTAAGGCCAGCCGTCCGTCGGTCTCTGTTTCCGGCGAACCCACCGTGGAGTACCTGGCGGTTACCATGCTCAACCGCGAACTGCGCCCATTTCTGTCGAAGTGGCATCCGCGTTTGCGAGAGTACGAGAAATCGCGGCCAGATGGCCGGGAAGCTGATTGGCCGGAGAACGCTACCTGCCGTCGCGAGCTAATCGTGATCCAGGCTCACCTGCGGGATTTTGCTCTGAGTTTCGCCCGCCTGGCCGGCGTCCGTGACGCTGAGTCGTCTATGGGCGTCAGTCACCCTACGAGTTCCCAGGCCGAGTAGCTCAATTTCCTCGCGAGTCGCCTGGCTCGCAATGGGCGTGAACCTCCCGGAGTTCCGGTGTAGCCAGGATTCTCGGCCACTCTACGTAACCGATATATCGACCAAGCCGGACCAGGTGATCACGTGTGCGACGTCGGCTACCCCGCGGCGGTTCGGACCGGGTGAGGCCGCGGTCGGACAGGTCACTGGCCCGCGCTGAAGCGACAGGTCCAGCCCGGCCACGAAGAAAGCCGAGGCAGCGCGCAAGATCTCGTTGGCCCGCGGAGCTCTTGCCCTTGGCCCGCAGCCGCCCGATCTCGGCGGACTCCTCGCTGGTCGCGCCTGACCGCTGCCCGGCATCCACTTCGGCCTGGCGGATCCACCTGCGCCGCGACCCCGCGGTCGCAATGCCCAGCGTGGCCGCGATCAACCGGATCACCGCGTACTCAGCCGCTGCCGTCGCTGGCCGTGCGTGATGGGCAGCTGAACCGCTGATCGCCAAGGCCGAGTAGGATAACGACGATGGGTACGGGCCGGCCAGATCTGGCTGCAGCTCAACCGCCAGAATGAAGCGAGTTTCAAGGGCTCCGAACGGGCAGCTGTCGCTACGCAAATTCCGCAGGTATTTCGCAGGGTGTGCCCCCGGGTCCTGTTCGCTGCTGATGCAGGGTAAGGCGAGTCAGCTGATGGCATAGCTGTTGCTATTGCTAACTACTGTTACTGATCTGGCAGGCTGTATCAGGTGTCAAGGATTGACATGCCGGAGCCCGCTTCGCAGAGACGCTGATCAGCAAACCCGCCCTCCGGAGGGATGACAAAAGCCTAGCCATCATTTAACCTGACAGTGAAGGACGCGCCTGCCCTTAATTAGGGGAGGAGGGGAGGAGGCCCAATGGATTCCGAGACCCGACATATAGGCACCCGATCAGATGAGTGCTTGATCCCCGATCTGCGAGGCATCCCGCTCGCCCAGCTGGCCAGGCGGGCCGCTGTCGATGAAAGAGCTGTGACTGATGTAGTCTCACGCATTGTAGCTGGCCTAGAAAGACCCTCTGGGGTCACGGCTATGATGTTCAATTCCACAATATGAGATTACCGGATGTCGGTATCAATAAGTCAGTACGTCCTCAAGGTATCGAGCAGGTGTGACCTCGCCTGCGATCACTGCTACGTCTATGAGCATGCTGACCAGAGCTGGCGCACAAAGCCGAAGACCATAGTTGGAGCGACCATACGCCAGGCCGCTCGTCGCATAAGCGAGCATGTCGAGATTCACGGTCTCACAGAGGTCCATATCGTTCTGCACGGCGGCGAGCCGCTGCTGCTTGGGTACGACGGACTACTCGGAGTCATCAGTACCCTGCGATCCATGATCGATCCGGCGACCCGGTTGGATCTGAGAATTCACACCAACGGCGTCCTCCTCGATGAAGGCCTGTGCGCGCTGTTCGCTGATTACGGCGTCCGGGTGGGGGTGTCGCTGGATGGCGACCAGTCAGCCAACGACCGGCACCGGCGGTTCTCTACGGGGAACAGTAGCCATCCACACGCACGACGGGCGCTGGCTCTGCTGAGGAAGCCCCAGTACCGGCACCTATACGCAGGCATCTTGTGTACCATCGACGTGCGGAATGATCCTGACGCGGTCTATGAGGCACTCCTGGCCGAGGCGCCCCCCCGCCTTGACCTGCTTCTGCCCCACGCGACGTGGGATCAGCCGCCGTACCGCCTGCCAGGGGAACGCACGCCATACGCGGCCTGGCTCGGACGGATCCATTCCCGGTGGCTCGCCGATGACCGCCCAATGCCCATCAGGGTCTTCGATTCACTGCTCACGGCCTGGCGGGGATACCCGAGCGGCAGCGAGGCGGCGGGCCTTGATCCGGTAGATCTTTTGGTGATCGAGACAGACGGCAGCTGGGAACAGGCTGATTCGCTGAAGACGACCTTTCATAATGCGCCGGCGACCGGCCTGGACGTGTTTTCCCACTCGGTAGATGAGGCCGCAGCGCACCCGGGCGTGGCTGCCCGCCAGACCGGGATCGAGGCTCTATGCATGACCTGCCGCGAATGCCCGCTCGTCCGGGCCTGCGGTGGCGGGCTGTACGCGCATAGGTATAAATCTCAAAACGGTTTCAATAACCCATCTGTCTACTGTGAAGATCTCAAGATCCTGATTCCCCAGGTAATCGCCGCCCCTCCGGCAACGGTGACAATGACTATGACAACAGCGCGTACGGGTGCTTCTCCAGCCAGTCATCGCCTGCCCGAAGGTGCCTTCGAACAATTGTCGGCCGGGCCGGGCGACGTTGCGGCGATGACATCGTTGGCTGATTCCCATTGGTCTATCATCCGTGCCCTGATCGCGAACGTGGCGTCCAGCCTGGACGACGGTGGCGGTGACTTGCGGCGCGCGGCGGCCGAAGGCTGGGTGCTTCTTTCCGCGCTGGATGCCGAACAGCCTGGAGCGATGCGGGAGGTCCTGACGTATCCCTTTGTCCAGGCCTGGGCGATGCGGTGCCTGAACCCAGAACGGAGCGGCGAGTTCGACCTAGACCGCGCCCACCTGGCCGGACTGGCTGCGGCCGTGGCCCTGCGAGCCGGAGTGAGTGCCGAGCTAGCCCTTCCGGTCCGCGACGGCTCGATTTTCTTGCCCAGCGTGGGAGCCCTGGCCGTGGACCGCGAGGCGAAGCGCACGCTGGTGATTCGCGTTTCCCCGGCTGGGCTCAGCGTGCGGCGCGGTAGCGGCAGGTGGGCGACCGTCCGCCGCGTCACGGCCGGAGCGGTGTCGATATCCGTCGATGATGTCGACCCGTTCCGTGACTGCGAGGCGTGGTCGGTGGCCGGACGACTGGCGCCCACGGCATGGAAGGCGTGGCGACTGGCCCTGGCCGCCGCCACGCGGCAGCTCGCGGCCGAGATCCCCGCCTACGCCCGCGTGATGGGGGCGGGCCTTCGTTCCGTAGTGCCGATGCGCCCAGGGAGGGCGGGCTACCGCCAGAGCGGGACGGCGCGGCGAGCCTTCGGTGCGCTAGCGCTGGCCTTGCCCGACAGTGTCGACACGCTGAGCGCGTTGCTCGTCCACGAGATGCAGCACGTCAAGCTGACGGCTCTGTGTGACCTCCTCGATCTGTTCGACCGGGCCGACGGCACCTTGTTCGCGGTGCGTTGGAGACCCGACCGTCGGCCGATCGAGGCCTTGTTGCACGGCACGTACGCCCACCTGGCCGTCGCCGAGTTGTGGCGATCCCGGTCCAGGCGGACGCAGCGGGGAGAAGCCCGCCGCAACTTCCTGATGTACCGGTCCTGGGTTGAGGAAGGGCTCGAAACTCTCCTTAGTGCGCGCGCCCTGATGCCGACGGGTGAGCGTTTCGTCGACGGCATGTGCTCCACGGTCAAGGTGTGGGCCGATGATGGATAGCCTCGTGCCACGGCCACGCGGGAGCGGACCGATCGGGCGCGATGAGCTGGCGGCCGAGCTCAGGTCGCTGGGTCTGCGACGTGGTCAGGATCTCCTCATCCACTGCTCTCTCCGGCGGATCGGCCGCATCGATGGCGGTGCCGCCGCCCTGCTAGACGCCCTCCGTGTTGTATCAGGCCCGGAGGTGACGCTCGTCGTCCCGGCTCAGACCCCGCTGAATTCACTGACCTCGAGCGCCTTCCTGGCTGCGACGGCCGGTCTTGACGAGGAAGAACGCGGGCGGTTTGTCGCCGCCATGCCGGGGTTCGATCCGGCGACGTCGCCGTCCACCGGGATGGGTGCGTTTGCCGAGTACCTGCGGACACGACCGTCGGCGAGCCGCAGCAGCCATCCTCAGGTGTCCTTTGCGGCAATCGGCCCCTGGGCCCGCGCTTGCACGTCCGTGCACGATCTGGATTGCCATCTCGGTGACCGGTCGCCGCTTGGCTGGCTGTACGCCGCCGACGCCGCCATTGTGCTGCTGGGCGTCGGCTACTCCGCCTGCACCGCCTTCCATCTGGCCGAATATCGGCTGCCTGGTATGCCACGCAGGTCTTATCAGTGCTTCACCGCTGCGGGGGATGCGCGTGTTAAGCACGAGTTCACTGACCTCGATCTCGACGACGGCGATTTCGACCTGCTCGGTGCCGAGCTTGAGTCGGCCGCCGAGCTGGACACCTCACTAGCACTGAGTCAGGGGGAGGTTGGGGCGGCAGCATGCAGGCTGGTGTCACTGAGAGTGGCCGTCGATTTCGCCCGCTCCTGGCTGGCGGTTCACCGTAACCAGGTCATTCGATGACGAAACGGCATCAGCACTTTCCGCCTTCACGGCCCGCCCTTACCATGGTGACAGCATCCCTGGAGCGGGAGGTAGCACGCGGTGCCCGACCACAGGACTCCGTTCTTTCTCAGCTATGCCCGGGCCAGGGAGAGTTCGGGCAATCGGGGCCGGATGCGCTTCTCAGATCAGATGGCCGAGCGGTTCTTTTTCAACCTGGAAGAGGACGTCGGCCAGCTGATAAGCCGGGAGACCGGTGCAGATATCGGTTTCATGGACACAGGAATGCAGGGTGGCATGCACTTGGTTGACGCATTACTGCATGCGGCCGGAACATGTCAGGTTCTGATTCCGCTGATATCCGCCCCATACCTGAGCCGCGACTGGTGCGGGAAAGAATGGTGTGCGTTCACAAAGCGCATCTCACAACCCATAGCCGGCGCAGGCGCCCCGCCATACCAGGGGCACATAATCCCCGTGCTCTGGGCGCCGCCGATCGGTTTCCCTCTGCCCGCCCTCGTGCAAAAGGAGCTGAATTTCGAACCTAAGAACCAGCGCGATCCTGACCTCCCCACCCGGTACAAAGCAAATGGTCTCTACGGCCTGCTGCGGATGGAGGAGGAAGATTCCTGCAAGATTATCACCTGGCAGCTTGCCATACTGATCTCAAAGATTTATCATAGTAGGCACCTCAGGGCTCGCAAGTTCACGCTTACGGACCTGGAAAATGTATTTCGGGCGGCACAGCCATGACCGTGAATGCGATGATCAGCGGAGCGCAGACTAAAACTAGCCCATATTTCTTCCTGAGTTACGCACACTCGGATCCGCTGGTAGGATCCCCCGACGCAAAGCCCGACGAGCTGGTCGCGAAGTTTTTCGGCGACCTGACGGAGGCGGTCCGGCTGCACGCGGTCCGGCTATCAGGTATCGCCCCGGGGTTCTATGACCGAGACATTCCGGTGGGTTCGAACTGGAAAGAATCCATCCGTCAGGCCCTGGGTGCGGCCCAGGCGTTCGTTCCGCTCTACTCAGCCGCGTACATGGACCGGTCCTGGCCGGGCCAAGAATGGGAGTGCTTCCATCGGCGCATGAAAGATGCGGGCCTCGCTGACCCGCTAGAACGATTCGTGCCTATTCTCTGGACCCCGCTGCCGCCGCAGGCCCAGGACCAGCCAGGTCTCCAGGCGGCCCTAGATCTCGGCCACGGCCTGGACGAATATACCGATAACGGACTCCGGCAACTGCTTAGGATCGAGTCATATCGAGCTTCCTATGATCACATCATTGACGCGGCTGCCCAGAAGATTATCGAACTCGCGGAAACCAGCCCGCTAGAACCATCAACGGCCTGGGACCTTGATGAGATGGAAAGCCCATTCGTGCCCGAGCCGCATGGTACGGTCTTCGTCATCGAAACCGCCGCGCCAACGGTAAGCACCGTGGTCGCGGAGCACGATCGGCAGGGTTACGGCGAACGCAGTTCCGACTGGCGGCCCTTCCCAGATCAGGAGCTTCCGCTGGCTGAGTACGCCAAGCAGGTGGCCAAGCGGCTCGGCTTCAAGGCCGAGGTCGCCGAAATCGGCGACGTCAAGAAAGCTAGCAGCCCGGACATTCGCGGACCGGGGATCATCGTGATCGACCCCTGGCTCGTAGCCGATGATAACGGGCGACTGGCGCTGGAGTCAGCCGTCAAGAAGCTGCCCGGGTGGGTCATGCCCGTGATTGTCCTGGATCAACCCGAAGACGCTACCACGCAAAAGCTCACCGACCAGGTGCGGGAAATCCTCAATGCGGCCGGAGCGCTACCTACCGAGTCGTCACGCCGGACGGCGAAGGGCGTCACTTCCCTCAGGGAGTTTGTCGCCAGCGTGAATATACTGGTGGCGGACGCCGAACGGCAGTACCTCCGGCATCCCAGAGGGCGGCATGAGGGTGAACCGGTAGCATCGACATGGTCAAGTATGCGCCCCATGCTGCGGCCTCCCGCACCGCGTGGCGCACAGGCTTCGGTGCCGGACCGGCCTGATTCAGGACCAGATTCGCTAGAGGGGACGCCAGGTGTCTGATGCGGAAGCGAGTCAACCCACGCATGCGGGTCAGGTCGTCACGTTCTACTCCTTCAAGGGGGGAACGGGACGAACCATGGCGCTCGCGAATGTGGCCTGGATCCTGGCCGCCAACGGCCGGCGGGTGCTGATCGCCGACTGGGACCTCGAGTCGCCGGGCCTGCACAGATTCTTCAAGCCGTTCCTCGAGGCTTCGGTGACCGAACGGCCGGGCATCATCGACTTTGTTCGCAAATGGGCGTGGGCGGCGGCGAGTGCGGGGATCGATCCCGACGTACTCCACACCGGCAGTGAGGAGTCCAGGAAGGCCGCGGAAAAGGAGCTGAGCCGACTCATCCAGCAGCATATCGATGAGGTGAACAGGTACGCCATCCCGCTCAGCTGGGCATTCCCAGGCCAGGGTGCTGTGCATTTCTGGACGCCCGGTAAGCAGACGAACGGCGCCTACCAGACGGCCCTGAGCGCTCTGGCCTGGGATAACTTCTACGATAAGCTATTCGGCGGTCAGTTTTTCGATGCGCTGCGCCAGTACATGAAGAGCAGCTACGACTATGTACTGATCGACAGCAGGACCGGCCTGAGCGATATCGCCTCTATCTGCACCGTTCACCTGCCCGATATCGTGGTCGACTGCTTCACCCTGAGCACCCAGGGGGTCGAGGGTGCCGCCGCTATCGCCAGGATGATCGAAGGGCACACGGAGCGCAATATCACGATCCTGCCGGTGCCCATGCGTATCGACCGCAGGAAGAAAGACAAGGTCGAGGAGGGATTGGATTTCGCGGCTCAGCTGTTTGAGGGTCTGCCCGCGGGAATGCCGGACGCCGACCGGCGCGAGTACTGGTCCGACGTGGAGGTTCCGTACCGGGAGTCGTATGCCTGCGAGGAGATACTCGCGGTTTTCGGCGACGCGCCGGGTTCACGAACCTCGCTGCTCGCTTCCTATGAGCGGATCGCCGCCCGGATCACCGGCGGCACGGTCACCGCATCTCCGCCCAGGGAAGAGTGGCTGCGCCTGCGTACCCGGAATCTGTTCTCGCGTACGCCTCCGTCCAGCCCGGTCGAGGTCGTCCTCGACTTCAGCCCGGTCGATCAGCTGTGGGCCGAGTGGATCGCGGCCGTCCTGGCCGGCGCCGAGATCAAGGTGCGCTGGTCCGGCGAGACACCCGCCGGCCTCGCCAGTCCCGATGATGCCGAGCTGGAGACCCAGACCGTGGCCATCGTCACGGACTCCTACATCTCCCGGCTGCTGGGCGGCCAGCCCACGGTGCACCTCGACCTTCTGATCTGCGTTACCGATATCCGCCTCCCGCAGACGCTCGACGAGGTCCCGGTTATTTTCCTCGCCCGGCTGTCCGAGGCCCAGGTAGTGAACCTGCTGATCGACCGGTTCGGCGGGCGGCCCACGGAACCGGAGTCGGGGATCCCGGCTCTGCCCTATCCGGGCGGGACCCGTCCGCAGATCCTGAACATCCCTGGCCGCAACGTCAACTTCACCGGCCGGGACCAGGACCTGAGGAGGTTGCGCCAGGATCTGCGGGCGAGCGGCGTGGCAGTCGTCCTCCCTCAGACCATCCTGGGTCTGGGCGGAGTCGGCAAGACCCAGGTGGCTCTAGAGTACGCGCATCGTTTCCGGGCCGACTACGACATCATCTGGTGGATGAACTGCAACCAGTCTCAGTACGTGGACGCCTCGCTGGCCGACCTCGGGCAGCGGATCCGGCTGGTATTCGGCGCCGCCCTGCTCGAGGAGGGCGGCGTGACCGAGCTCGCTCAGCAGGTGCTGAATTTTCTCCGGGAGGGCTTCCCGGACAAGCGCTGGCTCCTCATTTACGACAACGCTGAAGAAATCGACGAGGTGAAGGATCTTCTGCCGTCCGGCGGGGGTCATGTGCTGATAACGTCGCGTAACGAAGCCTGGAACGCCCTGGGAAATTCCCTGAAGGTGGACGTCTTCAAGCGCCCGGAGAGCATAGGCCACCTGCGTAGGCGCATGCCCGCTATTACCGACGCCGAGGCCGACGAACTGGCCGGTACGCTCGGTGACATGCCGCTGGCGGTGGCCGCGGCGGGTGCTTTGCTGGCCATTACAGAAATGCCTGTGCCCGAGTACCTCCGGCAGTTGCGAATGCAGCCGGCCCGCACGTTCCCGGCCGGGGATCCGCTCAATGAGTACCCGGAAGCGGTCACCAAAGCCTGGGATCTCTCCCTCAACCATCTGCAGCAGAATTCCGCCGCCGCCGCCCGCCTGCTGGAGTTCTGCTCGGTGATGGCTCCGGACATCAGCCTGGACCTGATCGAGACCCGGGAGATGGCCAAGGCGCTGCGGGACTCCGATCCGAATATCTCCGACCGGACGATGATATCCAGGCTGATCCGGCAGATTGACCTGCTCGCCCTGATCAAGCTCGATAACAACGCCAGGCAGATCCAGGTGCACGGAGTCGTCCAGGCCGTCGTCTACGAGCGGATGTCGGAAGCCGACAAGGAGAGCGCCCGGCAGGGCGTCCATCAGCTGGTGGTGGCGGCGCGTCCTCCGGAGGGCGACGTCGACGATCCGAGAACGTGGCCACGGTACCGGCTGATCTGGCCGCATCTCAGCCCGTCGGGGGCCATGTGGTCGGAAGACGAACAAGTCAGGGAACTGCTGATTGAGCGGGTGCGCTATCTCCGGCAGCGCGACGACCTGGAGCGTGGCCAGCGGCGGGCGGAGGAGATCCAGGGTGCGTGGGAAACCATGCTGGCCCGCGGACCCGAGCCGGAGCTGGCCACGTCCTTGCAGCGGCAGTTGTTCCGGCTGCAGTTCAACCTGGCTAACATCCTGCGTGACCTGGCGCTCTTCCCGCAGGCCCGGGACGTGGATGAGGACGTCCTGCGCGGGCAAACGCAGTATCTCCCGGCCCGGCATCCACATACGCTGCAAACCCGGGGTAGCCTGGCCGCCGACCTCCGGGCCCTGGGTTATTACCAGGACGCCCTCGATTATGACCTCGAAACCTACCGGCTGTGGAACAGCGAATACGGTGACGATTTTCGGGGGACGCTGACGGCCGCGCACAACCTGGCCCTGTCCTACCGGCTGACCGGAGACTTCAGGAACGCGCTGGATTACGACCTGCGCACCCTGGAGCGCCGGACCTCGGTCCTGCGGGCCGAGCATCCCAGAACGCTCAATTCGGGCGCTGCGGTCGCTCGTGACCTGCTGGAAGCCGGACGTTACGGCGAAGCAGTCACCCGGATCAACGCCGTCTGGGCCCAGTGCCGCAGGATACTCGGCGAAGGTGACCGTGCCACGCTGAACGCGCGGCTTGCCCTGGGTGTCGCGCAACGCTGTGCCGGCCACCTCGACGAAGCGGCCATGCACATCGACGCGGCCGGGGTCGGCCTCATCCGCGGGTTCGGCAGTGACAGTAGCGACGCGCTGGCGTGCCGCCTGAGCCAGGCGCTGAGCCTGCTGGCCCTGCACCACGTCTCCCGAGGTATGAGGGCCGCGGAGGAGGTCCTGGCCGTCTACGAAGGACGGGTTGGGCCTGAGCATCCACACTCCCTGATCTGCAAGCTGAACATCGCCACCGCCGCGTACCTCGAGAAGGACTACGACACGGCCGAGACCAGGATCCAGTCGGCCGTGGCGGGCCTGGAGGCCAGGGTCGGGCCGACTCATCCGTATACACTGGCCGCCAAGATGGTCCAGGCCACCATCCTGGCCCATCGCGTCAGGCTGGCCGAGGCCGCGGAGCTGGAGCAGCTGGTCGTGTCCGGGCGGGAACGCGTGCTCGGAACTCAGCATCCAGACACGCTGCGCTGCCAGGCGAACCTGCTGTTGACCCGGCAGGCCCAGGGAGTTGACGGATCGCGGGAACGCCAGGCGGTCATCGCCGAACTTGCCTCGATGGTGGGACCTGAGCATCCAGACGTGACCACGGCCGAAAAGGGTGAGCGCCTGCTTTGCATGATCGACCCGCAGCCGTTCTAAGGGCCTATTCGACCGCAGCGTGCATGATACCCGGCAGGCATCCGGCTTCGGGCGCGGAAGACGTGCCGAACTCAATAGGCAGCTGCCGTGATAGCCACTTCGGCGGGTCGCGCGGCTCGCCGCTTCTCATTCATCTTTCCCGCCACCCAGGTCAGTATCTTGGGCAGGGTCTCAACCGCGTCAAAATGACCCTTCTCGTCCTCAACCTCAACCTCAACTTCTGCACCCTTGATACGATCTTGTAGCCAATATGTATGGCCAACCGGCGAAAATACGTCCTCGCTACCGCTCCATAGCTTCACAGGTACCGTTATATCGGACGGGTCGAAACCCCACGGGCGGCTCAGGGCCTTGACGTCATCTATCCATCCGTCTGCCGTCCCGTTCAGCGCCTCGACATGGATCCCGGCGATTAGCTGGCGTAGGGCGATGTCGCCGATCACCTCTTTGTCGGAACCAGCCAGTTCCGGCCAAAGTAGCTTGAGCAACCCGTCGGAATTGCCCTGGACCTGTCTGGCCTGACTGTTCAGCTTGGTTTCCAGGGCCTCCAGATCGGCCCGCGCGTCGGCATATGCCCGGACGTTTGAGCCGGTCATGCCATTCTCCCAGACCAGGTTCTCCGCGTCATGCGGCGCCAGGCTGCCCAGCGCGGCGGCACATATCACCCGGTCTTTCAAAAGCGCCGCGCACGCGAGGGCGTGCGGGGCGCCGCCTGACCTACCTACGACACTGAATCGGTCAATTCCGAAGTGATCAGCTATGGCTTCGACGTCGGCTGCCGCGTCCGCGACCGTGCGGTCGGGTTGTCTACTCGAGCCGGGATAGCCCGGCCGGTCATAACTGATCAGGCGGATTCCGAGGCGATAGAGGAAGATGCCGCGCGGCCGAGGGCCGTTACGCCCTCCCGGCGTGCCGTGCAGGAGGAACACGGGCTTTCCGTCAGGTGCGCCAATGCTCTCGACCGACAACGTGCGCTTGCGCTCACCCGGCGCACCGACCACCTGCGTCACGGCAGACTCCCCTGCACATGCTTAGACCGCGAGGCTACGTAGCGGCCGCGCCAGTCTGTTATTTTAAACGATAACCCATAAAAGGCAAGCCAGTCGAGCAATAAATCTGAGGCAGCCCAGGACTCGAGTGCCTCAAGTGTCATCGCTTGCCCCCTTTGTTGGCAACGACCACACTATGCAAGCGAGTGCGTCTTATCTCTTAAGAAGCACCCGCTCAAGATTTAGCTCTAGTCCATCTCAAAATGTAAGTTGCACGGCACCTCTCTGCCTGCTTTGCGGTGACCTCATTCCCGCGACATAAGCCAAGTCGACGGAGCCCGAGCCAGGCTCCCCCCGACGTTAGTCTCCTTGCCGCCGCCGGCGGTTTACATGTCAGATTTAAGTAACAATATTGCAATAATACGATAATCGAACACATATTAGAAGGAATTAGCGGACCACGCCTTTTGATCGCTCTAAACGTCCCGATCAGGGTGTGCCAGGGGATTGTCGGCGCGCCGCTGATCCGAGCCGCGGAGGCGTAACCGCCTGGCCAGGCCGCGCAGGAAGTCGATCAGGCCAGCGAAGTACACCTGCTGGTCGTCGTACATGGCCATGTGGCTGCCGTCCGGGCAGAGCAGGAAGCGCCCGTGCGGCAG